>Ga0307515_10008289_pt1 | contig 20280 bp, 1 predicted proteins | sample 17_EM_MG_FD_194513 | JGI IMG/M metagenome (GOLD analysis project Ga0307515, IMG submission 194513) | Populus trichocarpa ectomycorrhiza microbial communities from riparian zone in the Pacific Northwest, United States - 17_EM | ecosystem: Host-associated > Plants > Roots > Unclassified | place...
CCCTAATTAACACAAATAAGCTTAACCTAAAAGTCATAAAATGGGTAGAACAAGACTAACGGAGCATCTACGGAACGCCTACGGCCCGTTAAAAGGCCGTACAATTCATTTTACGGACCGTAAGCAGGACTTACGACCAGCTTAGGGTACCGTTTGGAAGGCAGCCCAGAAGGCACCTCGGGAGGAGTTTCCTATGTATTTTCTTTTGTGTTCTATGGTTCTATTAAAGTAATTACGGAGACTATACATAAGTGGCTTCATTTTTTAAGTACCGCCAGTATATAATTACAGCACCTGTTGTACCAACTGCGTGCCTATACGTTCGGTACGCCAGGTACGCGTTTACGCGTTTGGTGTACTAGCCACTCGCTTACGCGTCTGGTGCACTTATAAAGCACTGACTAATTAGGGGGAGGACGCATCAGTATATAGACCACGTAGTCTGCTTCAATATAATCAACAGTCACCACCGTCTAAATGAGCATACGATACTATACGTATTTCGTGCCCCTAGACACGACTCACTTATACCATTAAATTGGTACCGACATACCTAAAGCTCTTTCTTCTTTGTAAGCGCAATATCGTGCTTATACTATTGCTGCGATATTATCTCTTAGTAAGATTATACCATTTCCGTGTTCCCGTTATTTAAAAGAGGGGTTAGTTTATATTATATTAGCAAACCCATCTTCACAATAACTATCCTCTTGCTTAAAGTGCACTAAAGCGAATATTTATTTATTTTATAATGTTTACTTTATCTCTAATACTAAATATACGCGACCTATTACTCTTAATAGTCGTCTAGTTCCCTAATTCATTTATCTTAAGGTCTTATATTTAATCTACTGCTACGCGGCTAAATAGTAAACTATCTTAGGCTTTTATTAAGTTAGAATATTCTTATAATATAGAGCAGAAGGCTCTTAAAGCCCATATTACGGCGTCCGCTTAGTTACTCCGTCTTAAAAAGGGTTATAAAAAGGTTTATTCTAAGGAGTAAAAACTTATAGAATAAGGTCTATAGGAACTTAGTAATAAAAAAACGGATTCTTCTTTAACTGAGAAGAAAATAAATCTAAGTAGTTCTGTAACTACTCTTCTTAAGTCCCCCTTAGGTAACTTATTTTTTAGCGATCCTTTTTTATTAATACTACCTAACCTAATTTCTTCTAATACTCCTATACCTTTTCTATAACGTTTTTTAAATTCTTTAATAGCTTTTAGGTAGTCTTATTATAGCCTATCTACTTAACCTTATACTATATTTTATTGTTAATATCCTTATAACTAATAATCTTCAAAACTTACTATTTATCCTCTTCTTATCCTCTATATATGTCTGCCTTATAAACTAATAGCTTAATATTCCTATATGCTAACTCTAGTATCGCGATATATTATATAGGGTAGATTTTTATTTTGGCTAGTAGGTCTAGTTTAAACGTAACTGGTAAAATCCTTTATATAATTTTAAAAGGTCCTAGTCTAATATAGTCTAACTTCTTACTTAGTTATTAACTCTTAAATTTTTTATATAGTAGCTATACTTTATCTCCCTCCTTAAGATCTAGTCCCTTAGATCTCTTAGTATTATAGTACCTTTTTATTCTCTTTTATACTGTTTTTACTAATTCTATAAAGTCTATATAAAGATTTATTAGTATCTTTATTCTTTCTTTAGCTGTACTACTCGTTTTCTTTACTTATTATAGTAATAACAATATTCTTAGCTTATACCCATAGTTTGCTTTAAATAGTAATATACCTATCCCTTCTTATAGCGTTATATTATATATAAACTATATAACTAGTAATAATAATACCCAATTATTCTATGCGTGATTAATATAATATTTTAGATACTACTTTAGTGTCTAATTTAGTCTTTCTATTTAACCGTCTGTCTGTGGATAATATATAGTAGAAGTTACTTCTCTAACTCCTTATTCCACCAAGAATACCTCCTAAAATACTACTATAAATCTTAGATCTCTATCTAATATAATCTTACTTAGTGCTCTATATCTTATAAATACTTCTTTAATATAGATTCTAGCGACATTTTCTACTAATATTTCTTCTATATATGCTATAAAGTATCCCTACTTTATAAGCTTATCTATTATTACTAAAATTGCGTTATAATCTTACCCGGTAATAAGGTCTCTTAACTTTAATAATTTTATAATAAAGTCCTATAATATAACCTCCTATAGTCTCTTTGGTATTTTAATAGGTTATAGCCCTCCGTACAGCCTATACCTTATTAGTTTAATTTTTTTTTAGTAATTTAAATATTCTTTTATAACTTTTCACGCTAAGCCCTAGATTCCATTAATAATATACTCCTTTTAGAGTCTTAATACTAAGCCCCTAGCCCCATTATATCCTTAAGTTATTCCCTTATAGAAATCTTCCATAAAGTACTTTACTATACTTCTTAAAATATACTTTACTTCTCTATATTTATATAGTATTTCTTCTCCTAGATATTTTAACTATTCTTTTAGCTATACTTTAAAGATCCTTTATACCTAAAAGCTTTCTAGTAACTTATAAACTTTATCTAGTTCCTCTTAAGTTACTATAATTTTTTAGATAATTATACCTAATTAGTTTATCTATATCTTTTCGCAGTAAAGCCCCTAATGGCTTTTTATCATTTTATAGTTTAGCTTTTTAACTTAGAGCGTCTGCTTATATATTATCTATACCCTTAGTATACTAAATCTTAAAATGGTATTCTATAAGCATCTTTACCTATTTAACCTATCTTTAATTAAGTTCCTTTATTATTAAAAATCCTATTAGGTTCTTATAATCCATCTTAACTATAAATAGTTTCTCTATGCCCTATAAAAATGCTCTCTATTTCTTTAATACTATAACTATACCTAATAACTCCTTGTTATAGATATTATAGTTTAACTCTAGTAATATTATCTTTTAACTATAATATACCACTAGGTGCTATCTATTTTAATATTTCTATATAAAGCACGCCCCTAGTATAAAGTCTAATATATTTATTTCTATAACCGTCTTTAGTCCTAGTTAATAGATCTTAAGAAGTAGCTCTTAGGTAAATAACTTTTTAACTTTCTTAAATAGTTCTCGCTGTTCCTCTCCCTATACCTATAGTTCTTCTTTCTTTATTAGTTACGTAAATAGTTTAATATCCTTTAACTATTGCGCTATAAATCTTCTATAGTAATTATAAAACCCTAAAAACAATCTTAATTATATAACGTTTTCTAATTCTTACTAATTTACTATAGCCTTAATCTTTTTTTAAATCTATACTAAGTTGGCCTAGTTTAATAATAAATCTAATAAAATTGGTCTTCCTAGTAAAGAACTTGTATTTTTTAATTACTACTAGCATCTGTTCCTCTTATAGTCTCTTTAAGACCTATTTAATATATTTTCTATATTCTTCCTTATTTATTAAGTAGATAATAATGTTATTAAGATATACTATAATAAATTTATTTAAGTATTCTCTTAACATATTATTAATGCACTTTTAAAACGTTACTAGTACATTTATAAGCCTAAATTATATAACTAATAGTTTATATAGTCCTTCCTTTAACCTAAAGGCTGCCTTTTATTTATTGCCTTCCTTAATTCTAATCTAATGGTACGCCTATCTCAGATCTATCTTTATAAAGATTTGTACGTTGCCTATCCTATCTTAGATTTCGCTAATTAAGGGTAAAGGATACCTATCCTTCCTAGTAATACTATTTAACTATCTATAGTTAATACACAGCCTTAATTTACTATTTTCTTTAGTACGAATAGTACTGGATAACCCGCTAATGACTATAATGGTCTAATATATCCCTTTTATAAGTTTTCCTAAATAAACTCTTTTAATGCTCTACCTTCTTTTTTAGTAAGCTTATAGATTAAAAAGAACCTTAGACTTATTTCTAGTTCCAATTCTATCTTATAGTTCTATACTATGTATTCTAACAGCTTTTTACTTTCCGGTAACTATAGTTTCTTACTATACTTATAGTATCTCTTTAGTATATTGCTTAATCCTTTTTCCATTTCTTTATAGGTTGCTCCTAACGTAGGTGATGGGGTTATAAAGGTGACCCTAGTTATGAAGGTTTGCAGGTTTCGCAAACAAATTTTGTCTATGCGCCTGATTTGGATCAAACACTAACAAAATTTGTTTGCGAAACCTGCAAACCTTTATAACCAGGGTCACCTTCATAACCCCATTACCTACGTTACTTAGTACTATACTAACTTAGCTTATTATCGCATCTTATATTATTAAGTATTTTAGATATTAACCTAACCTATAATCCAATTAATCCTTAGATTATATTTTTATAACTAAGGTATTCCTAATACTGCCTTATTATTCCCTAATGGTAATATATTAAAAGATATCTTAATTTATCTCCCTTTAATAATTAACTAAATAGGTTCTGTTTTAAGATTAATAATACCTCCTCTATAGGCTATTAAATCTCCTAAAATTATCACTAATAGGTAAGAATGCTCCTTCTTTCTATATAGTAACCCTATTCTTTTAACCGCTACTAATAAGATATAGTTTCTTATTACTCTACTATCTATTAATGCTTTAAACTATTAATCTTACTACTTAACTTATAAATTTAGATGTTGTCCTTAAATTCCTTTAAGGGTTTAAGGCTTTACTACTAGTTCCCTCTAGTCCTATAGGCCTCTACTTTTCCTAACTATTAGCTGCTTAATCCTATTTATACTTAGTCTACCTTTAGCCAATACTTAGTTTACTTTTTATCTTTAATATACTATAGATACGTATTTTCTAGGCATTTCCACCATTATTATCTATTTAGGTATTCTTCTATAAGGAATCTTCCCGGCTAAAGTATTAAGTCTCCTTAGCTTTAGACTTCTACTAGGTGCTAACTATATATATATTTAGCGTTTCTATATTTTGCCTTATCTAGTACCTAATATATTTTTACTAGGTATTTCCGGTTCTTATCTTTAGATACTCTATATATATTATATATATTATCTATATATATAATCCATACTAATATATAATATGCTTAGTGTCTTAGGTTAACTCTTAGTTTATCTTTATCCTTAAGTTTAAACCTTTCTCGTGTTAATCTAAGCGTTATAACTTTATTTATAGGTACTAAAATTAACCTCTCGCCTCTCTAGTCCTCTAATTACTCCTTTAGATCTTTTAACGTTATAATTAAGGCTCCTTTAATGTAACTTATAGCCTTTTCTATAATTAGGTAGTCTTAGACAACTTTTTTATCTAACTATATATAGAAACCTTCCCACTTATCATTGTGTCTTTATCTATACCACTTTTAGTATAACTACTTAAGTATATATGGCTTATCTATAAGGAAGTATCTTCTTATTACTACGTCGTAACAGCCTTTTATATATCGTTCTTTAAACCTAGTTAGAATCCCTAAATCTTCTTTTTATTCCAGTTTAGTAAGCCACTTAGCTCTTAGTATACCTGTCCTAGGCCTATTAGTAATCCTTTATATAGGTGCTCTGTCCCTTATATAACCTAGTATACTAAATCTCTTATCTAGTTTCTAATCTTACTATAAGGTAATCCTTACTCTAAATTCCTCTATAGTTTCTTTCTTTTCGCGTCTTATAAGTGGATTCTTAAAGTCTTTTTGCTTTTTAATCTTATTAATAGTCCTTATTTATATATTAAAATCTTAGTCCTATAGGATTCTTAATCCTAAGCTTGCTTCTGTCTTAAGCTTTACTCCTACCTTAGTCTAACTAGGCTTAAGTATTCTCATCTCGTCTTAAGAGTCTTAAATCTCACTTATCTCTTCTTGAAAATCTTATACCTGTAGGAAACTCTATCCCGAGCTTATTTATATATCTCTAAACTAAGCTACTACCCTACTCTATCGGTTTCTATCTATTATAGGTCCTTAGGTATACCTTATCTCGTCTTAAGAATCTTAAGCCTTTAGCCTTTTACCTTTATTAAGTAATAAATTAGCGCTAGTAGTCGTCTGCTTACTTAATCTCTATAAGATACTCTTCCTTTTATCTTATAAAGCGATAGATGCCGTATCTAATAGTGTTATAACTTCCGTTACTAAACCTTACTCTATAGCGGTCTTAGTCTCTACTTCTAATATAACTTCTTTAAGGTTTATACACTCCTAGTAAGCTGCCCTTATTACCTTGTTATCTATAAATATTTCGCCTATATTAAACTTATCGTCTTTAATATCTAATCTACGTAATGGTTTATTAGTTCCCCTATACTCTAAGGATTTTAGCTCCTATAGCCAATAGCTTACACTATACTTAGCGTCTTTATAAATTTAGTATGCGTTATTATAACAAAACGCGAAACTTCTAATTAAATATTCTTTTATTTCTCGTAGCACACTATTATCCCTTTATACGTATATATCTTCTACTAGTCTAGTTCCCTTTATTATATAGTAACTCTAACCATCTTTATAATCCCTTATAAAGTAACCTTATTTTCCATAATTTATATAAGCTTTATTTTTAAACCATTAACTTTACTATGGAGTCCGCCTAAACATCTTCTACTATTAAGATCCCTGGTTTAGCCTCTACTCCTTAGTCCTATAATTACTAAATCCTTAACCTCTAGGTTTTTATAGTTTCTTACTCTATCTCTTATAGGCTTCTTTAGTACTACTTAGGTCTATTAGCTCTGCGCCATACTATAGTTTCTAATTTAGCTTTAGTTATTATATACTTTACGCCTTATACAACTATAGAACTTTATCCTAGCCTCTCTTAGCCTATTCCCTTTAGTAAATCCAATTATTAATCCTAATCGCTTAATCTATTAACTCCCCTAGGGTATCTATATCTTCTATTAGGATAATTATATTCTAAACTTTAGCCTTAAGTCCCTACTTATACTATGCCATAAGCGCCTTATTATTCTACTTAACTTATATAGCTAACGTCTAGAACTACGTTATATACTTAATTACTAAGGTTTATTATATAACGTTTTAGAGTTTTCTTTCCGCTATAGTTACTGCCTTTAGGTCTCTAAATATTTATATAAGTTACTCCGTAAGCCCTTCCTAATTTAAGAATATAAACCGTACCTCTTAATTAGTAGTTGTTATTCCGTTTGCTTATATTTCTATAAAGTAAAACTTAAATTACTTAAGTGCCCTTCCTAATAGGAATAGTCCCATATATGCTATTTAATCCATAGGTATTAGCAGCTTTACTCCTTCTTATATAACTTTAAAGTATATTTATATAAGAAATCCTTTAAGCTTTAATCTCTCTCCTAAGAATCTCTTAATTAATAGTAACTTAATCTTTACTGCTCCTATTCTATTAATCCTATTTTCTAGCGTTATATTATTTTCTGTTAACTAGTTAACTATCTCTTATAACTATCTAACCGTCACAGGTTGCTATAAGTTAGTATCTACTATACTAGTGTCGTTTCCTAACCCTAAAGTAGTTACTGCCGTTAATGGCGTTATAATAGCTGCTTTTGGTAGTATATTATTTAACTTTCTATATTTAATACTATAACTAGGTAGTAATTATATAACGGAACCTTATAGCAAGTACTATAATGGGCTTATTAATAAGCTAGGTGTATAGGTAATATATATTAAAGTTAATAACGTAATAATAATTGGTGGAGTAGTTGCCGAATAGATTAACTCTAATTATATTCTAAGAATTACTATAAGGAAGGAACTATCTAGGTAGGGACTAAGGGTCCCTAAATACACAACTATACTCCTATAAAATACTCCTTATATATAATATACGTGTTATACGTATTATATGTACATTCTCTTTATATACTACGTATACTGCGTATAACGTTATATAACCTTAGTTACTATTCCTTATTATATAGCTCTACCGGCTCTATCCTAGACTATGCTTAAATTAACTAACTAGCTTTTTCTGACTCCTCTCTAAGTAGTTATAATATTATACTTAAAGCGTCCATAATAGCTCTCCTTTAGGGTATCTTCTATAGCATCCTATAAAGGCTTAGAACTGTTATTTTTATAGTAAGGCTTAATAATAGTTAAATGGAATTAAGTGTGTCTATAAGGCATCTAAATAGTATAAGTTTAATTATTAATTATAATAAGTTAATGTGGGCCTAACTATTCTCCCTTTTTATACTATACGCGTACCTTAGACTAGAGTAGCAGGTTAAACGTAGTTAAGGTATTTGGGCCATTTCTTATTCCTAATATATCGTTAACCTAGCGTATAGCGTAGAGATATTATACCTCCTTTATTGCCTTATAAATAGCCTTAGCTTATTATATAATAGAGGGAGATAGTAAAGAATTATTAGTTATTTAAGGGTAGGCGCTAAAGACTAGTAATATAGGTATAAGTCTATCTAGGCCAGCGGAATTGTTAATGGCTTTAATAGCTATTTATAAGGTAAGTTCTTCGCTAGCATCCTCTAGTTTTAAAGAGATAATCTTATATACGCGGCGTAATGGCATATAATATCGCTCTACTTTTCTAATACTATTATATGCCTTAATAGGGACTTCCTTAACCTTAATTGCTATTGCCTTTATCTATTATTAAAACTTTATAGATAAGAAGTTCTTTTCTATATTATAGACGATTTAATTAGGGGGTTCTAGGTAGATATTAATCTAGTATAATTAAAGGGTATCCTATGCGTTTCTAGCTAATATATCCTTTAAGAAATGTATAGCTTAAAAGGAGGTTAAGAAGTTAATAACTTAGAGTACTAGCTTGCCGCTAAGATATATAACGTTAATAATAATATAGAAGTTAAAGTTATAGTTATTTTTAAGGGTAAACTTAAATTGGCCAGGGGACTTTTAGTTTATTTAGTAGTAATAGTAGTACTTTATAAGATGCTTAATTACCTTAACCTTAAATTTATAGCCTACTCGTTAAAAAACCCTAAGCAATTAATAAACAAATAGGTAGCTAAAACGACGGTATAGTTAACGTAACTCTAACTTAGTTAAATAGCTTTAAGTAATACTCTTTTCTAGTTAATAAAGGAGTAACTAGGGGTAACCCTACTTACGTATAACGGGTACCTAATTGTCTCCCTAAATAGGTATATTCTTAAGGTTATTAAGCTTAACGCCTAATCTATTTATATCTCTAATATAAAATAGAAACGGGGTATTTATAGGAATAACGTAAAAAGTATTGTGCCCTAAGGGGGTTTAGACCCTAATTATGCTAAAAAAAATTATAGTACCCTTACTAAAACGGATTATATATTAGCCTGCCGTTAAATAGTTAATCTAAATAAAGCTATTAAGCTGCTAAAGGGCTTAAACTTAAGGTTTTCCTACTATAAATACTCCTGCGGCTTTAGTATCTGGTATAATACTATAGAAGGTATTTACTAAGTATCTATTATTAAAGGAGAATACGGAACTCTCCCTTAGCTTATTAAAGATATTTAACTTTATAATAGAATGGAACGTAGATTGGTTATTAAGAATAGTAACGGTTTATATACCATTTACCTTACTATACTTAGTAAAGTATTAGTTAGGAGAGTAGTCCTTAATTTCCATATCTATAAGGAGCTGTTTAGCCTTATTAACCTCACCCTTAAGATCTTTTACGCCTTTATATTAAACTAGGAAGCTTTGGAAGTAAGCTATAGTAACTTTATAATTTCTAACATTTCTTATACTTTAGCGAAACATATTATATGCCTCCTTTTATTTATTAAAAGAATGCCTAGTTAACTAGTAATTCGGTTTCTTATAAACGTAGTACTTTTTTTTAGCAATTGCTTTAAAATAAACCTCTATAAGAACCTCCACCTTTACCTTATAGACGTTAATTATACTCTCTACTATATTGCCTACTACGGCCACTATATATTTAATCGGTCCAGTTATAATTATATTAGTTAGGCGGGTCGATTAAAGTAGGTTAAAGTTAGGCGTTAAATTGCTGTACTTCTTAAGAGCGTAGAGCGGTGCTAATAAAAGATCTTAATTAAGTATATACTCCTTTGTAAGTATTTGCAGAATTAAAAAGAGTAAGGTTATATTCTTTAACACCTTAGTATACGCTAATAACTTAATTACGTAGGCTAAAATCCTCTTAATATAATTTGGGTAAACCACGCTAAATTATCTAAAGTCGATTAAGGGGCTTTTAAAGATAATTAAGTTAAGGGACACCTAGGTTTATAGCGATAATCCTTAAAAAGGTAGTCTCTCTCCATTCTAACATATACTGCTACTTATTCTCTTCTGTTTTAAAGTGGTATCTTAACTTATATATTATACGGTTCCGAGCCGTAACAGCAGCGAAACTAGCCTAAAAACCACTTAATAAAGCAACCCGATATCGGAATCCTATTCTCCACACCGAGAAACCCTATAAAACCACGTCGCCCCCTATCTAGAGCATAGGGGACGACGGAGGGGCGTAGGCTTCCCGCTAGAGTCGCGAGAGTCGCGACGTGTAGAAGCCGAACCACGAACCAGGTGGGCAATAACGCGAAAAGGACAGCTGCTAGTAATAGTAAAAATTAAAGGAAATACTTAAACAAATCAAAGACGATCTCATAAAAGAGGAGGAAGAAACTCTACGGCACTAGATACTTACCTCTGTTTAAGAGGTAATATAGTATATTAAAGCCCTCTTAACGCGTTTAGTCCCCTAGATAACCTAAGAATAAGAGATTAAGGCCTAGCTTAACCGAATTAAAGCTAGTATTAAGAAAATCTAAAAAGAAATGCGTAAAGGAGGACCCCTAGGCCTAGGAGTTCCCCTAGTATAGGTCTAAACCTAGGCAGCTGTCGCTGCGTAGGCGGCCTATATGGTAAACGTAGTCGCAGCACTATAAAGAGCGAGTGTATGCGTCCGGCTTAAAGAGCCCTAGGGCTATAAACTAGGGGAGCTTCTTAAGACTATTTAGAGAATAATACTAAGCGTATACGCTATACGCACCCTTAATAGTAGGGACGTAGATATTTATATCTCCTCCTAAATAATAAAGGACTAAATCCTAAACGGGCTAAACGTGCTAGGACTTAGGATATTAAGGAAAGATTACCTCCTAAAAGTACTAGGAGTCCCGCTTAAGACTCTAATTAATAGTGGAAGGGATATAGACAATTTAGAATTAACTTAATCTATCTATAAAGCTATAAAGCGCCTTATATCTAGGATAGCTATTAGCCGGATCTAATGGCTATATAACCCTAAAGCGTAGGCAAAACGCTAGGTAAGCTCTAGCAGCGCCTAGAGAGAACCTAAAAAGACTAGGGGAATAATTATAATTGGCGTCCTAACCTAAGCAATTTAGCAAAAGATTATAAAAAGCGGGATAGTTATTAAATCCCAGCTTTTTAAGACTAGGCTATTTAAGAATAGCGTAATTATAAAGTAATGCTACTGCTGTAATTAATAGGGGTATATATAAAGCGCATGCGGAAAGTAAATAAAATGTGGGTAATATGCGGGACTATATAACACCATAGATTGCCCTAAGGAAAGGGTATCCTATATTAACTATGGTAAAGCCTATAAAGTATAGTAAAGAAAGGAGTATAGGACCTTTTAAAGCTACCTTAAAGGTATCTAAATAAAGAGGATGGCCCTTTTAACGCAGTCGCTCTGCATATAAGAAGCCGTAGAAATAATATACTAACCCTTAATACTAGGAAACCTTATAATTAGCACTAATAAAAAAAGAGAACGGGAAATATCTTACCTAAGGACCTAAAAATAACCACTTAAACGGGAACTAGGCAAACTATCTTTTATTAAAATAGTAAGTAAAGATAGATTATAATTAAGGCTCCAGCTTCGCGCTAATAGAGTAATAATAGTTAATAGTGAAAATAACGAGGAATAGGATATAGACATAGATAAGCCTACACCCACTTTAAATAAGTAAATGTATAATTATTTAGTATAACTGCGGAAATGCAAACTAAGGGGCATATCGCCCCTTCTTTAATAGCGTCACGCCGGCGGACTACTAGGTCCTCGCAATTTAGGAGCTGGCATATAATAGATATACTAAATTAACATACTACCCTAGGGGATTTACACTTATATATAACGCTCTCCCTATAACAAAGGTCTGCTTTATAATTAGCTAGAATATTAACGCCGTGTATTAAAAGCGTAGATAGTATAGCCCCTTTACTGCAGCCCTCTAGGTACGCCTAAAGGGGCTAGAGGCTATAATTATTAATATCTATAACCCGCGCGAAGATGGCCCTTAGATTAGGGTATGGCCTAAGGTTAAAATAGCTATTAAGGAAGCTAAAGGAGAAATTATACTCTTAAGTGACTTTAATGCCTACTACCTAATATAGGGCGGAAAGTATATAGCTAGCGAAGAGTAGGCGGAACGCCTTTTAGCTAAAACTAACGCTAAAGGCCTGGTACTCGCCATACTAAAAGGAGAGCCTATATAGAAAAGAGGGTAATAAGAGAGTGTAATAGACCTTACGTTTATATTACCAAATCTATATAGAAAAGTTAACTTCTATAATATAGTTAAGGAATGGGCCCTTATAAGAGACTATATACCAATTCGCATCCAAATTAATAACGCTGGCTGTTCGCTAGCGGAACGCTAGCGCCTCGCCCTTAAGAAGCTAAACTTATAGGGCTTTCTCTAAAGCATCTAGGAGCTTAACTAGGCCATATTTAAAGACCCCTTTTAAGCCCTTTAGGAAGGGATTAAGTAAGCACTTAAAGAATACTGCCTACAAGCACAGCCTAGCTGGTAGGCCCGTTAAGAATGGTCGCTATAGGCTATATAGCTCCACACCGGCGCCTAATAGGCGCGACGATAGCTCTAAGCTTATAACAACCCCGAGGACCACTAAAGATATTTAGCATTAAATAATTAACTATAAAAAGAGATTAGGAGAGTTAGTTGTAATAACTAGAGACGCTTTATTTATAAAATTACTAAAGATTAGTTAAAACTATATAATAAGGGACTCTGGACTCTATTAAAATAGAGTAGAAAAGTAAGCGTAGTAAAGGCGGACCCCTATTTACTAGACCTTAGGAGGTTTATTAAGGATCCCTTAATAGATAATAATATTATAAAGGCTAATATCCTTATAGCTAAGTTCTTTCCTAAAACTAGAATAGTAGACCTTAGCGATATAGAGATAATAAGGGAACAAAATATGCTTAATATTAGCCCCACCATCTTAATAGAAGAAATTAGTAAGCTTATTATAAGTCTTCTAAATAAAAAAGCCCTAGGGCTAGATAGCATACCAAATAAGGTCCTTAAAGTGGTTGCCCTAGTCATTATAAAAGATTTAGTAGAAGTAGCTAGTTATTGCTTTATTAGCGGAATAATACTAAAAAGCCTTAAAGAATCTATAACTATGGTGTTATATAAAGAAGGAAAGAAAGATTACTCTCTCCTAGGCAGCTATAAACCAATTGCCCTTAAAAATACGCTAGCAAAAGTCTTAGAAAAGTATATAGCTAATATTATATCTAAGGCTACGGAGGAGTAGGGGCTACTCCCTTAGAACTAGATAGGAGTAAGGCGTAAATAATCTACACTATTAGCGGTAGGACTGCTTAGCTCCTATATATAGACGGCGTAGCGAATACGCCGTAGGTGTGTGGTATTAATGCTAAGCCTAGACTTAATAGGGGCATTTAATAACGTCTCCTATAAAAGGCTCCTCTATATTCTAAAAAGAAAAGGCTTTTTAAAGTGGCTTATAGACCTTATATAAAGCTTCCTAACAGTATATAAAACCCGCATTAAGTTTATAGGATATAAGAGTAATTAGATTTAGACGCAAATAGGTATCCCTTAAGGGTTACCCTTATTACTAATCTTATTCCTCTTTTTTATATTAAAGCTGTTAGAGGAATTCTAGCGCCCTAATAGCGGCACGCTAGGGTTTAGCTTTATAGACGACATAAACCTTATTACCTAGGGGGACTCCGCGGTAGAGAACTGTTGATAATTAGAGGCCGCCTATAACTACTACGCTATATAGGCAAATTAATACGGGGCGGCGTTCGCCCCTAAGAAGTACTAGCTTATATACTTTATAAGGCAATAGCGCTACGCTACTATAGACCTTACGTCTACCGTGCGTATTACCGGCTACGAGACAGCCCCTTAGAAAACTAGTATGCGAGTCCTAGGGATCTAGGTAGACCCTAAGCTCTAATAGAAAGAGTAGGTTAAAAAGGCCGTAAGTAAGGGCTTAGCAGCCTTTAAAGCGATATTAAGGACCACCGCGTCTATATAAGGCCCATTAATGCGCCGCTTACGCCTCCTATATACAGCCACCGTCCGACTAGTAATGCTATATAGCGCCTAAGTATAGGGAGTACGGGATAATAGCGGAACGCTAGCGAAAAGCTTGCTTAAACTACTATAGAAAGTCTAGAACTAGTGTCTCCGTAGAATTATAGGGGTATACTAGCGAACACTAATAGCTGCAATGGAGAAGGAAGCGGCTATTCCCCTAATCCAACTCTATATTAAAACGACAGCCCTCTAAAGAGCCGCTAAGACGGCCTCTAATAGGGTAGAAAAGGAATTAGTAGAGGCACTTAACGGTATCTAGAATATATTAGTAAAGCGCCGGCAAAAAATAAAACGGCTACTAGTACTATTAGAAGCGCTTAGGGAACGCGTAAAGGACCACGAAAATGAGATATAAGGCTTCTTCGCGCACTAGAAGGACTATATAAAGTAGGAAGCTATAATAAACCCCTGTAAGTGTGGCTAGCGGAACGCCGGCAGAGTGTAGGCGGAGCGCCGCTACCGTATAGGAGGTCACCAGCACTAAAGGCGGGCAACTACCTTTATCGCGAAATGGGTAGATTTAGAATAGCGACGACGGTAATAGGTAAAGGCTAAAGACCGCATAAAAACCACGTGGAAGACCCTATAGGGGAAACCTATAATCCTATTATACGAAGGCCTAATAAAAGCAAAGGCTATAGCACTATTTCTTCTTTATATAGAGGTAATAGGGCTTAATATATAGCTTACATCCGTTAGTGTATTAGCGGTTCTCCTATAGTGCAAATGCGGCTAGATAAGATAAATAGTCTACTATATACTGTTCCAGTGTCCAAACTACTAAAGGGCGGACTTTATAGTAAAATGCGCCTCTAAACGCCTTTAGGATGTTTTAAATAATAAAGAAAGCGCCTAAGTGGCAGCAAATGGCTAGTATAGTTAGGTATTTTACCCTAGTTTTAGGCAGTAAAGGTAATAGATGTAGAGGATATAAGTAAATACTAGCCCTTTTAAAGCCTAGAGGACTGGTAAAAGAATAAGGGTAAAAGGATAAGGAAAGAAGGGGGTAGAGTGAGATTATCCGTAAAGCGCGGCTAGTTGGCTTAATATGCAGACTTAAAGGCAGGTAGAAGGCGAGCCGCCGGCGCTCCGATATTAGAACGCTGCCATCTCTCCAGCGCGGCCTAAGGTGGGGTTTTCTCTAAGTTAGAGTTTTTCCTATAGAAGGTATTAGCCTGCGTGGACCCATTAGGGGGACTGGGACGGGCGGTAAATTAAATTTATTATTATTATATTATACGGTTAAAATTATATTCTTTTCTTACCAAATAATTATAATAAAAGGTACTAGCTTGGCCCTTAAGCATAACGGAATAGGCGTTGTAGTATTAATTAGACTCTATTCTTACCTTCTAGCAATAGTTATAGAAGATATATAGTTTAAAATTAAGAATATTATATAATTCCCTGCTAAACTTCTTCTCTTAATCTAAATAGAGCTTTGCAAGCTCTATAAGCAATTTTAAACTACCTTTAATTTAAGATTAAGATAAAGGAGGTAGGGGTTACATTATAGGCTGCAGTGGGGATATAGGTCTAGTTAGTGGAGTCTAAAGGTTATTAAATTATAAAGTAATAGGATCCTATACCTGCTTTTATTGGGGTATAGTATTTAATATTAAAGTTACGGGTTAAATTAGATACAGAGGAGTTAAAGGCGGAGGTAGGTTCGTCTTTAGAGGTATATTACTTAGGTTTTATCATAAGTTAAGCTTCCTTATAGTGCGTAGTTGGTGCTTAATCTCTTATAGAGTCTATTTATGCTCTTCTTTTACGTCAATAACCTACTCCTAAATATTATCTCTAATAGTACCCCCGTCTATAGGTATAAAGACTCTATACTCCCGTAAGAAGTTATAGAAGTTTTATATAATATCCTTCTTTATAGGGATCTATGTTCCCTTTATCTATTTAATAAAGTCTTCCCTTACGCAGTACTATAGTATAGTGTCGTTATATTTGCTATCTTTATAGTATACTATACGGTATAATAAGAATCCGTTTAAGTCTTACTGGTTAATATCTTTAAGGCTAGTTATATTGGTGTTCTATATCTTTGGGTTAATGTCGTCCTTATACTTTTTAGGTAGGTTAACGCCATAATAGCTGTTATTAAAGGTTGTTCGACGTGTAATTAGGTAGTAATCATAATCCTATAGTCTACGAAGGTACACCAAAGGCATTAAGATGGTTATTTTGACGCGTTTTTAATAATAATAAAAATAAGGAAATAAAGGTTGTTTGACGCGTTTCGGTCATCAACTTAGGACCTTAGGTTTAGTAACACTTCTAACCTAAAGTACTCGACTAAATCTTTATAAACGCGGTTATTCTATATAATAGACGCAACTTAGTATCTCCTAGTACTTAGTGACACTTCTATTACTAGTTTTCCGCAAGTTTAAGGTAGTATAGTATCACTAGGATCTATTCCATATAAGCGCATATAGCACCCCTATATAAGACTGTCTCTTCTATTTAAAAACCTAGCTACTCTATAGTTAACTATATATTCAACCACTAATTAGTATTAGTTATATAGGGTAACTTACTAATAACGACTACTTAAGTAGATTACAGTGATATTGGTTAATAAAGCTTATTAATTAGAATGAGGAAGGGCGAAAAGCTTAAGACTCCTCGCCGCGCTAGTGCCGCGGCGTTATGTAACGACCGCTTGCCTCATTCCTAATAGCTACTTTATAGCATATATAGAAGAAATCTTAGCGGAAGATATTACTAGAATCTATATTAAAGAAGTATTTATAAAATATAAAGTATTAGTAAAAATTATATTAGATAAAGATCCAAGATTTATAGAGTATTTTAAAAGGTATTCTTAGCGGAATAAGGAGTTAGAGTAGTAACTTCTACTATATATTATCCGTAGACAGACGGTTAAATAGAAAGATTAAATTAGACGCTAGAATAGTATCTAAGGCATTATATTAATTACGTATAGAATAATTAGGTATTGTTATTACTAGTTATATAATTTATATATAACGTAACACTATAGGAAGGTATAGAGATATTACTATTTTAAGCAAATTATGGATATAAGTCTAGAATATTATTATTACTATAATAAGCGAAGAAAATAAGTAAGTATAGCTAAGTAAAGAATAGAGACACTAATAAATCTTTATATTAACCTTATAGAAATAGCTATAAAAAAAAGTACTATAACGCTAAAAGATCTAAGGGACTAAATCTAAAGGAGGGGGATAAAGTATAGCTACTATATAAAAAATTTAAGAGTTAATAACTAAGCAAGAAGTTAGACTACGTTAGACTAGGACTATTTAAAATTATAGCTAAGATTTTAGAAGTTATATATAGACTTAGCTTACTAGTAAAAATAAAGATTTACTTTATTATTACGGAGTAAGTATAAGCGGCGGTAATATATAGCAAGGTAGATATTATTAAGCTATATATATAAACTGTATAAGAAGTCAAGACGTTATATAAGAAAAGAAGGTAGGAAAACGGGAAGAAAGGGTATATATTATAGACTTAGTTACTTAGTTAATACGTATATAGAGCAGAATAGGATTTAGGTAGTAGTCCTGGCAGAACTTAGTAGGATTTAGTAGAACTTAGTGGAATATAGTAGAATGTAGTAAGTTACCATTAGATTGCCGTCTTATAGTTAGTCTTTAGTTGCTAAGTTAGTAAAAATAGGTAGACGTATATAAGGTGTCACAGGGGTATCCTATAATAGTACCCCCCCTTTAAACTCGAACTTCTGCGAGATAGGGCTATAGTAGTTCTAGGTGGAGTTTATAAAAGTCTTTTACGGCTTATATAAGTCCTATAGAGTTAACAGGTTCCCATAAGGGCTTAATATAGCCTCTCTACTTTATAAGATATATATATTAGCGTTTCCGTTTATTATATTTAATATTATTAATTCTTTTAATAAAGTACTTATCCTTACCATCTACCTTAACTAGTGGGGGAAGGTCTTATATCTATTTAGGCAGGGCGTCTAATATGGGGGTAATAGGGTAGAGGACTAACGTATAGAATATAGGGTAGATTTTAACCGTATTAGGGAACTTTAGTTAGTAGGTATAAGGAGAGATAACCTTTTTAACCTTATAAGGGCCAGCATTCTTTTAATTAAGTTTCTTAGTAGGTTATTTTATATTTAGATTTCTTATATCTAGCCAGATAAAATTACTAATTTAGTAAACTGGTGCTAGGGTTTATTTCTTATTTACTACAGATTTATAGATAGATTAAGCCTATATTATCTTATTAGTAAGAAACTATTATAGTTCCTCTATTTTTTTTTACGAATTTATTTGCTTTTATAACTTATAAGGCATAATAAGCAGAGTAAGGAACATTACTAAAGGGTTTAAAACCTATTTATAGGTACTAGCCGTAATTAGCTAGAAATGGGAGACTTTCATGGTTTTTAAGACGGAATTATTTATAGTAAACTTAGTAAATACAAGCTAGTTAATCTAGTTATTTTATAAATATAATATGTATATCCGAATATACTATTCTATTATAGTATTTACGCGTTCTATTTAACTATCCGTTTCTAGTTAATATATAGTAGATAATAGTGCTTTAATACGGAGTTAAGTAGTTAGTTCTTTTTAGAATGCTAAGATAAACTAACTACCTTTATTAGCAATAATTGTTTTAGGGAGTCTATAGAGTTTTTATATATAATCTAGGAATAGTTAGGCAACGGCAGGCGTTAATATATTAGGATAGGCGATTAAGTATCTTATCTTAGATAGTCGGTCTATAACTACTATAATATTTATACAGCCTCTACTTTTAGGGAGGTTAATAATAAAGTCAATTAAGATATCCTTCTATCTTTAGTCTAGAATAGGTAGTAGTTTTAAAAGACCGTTATACATCTTATGTAAGGCTTTAGCTTATTAGCAGGTATAGCAGCTAGAGATATACCTTTGTGTTATATTATATATATTCGGCTAATAATACTTCCGTTAAAGTAGTTTTAAGGTCTTTTTTTAGCCCGGGTGGCCGGTAATAGGTAGATTATATACGTGTTTAAAGAGCTTAAGCTTAAGCTTATTATAATTAGGGATAACTAAATAGTTCTAGTAATATAAGCGGTTTCCGTAAGCTTTGTATTTACTTAAAGAAATCCTTTTAAAATGTCTAACGCTATCTTAAATTAGCTTAAGCGTTTCTTAGATAAACTCGTTATTTAAGTATTTATTAACTATAATCTATTTAATTAGTTAATTGGTTATTTTAAGGACGTATACTATAAGGTCTTTAGTAGGAGGGTTAAATAGTTTAGGGTAAAGCAAGGTCTGATTTTAGTAAAAGCGCGCTTCTTTTAGGGCTAGCGCGTCTTGCGAGTGTTAGGTTAGGGCATTAGGCTTCTAACCTTAGACGCCTAGGCGGTATATAATTAAGAATTAGAAGCGTGATAGATATTTTAACTAATAGGCCTAATAATAACTTAGCTGTTTTATGGTCGTAAAGTACTATAGGTTCTTATAGTCGCTAAAGACCTTAATTAGAAATCTGGCGCCTTTTAGTTTAGGTAACTATTGCTTAAAGCATCTAATAATAGCTAGTAATTCTTTATTATAGATCTTATAATTATATTTAGTAGAGCTTAGTTATTTTAAAAAGTATACTACTAGGTATAATACTTCTTCTTTATTATATTAAGATAGAATGCCTCTAGTAACATAATTAGATAAGTTAGCTTTTATAAAACTGATCCGTTCTAGGTTAAAGTATTAGAGTATAGGTATAGTAGTAAATATAACCTTTAAATAAGTAAAGGCCTTTTTATATTCCTTGTTAAAAATAAAAGCTTTATCCTTTTAGGTTAGAGTAATAAGGGGTAAAACTAGGGTAGAGAAGTTATTAATAAACCGTTAGTAGAAATTAGCAAATCCTATAAAGGC
>Ga0307515_10008290_pt1 | contig 20279 bp, 1 predicted proteins | sample 17_EM_MG_FD_194513 | JGI IMG/M metagenome (GOLD analysis project Ga0307515, IMG submission 194513) | Populus trichocarpa ectomycorrhiza microbial communities from riparian zone in the Pacific Northwest, United States - 17_EM | ecosystem: Host-associated > Plants > Roots > Unclassified | place...
CTAGTCTAACGTAGTCTAACTTCTTACTTAGTTATTAACTCTTAAAATTTTTATATAGTAGCTATACTTTATCTCCCTCCTTAAGATCTAGTCCCTTAGATCTCTTAGCGTTATAGTATTTCTTTATTCTTTGCTATACTACCTTAGCTGTTTCTATAAGGTTTACATAAAGATTTATTAAAGTCTCTATTCTTTACTTAGCTATACTACTTATCTTCTTTACTTAATATAGCAATAATGATATTTTTAGCTTATATCTATAATTCGCCTTAAATAGTAAAGTACCTATTCCTTTCTATGGTGTTATATTATATGCAAACTATATAACTAATAATAGCAATACCTAATTATTCTATATATAATTAATATAGTGCCTTAAATACTGTTCTAGTGTCTAGTTTAATCTTTCTATTTAACCGTCTATCTGCGGATAATATACGGTAAAAGTTGCTACTTAAACTCCTTACTCCGCTAAGAATACCTCCTAAAATACTGCTACGAATCTTAGATCTCTATTCGATATAATCTTACTTAATACTCTATGTCTTATAAACACTTCTTTAATATAAATTCTAGCGACATCTTCCGCTAAGATTTCTTTTATATAGGCTATAAAGTATCCCTACTTTATAAGCTTATCTACTATTACTAAGATCGCGTTATAATCTTATCCCGTAATAGAATCTTTTAATTTCGGCAACTTAATAATAAAGTCCCATAATATGACCTCCTATAGTCTCTTTGGTATTTTAACAGGTTATAGCCCTCCGTACGGCTTATGCCTTATTAGTTTATTTCTTTAGCAATCTAAATACTCCTTTATAATTTTCCGTGCTATACCCTAAATTCTATTAATAATATACTTCTTCTAAAGTCTTAACACTAAGCCTATAGCTCCGTTGTATCCTTAAGTTAATCCCTTATAGAAATCTTTTATAAAGTGCTCTGCTATACTTCTTAGGATATACTTTACTTCTCTATATTTATATAATATTTCTTCTTCTAGATATTTTAACTATTCTTCTAGCTATATTTTAAAGAATTTTTATACCTAAAAGCTTTCTAGTGACTTATAAACTCTATTTAGCTCTTCTTCCTAAGTTATTATAATCTTTAGATAATTATACCTAATTAATCCATCTATATCTTTTTGCAGTAAAGCCCCTAATGGCTTCTTATTATTTTATAGTTTAGCCTTTTAACTTAATATATCTGCTTATATATTATCTATACCCTTAGTATACTAAATCTTAAAATAATATTCCGTAAGCATCTCCGCCTATCTAACCTATCTTTAGTTAAGTTCCTTTATTATTAGGAATCCTATTAGGTTTTTATAATCCGTTTTAATTATAAATAGTTTCTTTATACCTTATAAGAATGCTCTTTATTTTTTTAGTGCTATAACTATACCTAATAACTCCTTATTATAGATGTTATAGTTTAGTTCTAATGGTGTTATTTTCTAACTATGGTATACCACTAAGTACTATCCGTCTGGATACTTTTATATAAAGTATACCCCTAGTATAAAGTCTAATACATCTATTTTTATAACCATCTCTAGTTCTAGTTAATAGATTTTAAGAACTAGCTCCTAGGTAAACAACCTTTTAACTTCCTTAAATAGTTTTTATTATTCCTTTTCCTATAACTATAGTTCTTCCTTCTTTATTAATTGCGTAAATAGCTTAATATCCTTTAACTATTGCGCTATAAACCTTTTATAGTAATTATAAAACCCTAGGAACAATATTAACTACGTAATATTCTCTAGTTCTTACCAATTTACTATAGCCTCAATCTTTTTCGGATCTATACTAAGTTAGCTTAGTTTAATAATAAATCTAACAAAATCGGTCTTTTTAGTAAAAAACTCGTATTTTTTAATTGCTACTAGTATCTATTCTTCTTATAGTCTCTTTAAAACCTATTTAATATATTCTCTATATTCTTTCTTAGTTATTAAGTAGATAATAATATTATTAAGATATACTATAACAAATTTATCTAAGTGTTCTCCTAATATATTGTTAATTCGCTTCTAGAATATTACTAGTGCGTTTATAAGCCTAAATTATATAACTAATAGCTTATATAGACCTTCCTTTAACCTAAAAGCTGCCTTCTATTTATTGCCTTCCTTAATTCTAATCTAATGGTACGCCTATCTTAGATCTATCTTTATAAAGATTTACGCATTACCTATCCTGTCTTAGATTTTACTAATTAAGGGTAAAGGATACCTATCCTTTCTAGTAATACTATTTAACTATCTATAGTTAATATACAGCCTTAGTTTGCTATTTTTCTTTAGTATAAATAGTACTAGATAACCCGCTAATGACTGCGATAGTCTAATATATCTCTTTTATAGGTTTTTCTGAATAAACTCTTTTAATACTTTCCCTTCCTCTTTAGTAAGCTTATAGATTAGAAAGAACCTTAGACTTATTTCTAGTTCTAACTCTATTTTATAGTCCTATACTATATACTCTAATAGCTTTTTACTTTCTAGTGACTATAATTTCTTGCTATACTTATGGTATCTTTTTAGTATATAATCTAACCCTTTTTTAGTTTCTTTATATATCGCTCTAACTTAGTACTATACTAACTTAGCTTATTATTACATCTTACGGCATTAAGTATCCTTAATATTAACTTAACCTATAACCTAATTAATCTTTAGATTATATTCCTATAACTAAGGCATTCCTAATACTGCCTTGTTATTTCCTAATAGTAATACATTAAAAGATATCTTAACTTATCTCCCTTTAATAGTTAACTAAATAGGTCCTATTTTAAGATTAATAATACTTCCTTTATAGGCTATTAGATCTCCTAAAATTATCACTAATAAGTAAAGGTGTTTTTTTTTCCTATATGGTAACCCTATTTTTTTAACTGCTGCTAGTAAAATATAGTTCCTTATTACTCTACTATCTATTAATACCTTAAACTATTAATCTTACCACTTTACTTATAAATTTAGGTGTTATCCTTAAATTCCTTTAAGGGTCTAAGGCTCTACTACTAGTTCCCTCTAGTCCTATAGGCCTCTACTTTTCCTAACTATTAGCTGCTTAATCCTATTTATACTTAGTCTAACTTAGGCTAATACTTAGTTCGCTTTTTATCCTTAATATACTATAAATAGGTATTTTCTGGATATTCCCACTATTATCGTCCATCTAGGCATTCTTCCGTAAGGAATCTTCCTGGTTAAAGTATTAAGTCCCCCTATTCTTAAACTTCTACTAGGTGCTAACTATATATATACTTAGCATTTTAATATTTCGCCTTATCCATTATCTAATATATCCTTATTAGATACTTCCAATTTTTGTCCTTAAGTATTCTATATATATTACACGCATTATCTATATATACTATCCACGATAGTATATAATATACTTAGTGTCTTAGGTTAACTCTTAGCTTATCTTTATTCTTAAGTTTAAACCTCTCCTATATTAATCTAAGCGTTATAACTTCATTTGCAGGTACTAAGATTCGTCTTTTGCTTCTCTAGTCCTCTAATTACTTCTCTAGATCTTTTAACATTATAATTAAGGCTCCTTTAATATAAGTTATAGCCTTTTCTGTAATTAGGTGGTCTTAAATAACTTTCTTATCCAACTATATATAGAAATCTTCCCACTCGTTATTATGCCTTTGTCTATACTACTTTTAGTATAGCTGCTTAAGTATATATAGTTCGTTTATAAGGAAGTATCTTCTTATTACTATATTATAACAGCCTTTTATATGCCGTTCCTTAAACCTAGTTAAAATCCCTAGATCCTCTTCTTATTCCAGTTTAATAAGCCACTTAGCTCTTAGTATGCCTACTCTTAGCCTATTAGTAATTCTTTATATAGGTACTCTGTCCCTTATACGTCCTAATATACTAGATCTTTTATCTAGTTTCTATTCTTGCTATAAGGTAATTCTCGCTCTAAATTCCTCTATGGTTTCTTTCCTTTCACGTCTTATAAGTGGATCCTTAAAGTCTTCGTACTTCTTAATCTTAGTATTAACTTTTTAATCTTTAGGCTAAACACTATATTCCCCTAGTAAGTCTTCTAGGTCTATATATCTATCTCCTAGTTTAACTACTATTTATATTATAGATTCTCTAATCTATAAAGAAGCTCCTTGCCTCTTACCTATGGGTGTCCTTATTTATACTCTAAATTCTTAGTCCCTTAGATTCTTTAATCCTGAGCTTGCTTCTAACTTAAGCTTAGCTCCCGCCTTAGTCTAACTAGGCGTCCGTAGTATTCTTATCTCTTCTTAAGAGTCTTAAATCTTATCTATCTCGTCTTAAGAATCTAATGCCGTGGGAAACTCTTATCCTAAGCTTATTTGTATGTCTTTAAACTAAGCTACTACTCTGCTCTATCGGTTTTCGTCCATTATAGGTCCTTAAGCTGTCCTTATCCTTTCTATAAAATCTTAGATCTCTCTTATCTCGTCTTAAGAATCTTAAGCCTTTGGCCTTTTGCCTTTATTAAGTAATAAATTAGCACTAGCAGTCGTCTGCTTGCTTAATCTCTTTAAGATACTCTTCCTTTCATCTTATAAAGCGATAGATGCCGTATCCAACGGTGTTATAATACCCGTTACTAAACCTTACTCTATAGCGGTCTTAGTCTCTACTTCTAATATAACTTCTTTAAGGTTTATACGTTCCCAGTAAACTGCCTTTATTTCCTTATCGTCTGTAAATGTTTTACCTGTGTTAAACTTATTATCTTTAATATCTAATCTACGCGATGGTTTGTTAGTTCCTTTACACTCTATAGATTTTAGCTCCTATGGCCAATAGCTTACGCCGTACTTAGCGTCTTTATAAATTTGGTATATATTATTATAACAAAACGCAAAACTTTAGATTAAACATTCTTTTGTTCCTCGTAGTACACTATTATCCCTCTATACATGTGTATCTTCTACTATTAGTCTAGTTCCCTTTATTATATAGTAACTCTAACCATCTTTACAATCCCTTATAAAATAACCTTATTTCCTACAATTTATATAAGCTCCATCTCTAAACCACTAACTTTGCTATAAAGTCCGCCTAAACATCTTCTGCTGCTAAGATCCCTAGTTTAGCCTATGCTCCTTAGTCCTGTAATCACTAGATCCTTAACCTTTAGGTTTTTATAGTTTCTTACTCCATCTCTTATAGGCTTCTTTGGTACCGCTTAGGTCCATTAGCTCTGCGCCATACCATAGTTTTTAACTTAACTTTTGTTGTTGCGTACTTTGCGTCTTATATAACTATGGAACTCTATCCTAACCTTTCTTAGCCTGTTCCCTTTAGAAGATCCTATTATTAATCTTAATCGCTTAATCTATTAATTCCCTTAGGGTGTCCGCATCTTCTATTAGAATAATTACGTCCTAGACTTTAGCCTTAAGTCCCTGTTTATACTATACTATAAGCGCCCTATTATTCCACTTAACTTATATTACTAGCGTTTGGAACTGCGTTATATACTCTATTACTAAGGTTTGTTATATAATATCTTAAAGTTTTCTTTTCGCTATAGTTGTCGCCTCTAAGTCTCTAAACATTTATATAAGTCGCTCTATAAACCTATTCCAACTTAAGAACATAAACCATACTTCTTAGTTTGTTATCGTTATTCTATTTGCTTATATCTCTATAAGGTAAGGCTTAAACTACTTAAGTGCCCTTCCTAACAAGAATAATCCTGCATACGCTATTTGGTCCATAGGTGTCGCTAGCTTTACTCCTTCTTGCGCTACCTTAAAGTGTATTTGCGTAAGAAATCCTTTAAGCTTCAATCTTTCTCCTAAGAATCTTTTAATTGATAGTAACTTAACCTTTACTACGCCTATTCTGTTAATCCTTTATTTAAGTGCCGTATTGTTTTCTGTTAACTGGTTAACTATCTTTTATAGTTGCCCGACCGTTATAGGTTGCTATAAGTCAGTATCTGCTATACTGGTATCACCTCCTAACCTTAAAGTAGTTGCCGCCGTTAATGGCGTTGTAGTGGCTGCTTTTAGTGGCATATTGTTTAACTTATTAAAACCGTAACTAGGTAGTAATTGTGTAACGGAACCTTATAGCAAGTACTACGGTAGGCTCGTTATTAGGCTAGGTGTATAGGTATTATAATAAGTTAACAACGTAATAATAACTGGTGGAGTGGTTGCCTAATAGATTAACTCTAATTATGTTCTAAGAATTACTATAAGGAAGGAACTATCTAGGTAGGGACTAAGGGTCCTTAAATACATAACCGTACTCCTATAAAATCCTTCTTATACGTAATATACGTATACTCCGTCTACTTTATTATAGATTATATAGATTATACAGATCATACAGATTATATTACGTGACTTGGTTACTATTCCTCGTTACATGGTTTTACCGGATTCATCCTAGACCGTGCTTGTATTAACTAACTAGCTTCCTCCGACTCCTCTCCAAGTAGTTATAACATTGTACTTAAAGCGTCCGTAATAAAAAGCCGTTAAAAAATAAGCAGTTAGCCTATAAGATACGGGCTTTCTATTTAGTTACTTCGCGGGCTTTAAATTATCTATATTATTGCCGATACCTATTATCTGGCCTAGCCCTTTAGCGTTACCCTAATAACGAATATAAGACTTCCAGGCAGCAGCTTAAGTTAGATATTAATTAGAACTCTATATACCTAAGACCGGATATTATAGTTCTAAGTACTAACTTAACTAGTACTACCCTTAATCTTCCCTTTTTTCTTACTATGGCTTATATAGAAATAACGGAATTTATAGGTCCGGATAGCTAATATTATTAGGCTCTGTAACATCGGTAGTAAATAATATCTTCGCCGTAGCTATAGTCCTATAGCTATTACCTAAGAATACTATATATTATTATCTAAACGGATAAAGGTTTTTTAAATACTATTAAGTCTTTAGTTTATAGTGTCCAGTTCCGCTACTTTAGACTTTTTAAGTCCTTAAACTTAGTGTTAAGCTTAGTATTAAGCTGGTCACACTTGCGCTTTAGCGTATAGTTTAGCTGTCTTAGACTATTTTAAGTCCTTAAACTTAGTATTAAGCTAGTTATACTTACGCTTTAGCGTCTATTTTAGCTGCCTTAGACTCTTTTAAGTCCTTAAACTTAGTATTAGGCTAGTTATACTTATGCTTTAGCGTAACTAGTTCTAGTAAGAAAATAAAAGGTATACTCTTAGCAGCTATAAAGCCAAGCCACTTACATAGATTAAATACTGGTAATTAACCGTTAGTACTATAATACGTACTCTTTACGCCTGGAAATAATACTATATTATTTAATACACAATTAGCAATAATGCAGCGGAGCTATCTATGGTATTTTTATACCCCTAAGAGTTACGGCGGCCTTTACTAACACTTATAGTATTATAAAAGGCGGCTACCTAGCCACTAATATATCTATAAAAAAGCACGCGAAGAGAGATATAACACTTGTACATTTATTACGGCCCAACTGCTTATAATTCGCGATTAATTCTACTACTCTTACTAGTTAGATAACGCATAATTATAACTAGATGGTATATATACGGATACCAACAAGTACGCTCTAGTAGTAGTAGTAAAATATAAGTAGAATGTCTATTTAGTGCCTCTGTGCGGTATACTATATTAAAAAAACATTATATTGTTATTATTATTACTTAGAGTAGAGATATTTAAAGTAACTAAGAATATACTAAAGGCGGGTAAACCAATTTTATATAAGACCAATAATAATATATAATAAGTTAGCTAGACAATTTTAGATATTACTATATTATAATATAATAATAGCTAAAGTATACTATATAATCCTTTTTATTTAGAGTTTAATTATACCTTTTTAATATAGCTGTACCGTATTTACTGTATAAAGGAAGACGTTAACGCACTGCTTAAAGACACCCGCCTTAGCCCAATTTATAGCCTACTCAGCTCCTAATCTATAAATTAATAGGAAAAACTAATTACCGCTATTATATTTAGCATATAAGATAAACAATAGCTCCAATTAGAGTGTAAGGTAGAATTAAACATTAAAGGCTCTAAGTAGAGGGAATATTATATTCTTTACTAGGATGTTATAAATATAATTACCTTTCTAATTAGCTATTAACCCTTTAAAGATGCACTGGTATATATACTAAAGAGACTCTATAATGCCGAAAACTACTAAGTCTATAATAAGCTATACAGCGGTAATTAGTAGTGGGAGATATAAGGCAAGCTTCCTAGCGGTGCTATAGTAGTTCCTATGCTTATAGCAGTTAACAAAACCTAGCTAATAATGCACTATAGCGGTAAATCGGCCTGGCCGGTATATCTTACTATCGGTAATCTTAACTAATAGGTTTAGCGCTAATAGACATCCTCCGCAAATATCCTTGTTGGCTTTATACTAGTTATTAAAGAAAAAAATAATAATATAAAAAGTAAAGCATATTATAAGGCAATAAGAACTATATTTAAACGTAAGTCCTACTTTAGTATTCTAACGCTATATTCTATTAACTAAAATATAATAATAATTAAGTATCTTGTAGAAAGTAGCGTAGACCTTTAATATACGGATAATTTTATGCGACGATATTATCTAATTATATATAGAATAATAGCAGACTATAAAGAATAAGTGCTGCCTATAGGTGTTAAAAGCCAACAGCACTGCACTATATGCTAGGTCCCCCCTCTAAAGCGTAAGAACTTAACCACTACGCACCTATAAGGAGATAAGAAGACAGATTAAATGCTAGTAACTAAAGAATATTATTCTATCCTTAGACGACTAGGTATACCCAGTAGAATATTTTATATAGTACTATTGCCTATTTAATATCTATAAGGGTATTATAGTAGATGTTCTATATTAGCTTCTAAAGGGTATTGTTATATAACTTATTAAATAGGTATGGAAACTAGTAGGCGATGTTATCTAGCTAAAAAAAAAGAGAAGATAAATAAAGATAACCACAACAAATATATCCATGGAGGCTTAGCTTAAGTAGCATTTTAGATAAGTCCTAGCTTTAATAGGGCTAAAACGATTTAATAATCTGTTATTTAGTAAAGTTACTTAATAGATAGATAATAAACAAAAGCTATAGTTCGTTAACTTATTGCTATACTAGCCCTACTGCTGTCGTCTAGGGAATTATATATTATGCATTTTATAAGAGCCGTATACAACTTCGTTATTATAGCTTAGTATTACACCCACGATAAGGAGACACTATGATATATACACCACGCCCTATATTAAATTAATATACTTAAAGGCGTGTTTTAAAGTTTTTATCTAAAGGCAAAGGATTCTAATATGGGCCATTTTAATATACTAAAATTCCATGCCCTTATATATTTTAAAGAAAATATCCGCCTATACGGATGCGTAGATAGGTACTATACTAGCGTAAATGGCGAAGCTGGATACCATTATATTGTTAAGGTATTTTATAACTTAACAAATAAATAGGATTCGCTATCTTAAATCTACTTTTATAATTTAAGATGGGTAGTAGTACTAGTAATAGAAGACGAAATAGCTTTTATAAATAGTAATTCTGTATTATAGTCTTCCCAGTATTTAAAGGTATAGGTTACTTAACTAATATAGCATTTAGCAGTTATAAAGCTTTAGTGGCCTTTAGAAGATATAGATAGGGCAATAGATCTTATCTAGAGGCATCTTAAGTTAAAGACGTGGCTTTATATATTTTATATAATAAACTACTATAAAATCCTAGGGTTTCTAGACGGTATTGCGGTATTTATTTAAGAGTATAGGCGAAAACTATAAGGCGAATATGCCTAGAACTCCAATATAGACCGGAAAGAGAAGGACCCCTTATAGGTTAAGCGCCTACTTATTAAAATATATCTATTTATTCGCTATTAGAAACGAGACGTAAAAAATATAACTAACCTTAAGAGCCAAATTAGTGAGGTGGTACGTTATATACTAAATTGGCAATGTTTTAACTAGTGGAGGCGTAATTATATATAGGTCTAAGAGTATATAGATAACGGCGACCGTATTAGAAAGAGCTGCACGCCGTTAAGTAGAAGACTTATAGGCTAGCTTTAGCTAATTGTTACTATTCTAGATATTAAAAGATTAGATAAGTACGGTATATACATATAGTATACTAGAGCTATAGTAGAGCTACTTTAGCTATTAAATTATAGACTGCCGTATCTAACACACGGCATAGTTAAGGTAAAAAGGTAGCCGCGCTTAAGCGTAAATATTAGGCAAGTACTTAGAGGTGGTTACTTTTATTTAATACTATTTATTCTATAAAGCGCGTATATTATTCTAGCCGCTACTTCCTATCCAGATTTGTACTACGTTAATAATTATATTAATTAGGACTAATACAATACTCTATACTCGGACAACTTTCTTAAAGAAGGAACTTATATCGCGTTATTATATAGAAGCCAGGATAAATAGCAAAAGTAGCTAAGCTAGCGTAGAACCTGTAATATATAATATAATATTAAGCCTATATAAAACTATATAGGACTATATAAGATTATATAAGATTATATAAGATTATTTTAATCCTAATATATATTATAAGCTAGCATACTATAGGCTAAGAAAATAGTAAAAATTTATTTGCGCAATTGGCATATAACTTTAAAATAATATATTACATTACCTTAATTGCATGTTAAGGAATGTGTAGTTAGCTTTTAAAGTTGTTAAGTAGGTTAACTGCGTGTTATTTAACTTTTAAATATATTAAGTTGGTTAATTATATATTAAGTTAGTCAAGTTATATATTAAGTTAGTTAATTGCATATTAATTACGCGAAACGCGCTAAATAAAGTCTACTTAAATCTTATCTTATAAATATTTTCCTAATATAGGTCCACGCGGACTACTCCTTATTTATATATAGGGAGAAAACTTAACTTAAGAAAACCCTATAATCTATCTCCCCGCCTTTTAGGACTTGCCTACTTAATACCTATAAGTCGCTAGCAGTGCTCTACTACCTTACTTTTTAACCTCTTTAGGAACCACTACTGCTGTAATAAGCCTACGGACGCGCTAGTATTGTAATCTTTACTCTACTACTATAGAGTTATTAGGGGACGCCTATTACTCGCCCCTTTACCTTTTATTACTATTTCCTTTATAACCCGGGACTAGTTTAGTATACAAATATCGCTAACAAAGGTTCTTGCACCTTCCTAATTAGGAAGTTTGGCTCATCGCCCACTAAAATATTATAAATTCTATCACCAGAGGCTTAAAACTTGCATTTAAAGCTTTAAATAAAAGGCAATATATAGGCGATTAATCAATTAATTAATAAGCTAGGTGTTTTTAAGGCTGTAGGCTCTGCGCGACCGTAGATTCCTGCCCTAAACTAGCTCCTCCGCCGACTCTATAAGGTCCTCTAGTTAAGCAGTAACCTCTTATTACTACCTTCTTCCTACTTTCTTATCAATCGTTTATATAGACATTTGGTGTTTTAGAGGCTCTAGAGGACAATCTACGGGCGGCTCTAAGGACCTTCCTCTAACGTTAATTAAGCTATTAGTAGAGGCTGTGCTGTTACCTATAGCCTCCCTAGAGGCAGTAGTAAGGTCCTTCTTCCTTACCCACTTCCTTATAGTTTAATTTACCGTACGCCACCTAATATCCGCTACTTAGTGTTAATCCTCCTACCCATCTAGAGCCCGTTGCTCCTGCCGCTGCCACTTCTACTACTACTGCTGCTATTACTGCTACTGCTCCTGCCGCTGCCCGATTTGAGGCTCTACGAAGCTAACTTTAAACGCTGCCTTCTTTATATTTCTGCCCTTTGTATTCGGTCGGTTCTAAAGCTCTTACGGCTAAGGAGAAGGAGAAGGCTTAACGGGTGGTAGAGGCTTAAGGGGAGGCTTATTGGAGGGAGGTTTCGATTAAGCAGGCGGCTATAGGAGGGCCCATTTAGCTTAATGTCGGTAACGCTACTTTAGGCCGTAATTACTATACAGAGGCTCTAGATCTATAAGGTCGTGTAATAATTAAGGTCCTATTTTTATGCGCTCTAGAAGCTTTAGTAGCTTAGGCTTACTTAATAGAGGCTCTATTAGGTCGACTTAATTAAGGCCTAAAAGCACCTATTATCGCATATAAGTAATTACCTAGCGCCGATATTAATCTATGCGCTTAAGCGCCTTCCAATTACAAGTAGAGTCAGCAGCGCCTTTAACGTAGTTATTACCTCTACAGCGGATTACCTCTTTAATATATTGTGGTATTCGCTTAATCTAAGCTTATATTCGCTATTGCTTAAGCTTTTCCCAAGCCTTCCGCTATACTCGCTTAGCCTCTACTCTAGTCTTTAGTGCTCCCTTCTTTATAGTAACTCGTTTAAGGTATATCTAAGCTAGCTTAATTATATTTAAATTAGGTAAGTTACCGGGCTAAATAAAGCGCTAGAGGCATGCTGCGTTAAAGTAGATCTACTAGTAATATAATACGTAAGCCAGAGCCTTATCCTTTTAGATAATAGTATCTAGATAATTAATTTAATATTTAACACTAAAAGGAATAAGGATTAGTAGGAGAATTGTAGTAAGGTAGCGGTACTAGTTAATGCCGCCTTTCTCGCCATTTCTTTAAAAGGCGCTGTTTTCCTCTATTATACGGAATTAAGGCTTTCTACCTGGCTTATTGTAAAGCCCGAGTTATTACATACTAGTATTAAGGTCCTAAGCCTAGTAGAGCTCTGGTTTAATTGCTTTATTAATAGCTTTAAGCTTACGCTTTAAAGCTTCCTTTTCCGTTATAGTCTCTAGCCTCTATATATGGCAGGGAGCCTTCCGATTATATAAGAAGGCACCCTAAAATATAAACTTTATAGCTTTAGGAAAGCAAGGTCAAATTACCTTCTTATTTACCTTTTCTTTAGCTAAACGCTAGAGCTTATATCTACCTTTTCTATAACCTAAAACAACGCCTATTTCGTCGCTCTAGATTATAGCTTTCCAATCTTTAATCGTTTAATATTTGTACTGTAAGGCGAATTAAAGGCGAGCTTCCTTTGCTTCTTATAAGAGATAGGGCTTCTTTATTAGCTTTGTCTTACGATATCTATAACGTCGAAAAACCCGCTAGATACTTTATATAGAGCAGCCGCACTTAGCAGCAATATACGCGTAGGACTTCTCTCTACTATATTAATTAGTGGTGACTTTCTTAAGGATCCGCAGTTTGAATTCGCGGGTAATTTTAACCTTTAATTTAGTGCAAGGAGTATTAATAATATAGTAGTTAAGGATAAGAGGGCGAGACACTAGGTCCTAGCTACGGCTGTAGGCCCTTATAAAGATATATTATAGGGTTTAACACTTAATTTTAGTAATACGTTGGATATAATCGAGAGTTACTCCTATAGCCTTTATAGCCAGGGCCTAAGCCCTAGCCGCAAGCTAATAGAAGCCCATTATCAGTAAAGTAATATAGGCTAAGGGGTTTTTACTAGCAGTTTTAGAGCTAATAAAGGGATTTAGTGGTGCAGTTATCGGTATAATCTAGGTAATATTAGTGTAATCTAGGCAATTAGGGTGCAGAAGTATTCTGCCGTTAGAATACTTAGGCGGTTAGCGGGCGGCGAGAGCAAACTTCCCAATTAGGAAGGTGCAAGAACTTTTATTAGCGATATTCGTATTTTAGCTAATAAGCTACTAAGTAACCGCCTTAAGACCTTTTTATATTAAGAGTAGCGTATTATACTTCTCTATACTAGCTACTAAGAGTATTACTTCTTAGTTAGTATATAAGGGGCATAACAGTATTATATATTTTGGTGTCTATTTTGGCTAGCTATATTTATATCTTAGGCTACCTACTAGAACACCTACCTAGTAGAGCCAGTCTTTTAGTCCTATTATTCCTATTCTTAAGAGTATTGCTATTATATTTTCTACCTTTATTAGGCCTTTTTAGAGCCCCTAAGTATTTACCCCCTATAGCGTTAACTATGCTATAGCTTAGGTTGCTTTTACCTAGGTTAGCCTTTATACCTTTAACTCCTATACGCCTCTCTAGTATTAGTCTAACTAGTATTATATTACGGTAAATAGTTTCCTAATACTCTTTTATACTCTACTTTAGCTCCTTTCTCTCTCTTACTATTATCTTTATTAGCCTCTTACGCATCTCCCTTCCTCCTTTATATAGGCCTGGGCCCTAACGCGGTACTATTTTTCTTCTACTTTCTCTACCTGTTTCTCTAATATATCTTCCCTATTTTAGGGTATTTGGTTTCCTCTCCTATAGGGCACCATAGGGTCCCTTTATAGTTTATTTAGGCATGTCTTAATATACTTTATAATAGAGTTACGCTTCTTTTATACCCTTTATATTATAGCGGCTACAATATATAATTATAGAGGGGGATACTAGCTTCCTTCTTAAGCAGTACTATAGCCGTTCGCTTATACCCGCCTATTATACTTTAAAGGTAGACTATTTAGACCTTTTAGAGTAGTTTAAGGAGTAATTTAGGGGAGCCTTTTTTAGAATCTCCTATTGCCTAAATACTAGATCTATATATTATGGTTAGCTGGACAACTACTATATATAGTAGGCGTAACCTCTAAAAGTATAGACCCTATATAGAATTAACAATTCTAGATATTATAATATACTAAGCTTAGTCCTTATAGGCCGCTTATAACGCATATACGCTCTACTAAAGCTTACTATCTACCTATACTTCTAATACCCTTAGGCCTTAAACTAGCTAACCCCTAAAGCCTTAAATATAAATTATATACTAGAGATTTATAGATTAGTTACGTTTTCTTATAAAATAGATTAGCTAGTATTTCTCTAAAGAGAATTAGACTCTATATTATCTTGCCTATTTTATATAGGTATTATAAGCTTTCTCTAGTGTTCTATAATTCTCTATAGCTACGCAACGTCTTGATCTTATTATATAGTTTATATATATAGCTTAATAATATCTACTTTTCTATATATTATCGTTGCTTAAATACCTTAATTAATACTACTGGGACCTAACTGATATTGGAGCTCTTGCTGCACCCGGCCCAAAAAGACCAAAACTAACTAAAAAGAACCCTAAAAAACACCTAGAGAATCCCCCTAAGATATATACATCGCAGGGAAGGTACACGTCAACCGACGGTGGCTTACACTTGCGCGTAACCGCCAGATCCACGCCTAATAACAGCCCTCTATAATAAAGACGGGCGAACACTATACTATAAAGCGGAAATACCTCTATTAAGAAGGCATCTAATAAAATATAAAGCCTATTAGATATATTTAGTATCTAGAATTATGGGGAAGTAACTATTAGCTATAACGAACTAATATAGCTAGTAGAATGGCTTCGCTAGTCTAGCGAACCTTAGGCGCCCCTCTAGCAAACCCTTAATTAAATCCTCTAACGGTTAAGCAAAATTAAAAATAAATAAAAACCCCCTTTACCGGCGAACTGTACCTAGGCCGCTATAGCCGTACTTTTACAGTATAGGGAACCTACCTTACTTAAGATAATAACCGGGTATATAATTAAAATACGACTAAATATAGAAAAAGTAGAGGGGTTTAGGGGATAATTAGAAATAGAAGTCCTTATAGAGATTTGTAAAGAGGTTTACAATATAGTCGTAGTCCGATACCTTAGGAGCGGAGATATTAGAGTTACCCTAAAGGACTAATAGGTAAAGGAATAAGCTATAAGGGTAGGGGATAGGCTAGGAGAACGTATTAGTATAAAAGTGCTCTATAAAGACTACCTAGTTAAGGTCCTAGCGGTTCCTATAAGCTTTAGGGTAGAAAAGGGACGCTAGGGGGATAATATAGCAACTATATAGGAGATAGTAAAACATATAGAACGCCTTATATTAGGCCTTAAGATTACCTAAATCTAATAGCTTTAATAGGAAAATATAAACTAAGTAAATAATAAGAATAATAAGAGGATATAAGGGTCGCTAGAGACTTGCTAAGGAGACGCCGGTTAAATATATAGCTCCCTTATTATTAGTATATATACACTAGAAATATAAAAACTTTTTATCTAAAAAGGAATAATTATAAATAGCCTTATATATAATGTAAGGCTCTATAACTATAGACTACGCCTAAAATAATGCTACTGCTATATATAATAGGGATATACCTAATCCACATGCGTAGTATAGGTGTGCTGCGGCTACTATATAGGCCTCTACAATATAAGACACTGCTTAAATTAAGACTAAATAAAATGTATAAACTGCCACTAAAGCATATATAAGGCGTGGGAGAGAGAAGACTATATTAAATATAGGAGGTGAAAGGTAAGGGCTTAATAGCTGTAACGGCGCTATCGCACGTTACCTGCCAAATTCTGCCATATTCTGCCGACCTGCGATTAGCCCGCCTAAAGCTAGCGCCTTGGCGGCTCACCCTATATATTTGTTTACATTGGTCCTGGCGACCCCTTTTCCTTCTCTTTAGCTTAGTATCTTCGTAATATAGCATTTGTTTAAGCTTCGGTTTAGAGGCATTTGTTTGAGCTATGACATTATACTAAGCTCTCCCTACCTTGCCTGGGAAGGCCTTAATAATATCCTACCCTAAAGAAACTTCGTTTGTAACGACGCATTGACGCGCTATACTTAGATACTAAAACAACTCTATATTGCCTGGGAAGGCCTAGATAATATCCTACCTTATAAGCCAGATAGGACTGGACCTGTACCCCCGGAATTAAAACTAAAGTATATAATACTAATAAACCTTAGGAAGCTAATAATAGCACCTAAAGTAAGCTTATTTAAGAGAGCTGTCTCTACCCAAGAGGAACCTAAGATCTAATTAGGATTAGAAATTAAAGATAATAATAATATTATAGATATACGCGAGCAGATTCGCGCCCTCGCAGCTAGCTAGGAAGCCGATTGTCTTAAAGCGAGAAATATATAAGAGACCCTATAAGAGATCCTAGAAAGCCTTGCGGCCCTATAAAATAGCCTAGCTTCCCCTTTTTAAAGCCCTAGCCGACCTATTTACTCTACTAAATATAATACACTAGGGAGTACGGATATAATAATGAAGCAATTAAAGTCCGTTAAGCTCCCTAACCCCCTACTACTATCTAACGGAATAGACCCTACCTTTAAGAATTAGAGGATTTAAGTATGAGGAAAGCTCCGTGTTAACTACGACTATTTCCTTTCTAAAGAAGCTAAAATACTCTACCTCTTTAGTTAAACTACTGGGGACGCCTAACGGCACCTTTAAGCTAAGTTTAAGGACAACTCCCCTATCTAATTTATATTTGTTAATAAGATAATACGGCACCTAGCGGCTATTTATATTAACCTAAACAAAGTACGGGATGCCTGTTATAACTATAATTACCTAATAATAAAACTAAACTAACCCTTTACCGAATTTTAGACTTAATTCCTATACCTTATAGGAGAAGGCCAGGTTCCCCTTAAGAACTACTAATTAGACCTATATAATAAGCTAATAATCCAGCTATAAGAAAAGATCGCTATAACCTTAAATAACCTACTAACCTATAAAAGACTTATAGCTTATTGCCTATTATTAGACTTAAAACTAAAGCGGATTAATACCCGCCCTAATTAGCAGAAGTAACTCTATAATAATTAGAACTCGCTAGCTATACCTATAGAAGCTAGAGCAGAAAGATAAGTTATAACTACTCTTATACTAAAGGCGGTTATAACTATGTACTAGCAAGTCTTGCCTAACCATCTACGTACTATACTATTAACTAGTATTTACTGTAATACTCTAATTAACCCTGCCTTAGCTATATGCTTTAACTATAATAAGCAAGGTTACTTTACCTTATCTTGCCCGGAGCTAAAGGATATAGGCGATATTAAGGAGATAGAGGAAGGAGAAACGTCCAATAAGTCGGGAAAAGAAGAACCCTAGGGAAAGACTCCCCCCTAGGGTACTCTATTAATCTTAAAGAGATTAATCTTAGTTAGTTAATAGGTGGAAAGCATTTTACGGTTCTATATATAGTATCTTAAAATAGATATGGAGTTAATATAACCGCCCTTATTAACACTAGAGTAAATGGCTTCGCCTTTATAAATACTACCTATATAAATAATATTGCTAAGTTTCTAAATGTAGAAGCCATCCAATTAGAGAAGCCTATTTAGGTAAAGGGCTATAACGGCCAAGCCGGTTAGCCTGTTACCCACGTCTTAAAGTTATATATCGCTCTTAACGGATAATACTAATATAGTATCCCCTTTTGCATCCTAGACCTAGGGTCCTATGATATAATCCTTAGACGAAAATAGATATCCTATTTTAATATTTAGTTAAACGTATAAAAAAGACGGTTTGTCTGGCCGGAGGATAGACTGAGGTTGCCCTCCTTTATTAGGGAGATCCGAACTGACCGTAAGACACTAGCCGTAAGGGCTAACCCTACCTACTAGTAGGATATCCGGGCCCGTGACCTAGCCTTTACCTAAGAGGACGCTTGCTACGAAGCTAGAAAGAACTCTGTACTAATAAAGATACTCTCCTAAAGCGCTATATTTAAAGAGGACTCTATATACGGAAGCGGGATAGATAATAATATAGATAATATCTAAATTGCACAGATCTAACCGTTATAGAAAAGAACGTATTAATAGGATATAAGGGATAACCTCTAAAAGATGTAACAAGAGCTAAAAGGAGTAATAATAACACCAGTACCCTAGAAGTCCCTAAAGTTATATACGCCCCTATTATTAGTTAACCCCCCTACCGTAGATATTGCTATAATTAGCGCTATAGTGTTCCACTTTAATATATACTGGAAGGACAATAAGGTCTTTATAACGAGCCTATATAAGATTAACTAAATTATTAATAATAGAGAGGAAAGGCTAGATAAGGAAACCGATAAGGAACTAGTTAAACGCCTTCTTTCTACCATTTATATAGGCTACAAGGATGTATTCTTAAAGGCGGCCTTAGATAAGTTACCCCCCTACTAGATATATAATTATAAGATTTAATTAGAGGCCAATAACTCGCTAGGCTATAGCCCCCTCTACTATTAATTAACGGATAAGCTAAAAGCAATAAAGTAGTACTTAATTAACAACCTGGATAAAGGGTTTATTAAGCCAAGTTAAGCCCCTTTTGCTTCCCCTATTTTGTTTGTAAAAAAGCCTAATAAAGGCCTTTGTTTTTATATTAACTATTAAAAGCTAAACGCTATTATTTAAAAGGACCGGTATCCTATTTCTTTAATTAATAAGACCCTTATACGTTTAAGCTAGGTAAAGATCTTTACTAAACTTAATATCCGCTAAGCTTTCTACTAAATTAGGATAAACCCTATATCCAAAGATTTAATAACGTTCTGTACCCACTATAGTTCCTATAAATATAAAGTTCTTTCTTTTAGACTAATAAACGGACCGGCTACGTACTAAAGGTATATAAATAACGTTTTTTTTAATTACCTTAACGAATTCTGTACGGTATACCTAGATAATATTTTTATATACTTAGATAACAAACTTAAGTATTAAGTTTATATTAAGAAGGTTCTAGAGAGACTACGGAACGCGGGCTTATAAGTTGATATTAAGAAATGCGAGTTTAAGGTAAAATGTATAAAATACCTTAGGTTTATTATAACTATAGAAGGAATTAAGGTTAACCCTAAGAAGGTAGAGGCAATCCGTAACTAAAAGCCCCCTTATATAGTAAAAGGAATCTAGTCCTTTCTTAGTTTTTATAATTTCTACCGCCGGTTTATCCGTAACTATAGAATTATAGCAAAACCTCTTATATAACTAACTAGGAAGGATATACCTTTTATTTTTAATAATAGCTATATAGAGGCCTTTAAAGAGGTAAAGAATCGGCTTATCTCTTCCCTAATCCTTTATTACTATAACTCGGACCTTAAATTAATGCTAGAAATAGACGCCTCTAATAGGGTCGTAGTGGGAATCCTATTATAGTTATATCTAGATAGTAAATGGTACCCTATAGCTTTCTTCTTAAAGATAATAGACCCGGCTAAGTATAACTATAAAGTATATAATAAAGAAATGCTAGCTATTATTTAATTACTCTTTTAATAGCGCGTAGAGCTTAAAGGTATAAACTCCCAGATTAAGATATATATAGATTATAAAGCCCTAAAGTACTTTATAACTATAAAGCAGCTTATAGGGCGATAAGCTTAGTAGGCTAAAATACTCT
>Ga0307515_10008291_pt1 | contig 20278 bp, 12 predicted proteins | sample 17_EM_MG_FD_194513 | JGI IMG/M metagenome (GOLD analysis project Ga0307515, IMG submission 194513) | Populus trichocarpa ectomycorrhiza microbial communities from riparian zone in the Pacific Northwest, United States - 17_EM | ecosystem: Host-associated > Plants > Roots > Unclassified | place...
TGATGTCTCAGTATAGGTTATCATTGTGTCAAGCTCAATCATAAAACTTGAATTTAGCTTTCTTGGGAATGGTCAATTTGACTATGAGTTTTTTGATCTTTATATACATAGGGTTCATATTAGTTATTGTTAGAGCAAGACTCTAAAATAATGTTATATCTCTTTATCTTTTAGTTTCCATGTTATTTTATCGTTGTTACCATCTAAAATCTGGTTGCATCAAACATTAAAAATATTGAATATTATTTGTGATCTAATTGTCTACAATTAAAAAAAAAAGATGAAGAAAGATCAAAGAAATTTCATCAAGGAAAAAGTAGAGTTTAGCCAAAAAATTAAGGCTTTTTTTTTTTTCAAATCTTGGATTTGGCAACTCAAATATAAAAATTCTTTATTATTGGGATATCTTAACGACATGTCTTGATCCTGGGATTATTTAGATATACTTTTTGGGTTATAAATGTAATTTACAAAAAAAAAATTCATAATGGGTAACTTTGCATCAAAAAATTCTTTTGTTGTTGATTTCGGGTTTGCTACACAAAAATCAATCAAAAAATAATGTATTTTCTTAGTTTGAGTTATTTAAGTCTTGTTTCATTAGTTTTCTTATTCTAGTAATTTTTTTTCATGTCTTTATATTGTTCATATTTCACATGAATTTGCTTTGTTATTCGTGATTTTGCATTCGTAGTTTTGTAATAAAAGTTTTTGGTTTTTTTATTGCTTTCTGAGTCTATATATGTTTTTTGGATTGCATCATTAAGTAATTAATTTTTCTAACTTGTTGTGAATGAGTTCTTTAAAGAACTAAGATTTTTAAGATTAAGTGGTAAAAAGCAAAAGATGAGCATATTATAGTGAAAAGGTAGAAAAAATATATGAAACACGAGATAAGTGACATCTATTGAATGTAAACACGTGAAAGAGTGCGCGGGGGAATATTTTTTATTGCTATTAACATGATTTTTAGATTTTGATGATGTTAACAAAAAATGGATCATCACCGTCGAAGTAGAAGAATAATCTGGAATATGGTTATTTGACTAAGCAACAACAATTAGATAAGATGAATAAGAAATTTAGAAAGGTTTCAAATGGGATAGATGGATTAAGAACCGAAGTAGCTAGTCTTCAAGATGGGCTAGTCCATAAAGGTCTCAGGGGTAGAAGACATGTAAGAAGAACTATTTCACCTCTGGTGGAATCTATAGCTAAAAATATAGATTAAGAGGTTGAGGATTTTGATCATGAATAAGGTGCTAGGTTTGGATAGCATAAGATCCATAGTTATAAGAGAGTAGGGCCACATGATTATTTCAGTCATAAAATAGCAAGCCTATTCTTTAGGGATATAGTTTGACTTCATATGGTTCTTAAAAACATGTTTTCTTATCATGATGTTAAGTTTCTTAGCTACTTTTGAAAGATTTTGTAGGGTAAAGTAGGAACTAAATTGTTCTTTTCTACTACTTGCTATTCACATACAAATTGAGACGATAACATATTTGATTAACTTGGATTAACTTGCCAAATCTATGACCTGGGTTATGAAACCATGATAACTCCATATAAAGAAAATAAAAATAAAATAGGAGGTCCAATTCACTTTTAATCCAATATTGAAGGATGAAATTGAAAAAAAATAATTTAAAATAACCTGAGTCAACCCTAGTCAACCAACCAAACCCGTAACCTAGGTCATGAGACTAGAATAACCCCATAGAAAGTAAATCAAAAAAAATTATAAAGCCTAATTCTTAATCAACCAAATGTTGAAAGATGAAATTGAAAAAAAATATAAATTAAAAAATAAGACAAAAAAAACCGACCTGAGTCAACTTGGGTTAACTTGTCAAACCTATGTCCCAAGTCATGAGACTAAGATAACCTCATAAAAAGTAAACAAAAAAACCAACTTGAGTAAACTCAGGTTAACCTGTCAAACTCATGACCTGGGTCATGAGACTAGGATAATCCCATAGAAAAAAAATCGAAACAAATTATGAAGTTTAACTCTCAATCAACCTATTGTTGAAAGATGAAATTAGAAAAAAATCCAATATGAAAAAGGACGTAATAAAATGACTCGAGTATACTAAGATTAACTTGCGAAACTTATTACTCGGGTCATGAGACTGAGATAACCTTATATATAGTAAATTGAAACAAATCATGAAACATAATTCCTAATCAACCAATATTAGAGAATGAAATTGAAAAAAAAAACTCAAGTCAACTCGCCAAACCCGTAACACGAGTTATGAGATTGAGAAATTACTTAGAAAATAAATCACAATAAATCATAAAATCTAATCTCCAATAAATTAAATATTGAATGATAAAATTAAAAAAAATAACTATAATAAAAAATAATATTTTGTGAGTTCCTGCATAGTAAAAACAATACTTCTTTTAGGTTTTTTTTATTAAATTAAATTTCAGATTTTTTTATTACATTGAAAAATAAATTATTTACAAACAAATGCACCTGGTCGTTATATAATTTTTCAAATTTAACACCTTCTTCCTTAAAAAATAAACCAAAAACAGAAGCATAAGATATTTTAATTTTGACATCACCGAAATGCCATTCCAATAAAATGGAAGGGCATTTCCTTATCTTCCTCTATAAAACCCCATCTAAAACCCTACCTCTTTTATCTCCATCAGGGTTTCAGTTCCAGAAATGGCGACTTCTCTCCTCACTCGTTCCCTCCTCCTCCAAAAAATCACCTCCAAAACAATAATCTCCTCCATTCTCTCCCGACCCTTCACTTCCCTCTCCGCCACTTCCTCCGCCTCCTCCACTCTCCTCCGCCGTGCTCTTCGTCCTCTCTCCGCTGCAGCCAACATCAATCGCTCTGTCTCTCGGATTTCATCCAGGTCGTTTTCTGTCAACCCATCATCGTCTTCTCTTAACGACCCAAGCCCTAACTGGTCCAACAGACCTCCAAAAGAGACTATCTTGCTTGATGGCTGCGATTTTGAGCATTGGCTCGTCGTCATGGATAAGCCTGAAGGAGATCCTACTCGTGACGAGATCATCGATTCTTATATTAAAACCCTTGCTGAAGTTGTTGGAAGGTAATTTATTAAAGTTTACTCCTTAATTTTATTTCTCATTCACTTTAATTGTTTTTTTACTTAATTTTTTTTGTGTTAATTGTTAGTTTTAGTAGATGAAATATTGATATTCGTTTTTTTAGAAATTATGGGCTTTGTATATTGATTAATTTTTATTTCATTTTCAATTTAACAGACTGTATGGAAACCCAAGAATTGGCGATAAATGATTTCAATTCTTTATTTTTTAGCAATTCTCAATTTTGGAACTAAATTTACATCTTGAAATGAAGTCAATGAATTAAAAAAAATGTGATTTCCATATAATTCATAACCGCACCCAAAAGAGTGTTATTTACTTGGAATCCCATACAAATAGTCGTTGTATATTTCCATTATCCAAAATGCTCCGCAATACGTTGTTTTTGAAACCTACCAAATATAGCTTTCAGCTCTTCACTGCCAGCAAATTATAATGTTATTTATTTATTAATTTACATCAAATAGAAGTGTTAGGCTAAATCCAAATAATATTTAAATTGGTTCCAAATGGAGGGATTGAATTAGAACTGAATATAAATCACCTCTACATGTACAATTGATGTCATTTTTATCTCAGAATTTGTTCTAAGCTAGCTGTGAGTTAATTGTTTTTGTCATTTTTTATTGTATTTTATGTATTTATGTGTTGCATTTGGTTGCTTATTATTTAGGGTCTGTGCATGCTTCCATCCATGTTGTTGATGTATTTTGTGGTTTCTTTATGATTAGTTATACTTTGAAAGGTTGCAGTTTGCTGTTTTGTAAGTGTGTTTGAGGTTTATGAATTGTACCTAACCTATTGCTAGAGGGGTTTAAGTGCATTTTAATTACACTTGTCTAAGAATCAGGAGTTTGATTGCTTAATTGTTCTTTTATCTGACTTCGATGGGAATTGTGTTTTATAGCTTAATATTTGATTTGTGTTTTAGATTACAGTAAGTGAGTGCTATTCTCAGAGTTTGAATATTCCTTGCTGCTTTTAATATTTAGCATGTCTATCTGTGCTCTTTCAGTTTAGGGGAGCTGTAGAAATGTTTTTTTTATCTCACCGGAGGAATCTGGAATTAAATGGGTTTTTGTGACGTGTGAAGTCTTGGTTATTTAATTTTTGTGGCTGTATGACAGTGAGGAAGAAGCGAGGAAAAAGATCTATTCAGTTTCTACTCGATGCTACTTTGCCTTTGGAGCTCTGGTGTCCGAAGAGGTTTCATACAAGATCAAAGGTATATCTTCTTTCAAGCTGTGAGGCAAAGGGGGGCTGGGGTTGGCCCTGGCCTTACCAAGGATTAAAACTGTTCCTCTTCCTCATGAATAATATCTTGCATTTGGTCCATTTTAACCCAACAAAACCCTTAACTTGGATTCTTAAAATATGTATTTAACCTGTGTTAAATCCTAGATGTAAATTACCTCCCTTCACCTTATCAAGATGACATTTGGTCCCTTTCAAAATCTTGAAAAAGGGTAACCAAAAATGGCCACTGCATAGAATTGATTGGTATAGGATGTTTCTTTTTTGAAGTTTGAATGTGATGGATGTGCTCTGTTGGTCATTTTTCCAGAATTGAAAAATGTTCGCTGGGTTCTTCCAGATTCATACTTAGATGTGAAGAACAAAGATTATGGAGGTAAGGGATATTTTCCCCTTTTTTGTATGTGATACCACTATATTGTTGTAGATGCGTGTTTTATTGCATTTAGTAGTACTACATGCATCTTATTTTTTAGTATCTTTTTTATCCTTAAGGAAACTTCTGGCTTAAATGTTTTGTGCACCAAGAAATCATTTTGAATATTTTGCTTCTCAATCTACAATTGTTGAAGCTTGTTCTGGTTAGGTTGGAAGCTATTTAAACCTTAGACTTTGACCAAATGAGGATTGTACTAGAATTTCTGTAACCTCACTAGGGTCTGCAGGCAATATTTTGCTGGATTGGCTTTGCTTTGTGGTAATCACATTTGAGTTGCCAGTCTTGGTTTTCCTTATTTTTCAAAAATAGAAGATAAACAATGCAAAATTCCATCAAGATCGTATCTCGCCAAATAGTCTCTGACACAGTTGTCAAACGATTGCATGTAATTGTTAATAAAAGGTTAACAATCCTCATTTTAAATGCAAGTGCACAAAGAAAGCAGCATGTTTTCCTTTTCCGAGTTAGGGTAAGATGATGGTGCCCTGATTATGTTTTCATACTGCTAGGATTGTGGTCTATTTCTGCAGAGTCGCACGTTTCAGAATTGATCATTTCTTTTCATTTGAAACTGTGATGATGAATGCCTCCTTTTATCCTTAAGTCATGATTGTTACTATTTATTCTGTGATTAGCAAGTCATGACACTATACTGTACTTGATTGTTGCATGATGGCTTTTTTCCTTTTAGGGGAGCCATTTATTGATGGGAAAGCTGTGCCCTATGACCCAAAATATCATGAGGAATGGATAAGGAACAATGCGAGGGCAAATGAAAGAAATAGGCGCAATGATCGACCTCGTAACGTCGACAGATCAAGAAATTTCGACAGAAGAAGGGAAAACATGCAGCAGCGCGATGGAGCTCTGCCTCCTCCTATGGCTAATCAGGCTATGCAAAACCCTGCTCCCAATGTGGCTGGACAACCACAAAACATGGGCAGACAAGGTGGACTGCCACCGTCGCCACAGAACAGCTACAGGGTGGGACCAGGTGGACCACCGCCTAACAACTATAACATGGGTGGACCCCCGAACATTGGTGGACCAGGTGGACCACGGCCTAATAACTATGCAGGTGGGCAACAGAACAATATGAATAGAGGGCCACAGAACATGCCACCACAAAACTACATGCCACCACAGAACAACATGCCCCTGCAGAACAACATGCCGCCGCAAAACTATGTGCCCCCTCAAAACAACTACATTCCCCCACAGAACAACATGCCTCCACAGAACAACATGGGAGGATGGTCCAGTGACATGCCTGGGAACATGCAGCACAACTTCCAGAGTGGGCCTAATGATGGAGGCTATCAAGGTGGGCCACCAAACTACCAGAACAGCTACCCTCCAAGCAGGGATTGAAGCATGCATGGTTGAAACACTTATGCAGCTTATATAATCCCCTGAATAGACCATATTCTTGATGCTGTGTAGATATGCAAGATATTTCAAATTTCTAGGACTTGTGGTGTTGATGGTACTTTTCACTTTACCTGGCACGATGCTGTTTAAGGCATGCTTTAATATCTGATTTTCTATCTTGCGATTTTAATGGTAGGATTCAGTGCCTAGTCTGTCTGTTGGATATTGAAAGCTGTCAGCAGGTACGAGGTAGCATTTAAAAAGGATAGAATTATTGTTGTCTACCCCGTGTTTTGCTGCCTTTAGTCTGTTCCATATTTGCCTGTCATGAAGCTGTTTAAGACCTGGTTTAACGTCCGGATTGGTAGCTTATAAGTTTAAGGAAAGGATCCAGTATCATCAGTGAAAAAAAGGAAGCCTCTCCCCACAAGTACAAGCCAGTCCTGAAGCGGTATAACTCATAGCTCCCTTGTTTGCTGCAGTCAAATCTCTTTCAGATTGCTCTTGAGCGTATCTTCTATCTCCTTGAATGTGGGAGGAACAGATGATGGACGCTTTTGAAAGTGCAAGAAATTGCTTTCGGGATATTAGATTGTGGTTTTGCGAGCCCAAGAGTGGTGCAGGACTGCTGTGTTATCTCTCCTGATTTCTTCTCATGCATTATTATCATTTGTGATTCATAAAGTGCATGCTATGCAAGCCATACTATTAATTTGATCGATTTGACCCTGTTGGGGCTGTATTTGTACCAGTATTTCAATAAAATTTGATTATTTGTACTGGAGTTTCAATAAAATTTATTTATTTTTATTTTGATATTAAAATTAATTTTTAAAAATAAAAAAATATTATTTTAATGTATTTTCTATTCTTAAAAATCAACTTCAGATTTCTATGAGAGAACAGCAAGAATATTCTCAAAAATTAGCTGAAACAGTAACATACTCGTCAAAATTACAATCCAGGGATTCTGCCTGGGGCTACATTCTCCTGCTGTGCTGCCAAAATCGCTTCTTTAAATATTTTCATACATGGTTTGAATTTTGTTCCCGACAGAAATGTGAACACAACAGCTTAAGTTCCTCAACTGAGTTGTTGTGTAAAAGGATGATTTGGAATTCCACTTAATGCCAAAATTAGCAAATAAATAGATTTAGATAAAAAAAAATAAAAAATTGGGGTTGCTAACTTCCTATTTCTGTGAAAAGGTGACGGGAAAAAAAGAAAAACGATAAATATAGCTCAAATTTTTGCCATGGGACATGGAAGAGAAACAACTGTTAGTGCTGGAAATCTGAGATCTAGAGTCAACTCTAGTACATATCCTTTATAGTAAAGGCCCAGATTTCATCCCTTCACAGAGAGCTTCTGCGCAGCTGACAATTGCTCAACCATAAGCAAAAACAGCAAGTAGATGGAAGTCATAATTAGAAAAGTGCAACTTGAGTTTCTCTGTTACTGCACATAATGCAACTCTTACTGCATTCATCACCCAGCAAATAAATGCTGCGTAGATGGTTCTGCCAAAGCTTCCCTAGTAATGGATTCAGTTCTTTTGTTCTTGGCATCTCGGATCTGTTCAGCAAGTGAGCCTTCTCTTTGAATTTTTTCGCTCTTTTTAATCTCTACATCGATTTTCTCCCAAGCTCGGCTATGAGAAGTCAATGATGCCCCTTGGCGAATCATCTGATCATTAATGGATTTTCTTTTTCGAATCTAGAGAGAAAACATATAGCCTTGTTATGACAAACATATAAAAAAAAAAGAGAAAGAGACAAAAAATATTTAAACAATAAACATTAATGTGAACAACATTTGATGTATAGGAACCCCACAAAGCATGGTCTCATCATGGAATTGCTTGTTTCATGCGAAAGATACCAAGAACAAAGATAGCAATTGGATCGTAATAGCATGTCCAGCCTCTATATATTAGGTTTTAGCAAAAAGGGTTGAAGTATATGAATAGCTAAACAGTGTACAAGATTGTCTGCAGTGTAAACGTCTTCCATGGTGCGACTCCAACATATAAACCATTTCATAAGATTCCCCTCCTTGTATTTGTCTTGTTTTGTATCTTCTACCAGTTAATACTGTTTTGCATCAATTTCTAACAGTTATGGAATTACCAATTAACTTTGTACCATTCTAAGAATTAATTCCAAGTTAACTTCTAAAAATATGATTTCTAATCTATTGAGTCAATCTACATGATTCCAAATCTACTGAGTCAATCAGAATCAACTATTCCTAATTCAATTCTTTGAATCAATGTGCATCCCAAAATATAAATGTCATACACTAATCCTCAAATTGGTAGTGTGGTTTTTTCAAGTTGCACTGTAGCCTGTATGTTACCTTTGTTAATCTCCGCTTAAGTGTCAGCTTTCTGGCAACAGATGATGACTCTTCTGTTTTTCTCTTTGATTCTCTGTGTGCCTTTCTCTTTGCTTCTTCTCTTGCCTTCACTTTCTCTTCCCGCTTCTCTCTTTTTTGAGCAACCCTCGCCATCTTTTCTTCCCTTTCCTTTGCTTCTCTCTCAACTGTCCTCTTTGCTCTCTCCTCTGCCTTTGCCTTTTCAATGGCACCTTGAAGCTGCTTGAGAGTTATTTCTTCTTCTATTTTATCATAGCCATCCCAGTCTAGCTCTTGTTGGTCAATGCCTCCTTCCTTAGCTGCTCTTGCTATGCTTTTAGACCATGAAAGAAAGAATTTCTCTCTCAGCCTTTTCCATTTCAAACGTTTACCCCAAATTTGTCTGAGTGAAGAGCTTATCTTTGCCCGGATCGCTTCGCTGCAAGGAATTGGTTGGAATTGTGATTTTCAGTCTGAAAAACTTGTGTGGTTGCAGAGCCTATAGAGGTTATAGAATACTCCCAGCAAATATTAAAGCCAGTAATCCTTAAAGTTCCATTTAAACAGTCAAGTTTTCACAAAATCATCTACTGAGTTAATTTAGCATAGACCATATCCAAAGTTATTATAAGCTTCAATTTGCAGTCATTATCCATGTAATTGCAGGTGGATGTCAACAGAAATCTGGCTTATGTAGAGCATCATCTATTTGGCAGTCCCCTTTTTCCACATACAACTTTCACAACATTGCTTAGTATATTTATAAAGATTGTGACCAGAGGGCATCAACTGTACCTATGAGCATGGGGATGTCCTGACATCTTCTTCCTAACCTGAAAGTTGCAATGGAACGAGATGAAGTTTTAGACGAAAAAGAAGAGTAATATACAATGTAAGACAATTAATTATCTAAGAGGAGAGAGAGGGAGGATTATTCATCACTGTCTCTGACTGAGAAATAAAGAATAAATCAAGCAGGAAACAAATTCAAAGCTTTTGTCAAGAGAAAAAAAAAAGAGTTTTTAGTAGTAACAGTAAGTTTTATTACTATTCTACGAGCTGCAACATCTCCGAGTGACCATACTCATCAATGAAGATCCAAAATTTGAGAAAACAACTGTGTAGTATTATAGCTAAACCATGCAGTAGGAACCCATACTGTTCCAAGAATTCCCATGTACAGAAGACAAACTGTGAGAAAACTAACTAATCCTTACATGACTTCACCTGGGGGTTTGTCAAGGCTTCAATTGTTCTTTGCTTGATGAGTGCACGGGTCTCTAAACAATAAATGAAATTAAAACCACAGAATTAATCAACTTCACTAAGCCTCAGTGGGACTAATTCAATGTAAAATTGAAATGAGAGTTACCTGAAGTATGTTTTCTGCCTTTGTTCCAGGGAATTCTCCCTTTGTTCCCATGTTTTTTCTTTCCTTTTCCCTTTTTGGGAAGGTCATTGATACTTTCTGCAGTGTCACGGTACCCATCCAGTTGAACCTCCTTGATGAGAGTCTGCTTCTCAGCTGAATCTAGGCTAATTTTTGAATGGAAATGCTTGCTAGAACCTGTTGTCTCCCTGACACTAACACTGATTTGCAAGGCTGCAGAATCATAAACTCTTGGGAAGGTACTAATAGATGCACATATGGGACATGTGTTCATCACGATAGAGTTACGATGGTTTGACTGCTGTACATTTGGTTGAAAATGTGTGTGTTCCAACACATAACCCAGAGTTGGCCACAAAAGATTGTTTGAGACATGGTTGCATGGTAGATGTGGAACAGACAAGCTCCTGACAGATGGTTGAAAGAAACCAGAGTCACACATCTTATAGAACTACCTATCCAGATACTATTGTCACATCCTAATTAGAACCATCTATTCAAAATATACAAGTTGCAGACATCCCTAATTACTATGACTGCAAGGGACGCAGACAAGTAATCTAGAACTTACCATGATGTCAATCTGATGAAGCCCTTCAAAGAATTTTGCAAGAGAAAACAACAAACTGGATAAATCATTCAATTGAATCCTTCAAATGCAAACAATTATCAATAAAATGACATCTCCCTGTATATGAGAACTTGATGAATGATATACACAAAACTTAATGGGAGATTTGAAAGACAAATACAACCAAATAATCGCCCATTGCCTCTGAAATCACAAAACGTGAACCTAATTTTATATGTATTATGGGTGGCATTTTAAGTTCCGCAGATACATCAATTTCAATAGCAGCGCAGCTAAATAGTGTTCCAATGGATGACCATGTGTCATGATCAGCTCTACAAACATTTTTCCTTTAAGGGTAGTTAAATTGTTTCTCAAGTGCCATAGAAGTCAGAGAAATTAACTAAAATCGCCAAATTTAATCAAGATCCACTAATGGGGGAAAATTTACAGGGAATTCCAAGTTCCGGTCCATTTATTGCACACTCTCTTCTTTCTTTCATGTTAAAAAACTTGACTCGTGCTAATGGAACCTCATGAAACCAAAACCTATGGTTATATCTGAAATTGACAGCTTCATTCTCAAACTACAAATCAAACATAACAGACAATGCCACTAAAAACATTAAGAGAGTCAAGTTCCTCTAGTTACAGCAAAGCATCACGCTATCAATGCTAGCAAAAGCATATATCATTTGTGGTTTCATCGTAACAAAAAAGAAGAAGCCCATTCATCATTTCAAAGAATAGACAAAACCCATAAGATTAAAAGAAAAGAAGAAGGACTTAAAGGCCGTTTCTTTATGTTCAAGATGGAAATAGAAGGAACCTTTTAGAGCACAAAGACCTGAGAATAGTAATTAAGTAATTTCAATGAACTGAAGTTTCTAATCATTTCTTTTCGCTTTACCTATAGTCTTCAGCTAGCAATGCTTCACTATTGAGAAACAAGAACAGAATTTACAGAAAACCCATCTCCAGAAACAAGTCTTCAAGTATACCAAGACAGAAACTTACAAATGAAAGAATGGCATTCTCAATGCATTGTCTCTGCTCCAGAAACCTAGTGAGAGAGTGAGTTAGTGTTCCAGTTGAGAGATCATTTCTGGAAAACTGAAACTTTATAAACAAATTTATTAATTTTAGAAGCAATGTGGAGATCAGATAGTGAAGCTAAGGAATGGGAGAGGGAACTGATATTGTCCAAACATTTCGAGGATTGGGTATCTTTCTCAATGGGCTTGACAAAAGTTTTGGTACCAAAGCCTGCATCATCAAATGCTTACTATTATGCTTCTGTATCAGGCCTTCTCCCACGGCTTACACTTCTTCTTCTTCTTTTTTTTCTTCTTTTTTTTATAATATGAATCCTGATATTTCTATATCCAAATTTTATGATGTTTAAACTGTGGCTATTAGATAATTATAATATATGAGAGAACAATATAAAAAAAGAGATTAAAAAAACATGTGAGCTTAAATTTTTTAATTCTCTCTTGTTATTTTCTTCTTTATATATATATATATATATAATTATTTTTTATACTGTAAATATCTAGTAAGTATCATAAATTTTTTAAAATTTTAATCATGTCATTTTCATCCTAATAGAAAAATTATGAAAACATATCTTTAAAATTATTATTATTTTATTCTGAATTTAGAAGATTGTAGAATTTTTCAATCTTGGTTTGCTGTAGCCAGAAAGGATGAGATATGTCACTTGGGATTTAAAAATGAAACAAGAAACGCGCAACACCCTCTTGTTGTCAATCTAAGCTCATTTAAAACCAATATTATTAAACCCAGTTAGACATACCTGGCTTGGGTTGGGTGGAGTTGACCCAGTTAATCCGATGAGCTTACTCATAATCTAATTAATTATGTCAAAACCCATGTGAAACTTGGTTTGATTTTTTAAAAAAATAATTTTAATTTGTTTTAAAACAACAAATCTTGAAATGATGTTGTTTTAATTAATTATGACCCGGTTTGATTTTTTTTAATAATATCATGTGAAATGATGTTTAAAAACATTTTAAACTTCAATCATTATCATACTCTCAAACACTCCCTTAATCGAGACTCCTAGCTAAATAAAAGGATAATACATGTAAAGGGAGAGATTTCAATGAGACAAAAAAAAACTTCACTATGATTTTCCAATTGACTCGTAGCAACTTCACCACATATACCTGAGGGTTCAGGCTTTCCCAGTGAAGATCCATCCACATTCCATTTAAAGCTATTGGCTTTAGGGGGAGACCATATGACAACCAACCTATGTTTTTGGAGATTAGTCCATCTAAGAAGTCCATCTACTAATCTTAACACATTTGAAGCCGTATAGAGGAAATCAGAATCTATAGCCTTTAGCCGCAAACAGAGTCTAGTAATAATAAGGAAGAACAGTGTGTCGTAATCCAGGGTCTTCTGCTTGAAGATCACATCATTACGAAATAACCAAATGGATCATAAAACTAAAAAAAATAGCATCAACCATGTCTTTTTTTGGAATTTGTCATTGACCAAAGAATCCCACTGAGAAAAAAGGGTTGACAAACTATTTGAGCAACACCACGCTAAGCCCCACCAATTATTGACTTTGGACCAAATGATGTAATGATTAAGGCAATGCATAAGGATGTGATTAAATAATCTTCCTTAACTAAATATATAGGGCAATTAACAGCTGAGACATCCAATATACCTCTTCTGACCAATATACAACTGGTGTTTATTTTGTTGATGATGGACATCCAACAAAAGACCTCTACTTTAGGTGGGATGATCCCTTTTCCAAATCCCAGCAAAGGATAAGATAATGTCCATGGAAGGATAGGAGCTTAATAAACCATAGAGGGATTTAACAACGAATTTGCCTATAGAATTGTCTCTCCTTACTAGTCTATCCTCTTAATCTTTATCTAAATTCACCTTGGACAAAATAGCTTATAGTTGGTCTAATAAACCAATAGTTCTTCCTCATAAAGGTCTAGACCAAGAGAAGTATCAAAATCATTCGTATCCATCCCACGCTCCCATATTGTCGAGATTTGCTTTTTTATCATTGGATAAGCTGAAAATGGTAGAAAACTGATATGTCAAACTACCATTTTATACTAACACATAGTCAAGGGGGATCATGAATATAAACATGGATTGATCAACAAAGATTGGATACAATAGGCAACCCAAAACAAGTTTTTATTTTGCAAGGATCGAGTTTATCATTTCATTTTGATCAAGTAACCATCATGATATATTGAGAAAGGGACATCAATGCCTAGATAAGCGATGGAGATTACAAGAAGATGAATGTACCAGAATAGTTTAGCAGGCCCCTCCTGATCAGTTTCTCATGACTGGTATTAAAAAAAATAAAAAACAATATTAGGAAGTCATAAAGCTCAAAGGCTTATTGATTATTTGAGAGCTCTGCTGAATTTTGACCAAACATGCCATTCAAAGATAAATGTAATGGCAAATTAAGTTTGGAAGCTTAATTTAGATCTAATTGAGAAGATTGGAATTTTAGAGGATCATATTTATTTATTTTAAGCTCAATTGGGTGAAACCAGAGATAGAATTGCAAGAAAATCAAAGTTTAGGGGTCAATTAAGGGCCAAATTAAAGAAATTTAAGACCAAGGACCTTTTTGAAAAGGTGCACAAATTTAACAACTAAATTTAGTTGAAAATATGGGTGAAATTGAAGAAATTAAAAGTTTGAAGGTCAATTGATGATAAAATTAAAAATATCCAAAACCAAAGACCAAGATAAAAAACGCATTGAAATTAGTTGGTGCTTTTGAAACTTGACAAAGGTGAAATTGAATTGATTTTTAGAATCAAAATTCAATTGACTTACTTGAATAATTAAAAGTTTGAGGGTTGAAATTAATAAAGGAAGTTTAAAACCTAATTTTACACTAAACACCAAAACAACACTGATTCATTTAAATAAAGCGGTACGTTTTGGCTATGTTTTAGTTACAAACAATGTCGTTTCGGTCAACGCCAAGTCAAAAATAAAAGTTAGACGACGCATTGTCTGACTACTATTCATCATCTTCCCCATTGAACCTAAAAATGGCAACTCAGATGCCACATTTCAGCCTCCTCCTCCTCCTTCCCTCCCTCCCTCCCTCTCTCATACCTTCACCATACAAGAAAAAACAAACACACCACTCTCATGACCTGACAATGTACTGCACCTTCAGCTCGAAAACCGTCGATTTGTCATCCAAAAAATCAATGGAAAATGGCCTGAATCCCCTAACCCGGTCAGCCTTATAATGTGGTTTTGCAGGACCAGGTTGTTGGTTTGTGGCCAACGAAATGGATCCTTCTTAGGCGAATCAATGACCACAAACTATGCTCATGAAACCCCTCATGCTATTCTCTCACCTCTTATAAATAGAGGTGAGTTTCATGCAAGAGGGAAGGAGAAAAGGGGTAATAAAAAAGGACCCTGTACCAACCCAAAAAAGCCAAAAGCCACCATTTTCCGACAGCCCTTCTTTCATATCAAACCTTTAAAAAACTGAAACCAAACCACCTCTACCATACCCTATAATAACCCATTGTTCACGCCATCCTAAAAGAACCCAAAAAACATCTTACACCACCACCATCTCCTCCTACAACCCCATGGGTTTTCCTTCTCTTCTCTTGGTTCCACTGCCACCAACACCGCTAACTACGCCTCCACCTGACCACCACAACATCGCAACAACGTCCCCCCTCTAGGCCAGGTAACTTCCCTTCTTTCTTTATTTTCATTCCTTATTGCTTTATGCAGAGCATGAAATAATTCATGTTCTGTAGAAGCCAGGAACTTGGTCACCAGGTTAGATCGGTGACCAATTTTTGTAAGTAGGACTTGAGCCCACCATTTCTGGTTGGGCTGGATCCATCCCACTTCTTAAAAAAGGTTAGCCAGGTCATTTTCCAGCCCAACAAAATGAGTTGGGTTGGGCTTTATCCCAACCCATATAGAGTGGGCTTGGGCCTCATGCCCAATAGCCTCATGCCCAATAGCCTCAGCCCACGTGGCTGGGCTAAGCCCAACCCCAGACTTGAGAGCATGTTTGGCCTGCCCCATTTTTCCTTAAGAAATAAGGTTGTGTTTGGCACGCCTTAAGCTTTTTTAAAAAAATTTAATTTGTCTATATTTTTGTGTCTAGCCAAATAATCCCTTAAAATTTTTAAAAAAATCTAAAAAAATTCAAGGATCATTTTGAAATTATTCTACAAAAATTTCAAAAAAAATAAAAAAATAAAAAAAATTCCCTTGTTTCAGAAAACACAAAAACATATTTTTCTTTAAGAATTTCATTTAATACTAGGTTGTAGACTAACATTGTAAAATGTGGACTCGATATTAAAAATACTTAGCTGTCTCTAAAATTTTGAAAAATTCTAAAAAAGTTAAAAAAAAATTGTCATTTCAAAAACACAAAAATATATTTTGTTTTTATGCATACGGCCAAATTCTAAAAGGTTTTTCATACATGTTTTCTAAAAAAACAAAATCTTATTTTGTCATGCAAAATGAATATCATAACCAGTTTATGATTATCCATTAGGATTTGACCAAAATACCAAAAATCCCACAGTAATTAATTTGTTTAATTAATATTCGGAGTGTTAGGATTTAACTATAGACTAAATATTTTGGGTGTAAAATCACACTATAAAGTATACTCTCAGGTATTAAAGATACAAAAATAAAAAATAAATATAGTACTAAAATTTGGGTCTTAGTACTGTTATGATTTAACCCGATAAGGTTGAGATTTTTTTACGATAAGATATTTACCTTGAACCTTAGATGAGACCAACAGATAGAAATATATCTTAGATTAACAATCAATCAACTATGCAACTTACAATTGTTAAGGTACATTAGGGGTGATATATTTTTCTTTTGCTCTACTAGTCCCTTACCCAAACTCTCTCAGGCCATAGGTTTTCTAATAACTACGATGTTAGGTGGCGACTCCCTCTAACCATAACTTTATGATTACCCCAAACATCCCCTTCAATCCAGTAGGCAGATTCGTCATTTGACGTCATGCATGTCACGACAGGATGACGACTCCATTAGAGACTTGTCTGGTCAAAATGAGCTAAAAAGATAAAAATATTTATGAAATAACTGAGTTTTTTGAGAAATTTAGAAAATTTTATGGAAAGTGTATATTTTTTTTAAAATAAAGGTAAAAAATGAGTATTACTTATATTCCTTTAATAAATTCTAGTGTTGATGGGGTGGATCACATCTGGCCGGAAACCGATTAATCTGGGCTGTCCCAAGGCCTGGAGTTTGACTGTTGAAAATGGCTGAAAACGAAGGCAGTTCATCATTTGCTCACTCAGTGAAAGAGATACCTAAAGTAAGCAAAGAGAATAATGCCAAGCCAAGCATAACATATCTCCATGTGGGCCTAATGGACATATTTCTTCATTTTCTTTTTCCAATTCTGGTTCCTGAATTGCCGCTTCGATTTCATTTAACGAAAGGATTTCATCCCATGAAAAAACAAAGCTCTCGCAATGCATCGAGCCACTAATTGCAAAGTTTTAATTTGATTTTATAATTTTTTTTATTTGTTTTGCATTGGATTATATATCGGTTTCATGGATTTGTTTTTAATTTTAGCTTTCAATATTAGATTGGTTAGAAATAAACTTAATATTTATTTATTTTCTATGAATTTATCTTGATTTTATAATATAAAGTGAAAGTTTAATGGATTAAGATGAGTGATTAGTATTTTTTACTGTTTTTTTTTTTTTGTTTTTATTAGGACATACATTATCCATGCTTGGATTTTTTTTATATAAAAAAATTCAACTGACAATGGAAATGGAACGTGAGCCAATTGTCTAAGTAGCATTCTAAACTAAGGGGAAAGCCAACAAAGAACAAACAAGACGTGCTGTTTAGCCAATGAGATATGAATTTCATCCATTTAAAAAGTTCTTAGCCAACGAAAATATATAAATCAAAATTTGAAGACTTGGGAGTTAAAATATGTTAGAAGCGACCAAAAGGATGCTGCATCACATCATGCATGACGTCCGTGAACCAAGAAAAACCGTCACCCGGCCTGAAACAAATAATAAAGCAACTGTCTCTTTTGATCCAAGGGTGGAAAATCCCAAGATTATTTGTAATTCTGGATTACATGGTAAGCTTTTTTACTTTTTCAATGAGAAGACCAAAGCGTCTTAATTACTATATATCGGAGGATATTTCTCCGCACCTTGTATATATCCTCGATCTCAAAACTTAACTTCAAACCTGTCGATGCATGATAATAGCATAGATACTCAGTCAATTTTGTCTTCAAAACCATTTTTTTTTTGGCAATCTTGAAGCCCTTAGCAACTATTTTGACGGGAAGAGTCAACTCGCATGGAAGGAAAATATAGAAAAGGTAAAACCAACCGAGAAGACCAAATTCCAGAAAGAACAGTAAGAATAAAAGAGCCCAAGAAATGTCAGAAACGTAGCATATTTGATTCCAAATTCTCCTGATCAGTGCTTTCTTGGAAAACATTTGGCAGCAATACATTGGTTGAAACTCAAGCAAGAGCATGACAACTTTAAGCAAAATAATTAAAGATCCATTGATCGGCATAGTGGAGCTCCACCAAGACTAGCCACACACCTGCATTTGCTTTAGAGCTTTTCCCCTAACACGGTTTGGAGGCCAAGATACATGTGAACGTTGAAATATTCTCTTAGTCCCCCAAACAAATCCATTTAATTTGTACGTCTTTCTTTTCGAAGTAAGGCTTTCCATTCAAGAAATAAAACCATTAAAAAGGCTAGAGCTTGGACAAATGGGTAGGAGAGAAACCTAAGTGGATGCCAATTCACAATATTCCAGAACATATATAAAGATGTAGGAGTTTGTGTGAAGGATTCTAATTTGACATTTCATTCACTAGTCTCCTGCGCACAAATCCATTTACTTCTTGACGTCCAAGGAAGATTTTCATTCGACGAAAAATATAGTCAAAGGTATAGAAAGTTGATACGCTAATTCATGACCTAAAACTCGCACAAAACACATTCAAAACAGAGCTTGCGTGTACTAATTAAGAAGTTGAAAAGATCCATTTGGTTAGTCCTTGGTGATGCCGAGATTCTGATGAATGTCTTCCAATATATTAGATAAGATAAATTAAAATTCAACGGATTCATAGCTCCTACTCGGATTCCTAGTACTGGTATGAAAACGTACGTAATGTAATAGATTATTATATGTCCAAATACCATGCAACTCAAGTTATAATTTGATCCATAACAACTATATTTGTTATTATTATTACAAGATGGATTATTATAATACGGATTTAAGGAATCTTGAGATAAGAGTAGCTTTCAAACAGCTTTCCTTGTGAGACCAAGCAAAATGTATACCAAATTATAGAACAAATTAAGAATTTGATTGATCTTATCGAATTATTTTCCCTTCAACGAGCATTTCTCGGAAACTTCCGAAGCCAAAATTGCTGCCACCAAAGAATAACGTAACATAAATATAATTATAAAGACTCGTAAATGACCAAATCAAGGTAGGTAAAGGCCATAAAAGAAAGAGGGGGAGAGGAAAAAAAAACAATCAACATCCTTCACTGTGCAAATGTGTGTCCTGGCATGATCTCCAACGTTAGCAAGAGGAGCAAATCTCAGTGTGGTCGGTATATAAAGGCAACAGCAGTACATACTTTTTTTCTCTTCAACAGTAATCATTACATAAAGTTGGTTTAGTGCTTTTTTTTCCGGTGCAAGAAAAGTTGTTTTTAAAATATTTTTTTTATCTAAAAATATATTAAAATTATATATTTTTTAAAAAATTACTTTTAATATCAACATATAAAAAAATTAAATAAAAAATAAAAATAATAATTTAGAACTAAAAAATATTTTTAAAAATAACTGTAACGCTATGATTAAGCGTTCCCATGCTTATCAGTTTGAGCCAAGAACACGGCGTTGGACACGCGTCATGAAGCGTATGATTATTGAAATTTTCGGACACGTTTTTCCATGTGTCGAATTATTGTCGGAAAATCTAAGATTGACGTGGCGGGAATTAACGACTATGATCCCTGGCGGCAGTTTTGACTCTTAAGCTGTGAAGTGCTCTAACGTTTGCTAGAAGGGCGAAATTATTGGTCCTCCAGTCAGGGAAGCTGGTCAAAGATATGGACAGCCATGATGCGCTTGCTTGGCCACGAGAGTGGAGTCTGTAGAGAGAGTATCTCTTGGAATGTTTTGATTGGACCTTGGAATGGATTGATTTGGTGGAAATATCTTGAGATTAACGATCTTGATTGGAAGAGCGTGTATGGTTTGTCTCCAAGAAATTGATTTGAGAAAACCATCTGATTGATCTTCAATCTTAATGGGAATAAAGTGGGACCGATTTTGCATGGGGTTAAAATTAATTATTGAGGGATTTTACGAGTCTTTACAAGGAATTAATGTCCTTCAACAATTAGGGGAAAGCAAAGGACATGCCTAGCATTATTAGGCGAGAGCAGCAAATTGTTTTCAAGAACTTTCGGCTTCTCTTCTCGATTGTGGGGAGGAGAGGGTGAAAAGGAGTTTAGAGTTATAATTATGTTTCCTCGTCCCTTTCTCCCACAGAATGAATAGCCTTCAAGTGTTGAGAATTTCTTTTTGTACGTCTTGTGGTTAGAACAATTGAGATATCTTCAAGGTTTTGTTTTTTTTTTTTTTTTTTTTTTTTAAATAATAAAAATTTTT
>Ga0307515_10008292_pt1 | contig 20276 bp, 24 predicted proteins | sample 17_EM_MG_FD_194513 | JGI IMG/M metagenome (GOLD analysis project Ga0307515, IMG submission 194513) | Populus trichocarpa ectomycorrhiza microbial communities from riparian zone in the Pacific Northwest, United States - 17_EM | ecosystem: Host-associated > Plants > Roots > Unclassified | place...
CGGAGGACAGGTTTTGGCACCCCTACCTCAGGAGAGAAATGGACATCTGGTTGCCTTTGCATCGCGAAGGACCCGGACATGCGCTTCAAATCCTCACCAACGTTGGCGAACTCCGGCGCGGCGATTTCGACGTCGACAAATCCCTAGAAAAGATCCTGGAAGATGAATGGGCAGCGGTCCCAGGACGCCCTCCGATGGAGCTCACCGCTGATCTGTTGGAACCACTCGCAGAGGTCACGAAGCAGTTCAGGGAGCTATCATTCTTCACTGAAGGCAGCCGGAAGGGGGTTCTGGGTATGGTTGAACGCGTTATTCCTGGTTTAGAGGAACGGCGCGACGGTGGTTACAGTGGTCCAGGGGATGACATCCGTCGTATTCTTGATGATCTCCGACAAACATTACGGGTGCCCATCCAGTCGAACAGCCGGCGATCCACTTATTGGTGAGACCGCCACCCTTACCATATTTTATGCAGTGTAAATAACATGCAATGATATCCGGAATTCATGACACTGGACCAGAGCTACCGACCCCATGACAATTGTGGCGACCGAGATGCTGAACCTGTTCAGTGGCGGTGCATTTCTGACGGTCGTCCCTTTCAAGGTACGCCGTTCGTCCATTTCTTATTGAATGGTGGGCAGAGCCCTGTAAGATTCCCTTGGGCTATGCTTGTCAAACCTAAGGAACACTCCGCAGGACGAGGGAAGGGGTATTGCTCTGCTCAGCTGCTGCGGGATATTGAGCGGTGGGTTGTCCCCTGTTTCGATGTCCACCGGGTCGATTACAACTGTCGGGGATCCTCACTGCGCTGTTTTTTCCACCTTCATCGCCAGGAAAAGGATCGACTCTTGGGAGGATATATTATAAGCGTTACGAATGATCAGACTTGGTCTCGAGTGACGACCGACACGCCAACTGGACATGGAAGTACCGGGTCTCTCCTCTTGCCTGTGTGTGGTCGTGACACGCCCCACAGCCTTTGTTGCAGGGATAGACGAGGAATCCGTCACCTACCGCGTACCGCACCCGAGAGGAGCCACCGCCCACCCGAGCAGAGGATTCCCGTTGGTCATCATCTCCAACTGCGGGGTTTCGCGCATGCTGTGAAGTTCCAGCTCTCCACCGCCGTTGGATATTGAATATTGAATCATGGAAACGCGTTTCCCGACCGTTGTCGATGATCGATGATCTCCCAAACACAGTCCGGCAGTCATCCCGCCTTATTCCTTTTCCACCACCATCAAGGAATTTTCCCACGCTCCCTCGTGTAACGAGGACCTCGTATCCCCCATCGCGGGGGATCGAAGCGTCGAGGCTCCCCAAAACAAACCTGTCGTTGGCGGTCGACGACATGGCCCTTCCATCACACCCATCACTGGTCAACGGAGTGTGCTTGATTAGCATGAACCCTCACCCCCCTCACCCTGGTAAAGTGCCAGGGCGAGTCACCGGTACAGTCGAAAGCCTGTCTGACCGGAGTAGGAGAACGGGTGTCCGTGGGCGGTTGAAGCCATCGGCTCCCAGGGCCACGGCACCCCGGTACTGGCACCCCTCATCAATTGGCTCTGTGATCGGACCATCCACCAAGATCCAACTTCCCCTTCCCCCATTTTTCTCCCCTCTTTTTCTCACTCGCGCTGGGACGTGGTGGTCCTCGGGCCACACGAATAGCCTACTATGGGCGTCAAGGCGGAATAACTTCGACTTTGACATCTGTCAGGGAAGGGCATAATGGCACCCATGTGAGTGTCCTTGGAAAACCAGTCAGATAGCGACGCCGGCCCCAAGCTTGTAATAGGTACGACGGATTCATGACACCGGACTTTAGTCAGATTTCTTTCTCCCTGCTCGCCCGCTCACCCTCCTTCCTTTATTTATCCACCTCCCCCACTCCCCCGCTTCGCCTGCTCCTCACCTCACCCGCTCCCCTTTGCCCCCTCCCCTCTCATATTATATTGTGGATATGGACGTTAGAACACGGACTACAGAGTGGTGCTATGAGGAAGACCTGTAAAGACAGCCGCGCCTTGCCCTTGTATTAGGTAGCTGTTGAGGGATACAAATGCAGAAGTTAAAAAAAAAAAAACATTCTGGCAGTATATGCCGTCAAGACCCACTTATTGGTAGATTAGATTGGCGTGTTCCCGGTCATATAGTAGTGGTGTGGAGGGGAGGAGGCTGAACCCTCTGGGAAGCCGGGTTAGCCTGCCAGCTGTCAGGAAGAATCCGATTCAGACCCGCGCGCCCAACCTGCCACGGCTTCAGCGCCCCCCCTGAGCGTGCTTTCCTTGTGGCATACTTGCTCAAAAGTGGACGTCCCCGACTTGGCAGGGTACTTTGGGTCTATCCTCCCTTCCTGACTTCATTCGTACCGCTACAACAATGGCCGCCAACACTACAGATGCAACAGTCAGTGGACATCCAAACAAAGAGGGCGATAAAGCGTTGTTGGAAAGGTCCGTTCGATATTCATCGGTCGTTTGCCCGTATCTGAGTGTGGTAGGCTTGTCGCACTTGACGAGAGCGTTACGGAGCTGAGGAAAGACAATGACACGAGAATATCCCAGTACGTTCACACCCAACCCCCAGAGTGGCAGGTGTTCACCGGTGCTGTCGTAGGATCGCCACAACCTTCCAGGAACAACTTTTAGCGTTTCAAGAAGGCGAGGAGAAGCGGCTTGCTCAGTTAGTCATTCCCCGTGTTTCCAAGGAGTCTAGTTTGGTCTGAATCAGTTCCGTCTCGCTTTAGGTTTGAGAGAGCAATTGCAAGCTGGAAACCGGAGAAGATCAAGACCGACCCAATCACAAATTTCTGGACCGTCTACAAGAAAGTTGCCGATGAATGTGACAGTGACCTGCTCTCCAAGTATGTCGGAGACCTAGACACCTCCCTGCTCTTTGTAAGCACCTTTTCGTCTCTTGTGCCTTGCATTCTCCCCAACCACGCTCTGTCCCTACATTAGGCGGGTTTATTCTCAGCTGTGACTTCCGCGTTCATTGTCCAAATCATTCCTGCACTCCAACCGAACCCCGCCGATTTGACGAACGTCCTGCTCCTCCGAATATTGCAGCAGAACACCTCATTTAATGGGACCGACCCCCTAACACCCGTCTCGAACATCCCGATCAGTATCGTCAGAGCCCAGTCCATCCTCTTCGCCAGTCTATCCCTTACATTATTCGTGGCCTTTATCTCCGTGCTGGGAAAGCAGTGGATCCTGTATTACACCCGGGTCACGAGCTGGGGTAATATCGCTGATCGAGGAAAGGAACGCCAGGACAAGCTCTTGGGGCTTCAGAAGTGGGGATTCCACATGGTCATGGGATCTCTCCCCGTCATGTTGCAGTTTGCTCTCCTTCTTTTCGGCATCGCGCTTTCCGTCTATCTCTGGGGGTTGGACGTCTCTGTCGCGGAAGTGGTGTTGGTGGTCACTTCTTTCGGCTTCGCCTTTTACGTCTGCATCACCGTGGCTGCAACGTTCCGAAGAGATTGTCCGTTCCAGACACCTCTATCCCTCCTGCTTCCGGAGGTTCTGCCTTGGGCAAAAGTGCTCATGGTCCCCTTTCGTTCGCGGCGTTGGTGGAAGCGGAGGATCACTTCATTCCTGCTCTTGATCGAGCGGCTGACGGGGCAGGCCCACCTGACCAATTCCTTTGGACGTGTGTCCAAGATCTTCGCCGGTGGAACAACCCCCCCACCCCCTCCTGACGGAGACGCGCCAAAAACCGACTATCCGATGACGCTTTCCAACCGTGCATTCTGGAGGGACCGACCATTATTCACTTCCCCCATTTCGAAGGATGTTGCCGCCTCCGCAGGCTCCTGGTTGTTAGAGAACTCCACTGACTTCTCGGTTGCCGCAGCCGTTGCCGCCACCTTCTCCAAGTTCCAGTGGCCGTCTCACCACCCCTCTTTCACCGCCTTGATTCGACTCCGTGACGTGTATATGGAGTGTTTCAAAGTATCTGGCAAGTCCAAGAAATCCACTCGTCTCAGGGCCCTTCAGTCCGCTTCCGCTTACTACGTCCTCTACCATACGCAACTCATCTGGAGCACCTGGAAGAGCCTCGAGGCCGGGGCCGAGATAGAGGAACTTCCTTCTGACCTCCCTCCTGACCTTTTTCTCCAACACACCGATGAATGGAATGGAGACGACGTGTTCGAATACCTTCTTCACATCAAAGACCGCTCAGAACTTGTGGAGTCGGCGCGATTCCTGTCCTATGTTGCCCCCTACTGGTTCTGTGGAGATGCCGATCCCACTATTAGGTTCCGACCGACTCGCCTACAGACCTTGAAAGAACTCATCGAGGTGTTGAAAGAATCCCAGGAGTTGACCCCCGCGACCGCCACGGATTGCATTCTCTGCGCAGGAGCAGCGATGGACTTCCCTTTGCATCCGGAGGACTTGGTTCGAGTTGACAAAAGGTGTGTGCTGTTCCCCTTGTACGTTGACAGTAGGACTGATTAGGGGTAGTAATTACTTTGCTCCGACCTTCAAATTGGTGGTTGAACATATTCACAAGATTGCCTTGGAAAAGCGTCGTCGGCGTCGCCATGTTAAACCAGCGCTCGAAATTATCCATACTCTTGCCAAGAAGATATCATTCCCATTCATCGACCCCATATGGATAAACGGCCTTCTGAAGAGCGCTGCCTGGGGAAATGTGGGGGATGAAACGTTTATCGCTTTGCTCAGGCTCAGCGCGCTCAGGAAGGAAGGCGACGCCGCGGTAGACTCGGAAATTCCACTCGGGCAAGATATTGATTGTATCCAACAAGGCGAAGCAGATCCACAGTCTCCCGGAGGGACCGCGAGACCGGAAAACCGCACCCCAGAATATGTCCTTTTCGACCTGGTTCTGCGGAACATCAGGATTCGTGGTGAAGAGGAGGACGGTTGGCAGGACGATGCCGTGTATGGGGGTCTCACCGCGATCAGAGATATTCCTGGATTACGATTTTGCCTCCCTAAGGACGAGTTCCTCGAGACGTTATCCAAAGTGATGGAGAAGCCTGAGGAGAACAAAGGGAAGGACCAGGGGGAGGACCAGGGGGAGGATCAAGAGGAGAATCAGGGAGAAAACCAAGGAGAGAATCAAGGAGAGAACAAGGAGGAGAACAAGGGGGAGAACGAGGGGGATAAACTGTTCTATGTTAGGAAAGCGGCCTACGACGTCATACTGGCTGCGCAAGATGGATGGCTCAAGTCACCGGATTTACACAAGACTCTCGAGCGTCTCGACTTCCCAAAAAAACTCCACAGCGTTGCAGTCGAAACCTCCCGTTCCGATCACCAATGTTCATTCCTCGGGATGATGGAAATCCTGTCAGAGGACAGGTATTGGCACCCTTACCTCAGGAGAGAGATGGAAATTTGGCTGCCTTTGCATCGCGAAGGACCGGCGCATGCGCTTCGCATCCTCACTAACGTTGGCGAACTACTTCTACCGAAGAGCAGCGATTCCAACGTCGACAAATCCCCGGAGAAGGCCCTGGAAGAGGAGTGGGCAGCGGTCCCAGGACGCCCTCTGACGGAGCTCACCGTTGATCTACTGGGTCCACTCGCGGAGGTCACGAAACAGTTCAAGGAACTATCCTTCTTCTCTGAAAGCGACCGGATGGCAGTTCTGGGTAGGGTTGAACTCGTTATTCCGTGTTTGGAGAGACGGCGCGAAGGTGGTTACAATGGTCCAGAGAATGATATTCGTGGTATCATCGATGATCTCCTGGCAATATTACGGGAGCCCGTGCAGTCAAGCAGTCGTCGGATCACTGGTTATTGGTGAGATCGGCATCCTCACTGTATGTTATGCGATGTAAAATTTCACTTGTGCATTTATATAAATTACAATAATATGTGGGACTCGTGACAAACCAGAGCGACAAACCTAGTCGGTGGCAATGCAGGGATGCCATCCGTGCATTTCTTTCTGAATTGTGAGCAAGACCCCGTAGGATTCCCCTGGTCTATGCTCGCCAAACTCGGGAACGCTCAGCGAGGTGACGGAAGGCTTTCCTGGAGGATCTCCGTCGGTCATCGCCACTGACCGCGAGGTTTCGCGTATGCTGTGAAGTTCCGGCGTCATTGAACGTTACGTTGAATGTTGACGTTGAACCACGGGCACTGCGCGCTTCGCAACTGACGTCGATGACCTCAAAACCCACTTATTGGCAGATCAGATTGTCGTGCTCTCTTATGTGCCAGAATCAGCAGTCGCCAGCTCGGCACCCGAAGGTCGCATGCGCCATTTGGGAGATTCCCGTGTTACCCCCCCCCCCCGTAGTCAACGCAATAATCATACACAGTAAGGCACACTACACAAATACTACCTATTCTCTCCGGGGTATATCCTACTGAGCATCTCTGCCTCTTTCCTCCTCTTCTCCGCGAGTTCCCTCGAGGGCCGATCCGAACGAGTCGAACCGTACCTTGCCAACTTCTCAAGGAGTATCTGCAGTTTTCGAGGTTTCACCAGAGCAAATTTCGTCTGCCGTTGGTCTTGATACTGAGCGACTTGGTCGTTCACCGGTACACTCACGGTCTTAGGTATAACCGGCGGTCAGAATACTGGACGGAAGGGGTGGGGAAGGTGAAGAAAGATGACCCACCATCACCAGCTCGTCGAAAATCCCGGTAATCTTCTCTAACCCCACGACCATAAACTGGTCCTTGAGGAACTGAATGTCGACTAAAACGTTCTCCAACGCGTTCTGATTGATCATTTGGGTGTCCGCCCTCGAAGTCAACACGTCCTGTTTGAACGATGGTTCCCCCGTCAGTGTGTGAGAGCGCTACAGGTGACAGAAACCCACCATGAAGAAGTCGTTGATATACGCGGTAGTTCCCTCGTACGCCTTGTCCTTATACTTCGGGTCCAAAGCCAACGAATCGATGACGGTCGTCAACCATTGGAACAGTGTGCTCAGGTATGGTGTCGGGACGCCTTCCGGTTCTTGTGGGGTCCATTCGTATTCCGACAGCAGATCATCGACCTTCTTCGAGATCACTTTCGGGATCCTGGCGAGTGTTACTTCCAAGGTTTTCGAGAATGAATCGGATGCGGTGTGGATGTGAACCACACCCCCACGCTGAACAGCGCTGAAGTATAAAGCGTATGAGAGACGGAAGAAACGACTGGGATGCAGGGATAGCTCACCGGATGTTCGTCAGCGACCTCGCGAGTTCAGCGCAACATGCTTCAAAGTGTTCAATGTTCTTCGCGATCTGTGCAAGTTCTGACAGGTTCGAGACAGATTTCACCCTTTGAGCGACGTTTTCACTGATGTGGGTGGAAAGCAGCGCATCCAGTGACTATGGCACTCGTTAATCAGATACTCCGGACAGAGAAAGTGGCTCGTGTCACCTTGCTGAGGAGTTCATCGATATTTCGGTGGTGTTGAGCCACCCCTTCGATGAAGTGGTAAAACTTCTTGACAAAATTGCGGATCTATCGGCCGTGGGTCAGCTCCGCTTAAATTGGAGGTGCTTAGCGACCTACATCATCACAACAGAGGTAGAAACTTTGGGACCAAGGAAAGGCCAATGGGAATGGTTGTCTAATAGACTGTTAAGAACCCCTTGGACCAGGCTGCAGAGGTCTGACTCACTCGAGTAATATCTCCCTTTCGGCTCGTACAAGCCAAACTCCGTTCATTATCGCGTTGCGTTCCTGCTCGTTGTCGGCTTGCATAGGAACGTTGTCATCTCGGTCCACGATCTGAAAGCACCAGAATTTCAGTGGAGAGTCTACCAATTATCGAGGACGTTTACATCTTTGAACCGTTTACCGAATTGCTTCTCAAGAAGGTTGGAGTATTTCTCGAAGATGATAATGATGAAGGAGTGTAGTCCCGTCGTCGGATACTCGTAAGTCTCCGTGGCCCCGGTCAGTCCGTGATAAGGTTGACGCACCGGAGCAACGTACCTCCATAGTCATGATGAAACCAATCAGTGCCTCTTTCACGCGAAGATACCCCTCGGGGTCTGTTTCCGTGCTTAAGGCGTCGTCCAAGGCCAAACATAGTCTTCCTAATAGGGAATCCCAAAGTTCTTCGAGTTCTTGCTCGGAACGGAAGTTGCCCGTGGTGTTGAGGACATGAGTCTCTACGATGAAGAACCCAGCGACCTCTTGGGTGAGAGAGGTTAGTGCGTTCAAGGGCACCGGGGTTGGGAGGATCAGTTCCGATTGAGCCTGTGACATGTGAGGAGAAAGAACGGCTGAAGTATAATACGGCGTACCCGCCGGTCTGCCTGATACGATTTACGGAGTTCGTCCAGGGAATCCAGAGCAGTGTAGATGTGGATACAGTGATATAGCGGCTTGAAGTCAACCTTGAGCTCGCTGTTATCAAAGACATCGACTACAAGCAACATCAGTAAAAATCCGGGGATCTGCTGTGAACGTAGCACTACACTCCGTTTTCTCGTAGGCAACGAGTTCCACGGCATTTCCGACCTTGCTGTGTTTTGTCATGGGATCCCTCTCCCTCCTGGACCTCCAGCGCCGTGTTCGCGTGTCCATCGCTTCAATCGCGAGCTTCCCAACTTGACCGCTGACGTTCCGTATGTCCCATAGCCATTGTTTTGTCGATGCGGTCACCGCATCTTTGATCTGTGTCCGTAACGATGGAAGGGAGGAGACTAAATGTTGGAATAGTGGAGTTTGTGAAAGTGACGTCGGAGGCATGCTTTGGATATCCTCCAGAGACTAGGAATAAACCTCCGCATGAGAAAACCGAAATAACTTTTAGGACGAGGACGTTACCCTCAAAGCACTCCAATACTTGCGCTCCTTGACCATCTCACTAACACGGTGAACGACGTCGAGGACCCGCAGGCACGCCTGGAGAGTGTCAATCGCTTCGTCCAAGTTCGCGGCAGTCTTCTTGCACTGCAAGAGAGCGCGTTTCTTTTCGACGAGACCATGGCCGGCCTGAGAGACGCTCGTATCGAGCGAGGAGATCTTGTTACTGAGGACCGTCGTGTGGGACTTGATAGAGAACAGGGTAGAGACGGAGGAAATGAAGTCGCGGTAGTTCTCCCCGCATATCCTCTCAATCTCTGCGTCCTTTGATTCTATGAGGCCTTGAAGGGTCCGGAGGTAGACCTCTTGTTGTCTGTTCGCATGGATTTGCTTGATGATTGGGCCGAGTTGTTCGAGATTCTCGGAAGATGAGGATTGGTCCAAGAGATGGATTTGTTGAAGGTGCTGGTCGATGCTCTCTTGAGTGTATTGCGGTCTGCGCGGAGGCATGCCGACTTTGTTATGTGATCACGAGAGGTCAAGGGCAGGGCCGGCGAAACTTCGGCAAGTACTCGCGGGCTGATCCCGCCGATCGTATATAACCGAGAGGGTAGGGTGATCACGGCAGGGAACGGTCGGAGTCCCAGTCATCTTTCAAGATGCCAACCACCACCGTTACTTTCGATGCGATGTAAGAACATCGATATGTGCTCATAGAGGTGGCTCGTTTATTGATCTCTCCAATGGAACAGTTTATTCGATATGGACGGAACTCTGGTCGATTCTGTAGCTGGGGTGACCGCCGCGTGGGAGGTCTTTTTGAAGAAATATCCTGGAACGGGCCACAGTGTGGAAGACATCCTCAGCTGTGAGTTCCTTCGGCGACATCTTTGACTTTTGGGGCATATAACCCCATGATTTGTAGCATCTCACGGTATCCGGACCTTTGAAAATCTTCGTAAGTACTGTGGTATCGAAGATCCAGACGAACTCCAGGTGAATATGAAAATTTCTCCCGTCGGTGCGGGTGGCTGAGACGACACATCATATAGCGCGAGTCCGAAGAATTCGAGCTGTCAATCGTCGAGGGTGCAGCTCACGGCGGAGGGATCGTCAAACTTCCAGGCGTCGGCGCCATCATCCAAGATGTATGTTTCTTGTCATCCACCCTGTTGGAAGAGCACAGATGCTCACGTTTTTACCCTCCGTAGCTGGAGTCTGGCAGGACATTGCCCAACCCAAAGTGGGCTGTGTGCACTTCTGCTACACGAAAGTATGCGACCTCGGCTCTTGGTGCTGCGGGTATAGACATCCCAGAAGTCTTCGTAGCTTCCGAAGATGTTAAGGAGGGGAAGCCTGCGTGAGTGCTTTCGGTGGTTCACGTTGTGGACGTGACTTTCTCAATCTTGGCATAGTCCCGATCCTTACATCCTTGGAGCCGAGAAGTGTGGTGTGAAGCCCGAACGATGCTTGGTCGTAGAGGATTCTCCAAATGGGATCAAGAGCGGAAATGCTGCAGGGTGTAAGACGCTTGCATTGCTCACCACTCACTCTCCGCAACAGGTGGCGGAGACTTCACCAGATTATACAGTCAAGGATCTCTCGAGGTGAGTTCCAACATCAAGCGTCGGTGCACAGGGCACTAAGGATCCTTGGCAGCGTCTCAATGAAGATTGTGAACGGCGTTGTAGAAGTGATCATTTGTGAATAGAGGGGATCATGGGCGAATTTTTCGAAAGAGATTTATAGATCTTTGAAATCCTGTTCATTATGATGAGCGACTAGAATGAACTGATAGAGAATCCTTTGACCTCCTTCCCCAATGGGACCTGTCGATTGGTCGAGAACGAAGCCGATACCCTCGAGGATCGCCTGGAACCCCTCGGGTCGCAGCTTCAGTTTGTTTGCTTTCTCTTTGAGGACCTGGTGACGTTCGGTCAGACAACAGCACACTCGTCCCCAGAGAGCAACCATACCGGATCCATTCTCTTTACCTTGGCATAAGACTCCCAGCTCTGCGGTTCCAGGACGAAAAATCCACCGGAATTCAACACAGCATAGACGCGCTCGAAGAACCTTATCAATCCCTCATCGCCATCGTGGACGTGAATCCACTTGGAGAGCGAGAAGCTGTAAACGACATAATTAACCGTCGGCCCCAGAGTTGGTTTGGAACCACAAACGCGATAACAATGTTGTAACCGGCATCGTCTTCTGGTATTCTTTGGTTGAGCCAGTCGGCAGTACGAAATGTCAGGTTATGTGGGAATTTATCCTGTGTCTCCTGTGTTGAAGGTGGGATTGGCAAGTGACCAAAAGTTGAAGCCAGCGACTCGGGAAAGTACTCCGGTACCGGGACTGGCTCATTGGCTGGATCTGATTCCAAGGCGTGTTTGCGTTTCGGAGAACGCGCCCTAGACAGGTCGGGGCCCTGTGCACTCCAAACAGCGCGCCTGCGCTTCCATGCCGCGCTGATAAGGGATCCGTCGATGTCAGCGCCGATCACTTTACTGGCGCCGTAGGATTGAGCTTCCGCACAGCACGGCGAGCGTAAGCTTAAAGGTCGGAACGGAAGGGGAAGGAGGTTACCTATCTCGCAGGTCACCCAGCCTTCGTTACAGCCAATATCGAGGACTGTAGCTCCACGGAAAATGCCCTTTGGAAGCGCACTGAGACGAGAGTCTGATGCAAAGGGTCTTTTGGAGTAATACCTGTCGGATAGCTGAGCCAAAACAAAATATTATTTGAGAAGAAACGCGTACGAGTGATAATTCCCGTGGACGGGGACGTTCGAATTGAGGCCAGAGGACATTTTGGGGAAGGTGGAAGCCACGTGAGATTAGGTAATCGCACATAAAAATCAAACGCGCGGACTTGTCTCCTCGTGTCCGTCGTCGTCCCTCTCGTCCACGTCCTTTAACTCACGGTGAGCCACCTCACACAAAAACCACTGTCCTCCCCTGATCCCCTCTTTAGATTTTTTCTTTTTTATTTCTCTACTAGTATGCGGGAAGTCATCTCTCTCCACGTCGGCCAGGCTGGTGTCCAGATTGGAAACGCTTGCTGTAAGTCGAACTCCGTCGTACGATTATCTCCGTCGAGTCGCGTCTTTTCCTCGGCCCACCATACATCCTCCTACCGTAACTTGCATCTGGATGGAGGCTGATCTGTTGTTTTCCACCAGGGGAACTGTACACTATCGAGCACGGTCTCAGTGTGAGTACTTCATCGCCGAACGCGTTGAATCGTGCCTTTTCCTGACAAATCCTTTCACCAGCCTGATGGTCGTCTGGTGGAGGGTCCTGCCCCTACCCGTAATGACGGGTTCAGCACCTTCTTCTCTGAGACCTCGTCCGGAAAACATGTTCCCCGTTCCCTCTATGTTGACCTCGAGCCCAATGTCATCGATGAGGTCCGAACTGGTACTTACCGCAGTCTCTTTCACCCTGAGACTCTCGTCACCGGCAAGGAGGACGCTGCCAGCAACTGTATGTTACTCATACCGCGTATTGATCTCATCTCACTCAAACAATGTCTATAGACGCTCGCGGTCACTACACCGTAGGAAAAGAAAAGATCGATCAAGTTATGGACCAAATTAGGCGTCTGGCCGACAACTGTTCCGGTCTCCAGGGCTTCTTTGTCTTCCACTCGTTTGGTGGTGGAACTGGTTCCGGTTTCGGTGCTCTCTTACTCGAGCGTCTTTCCGCCGATTACGGAAAGAAATCCAAGCTCGAGTTCAGCGTTTATCCCGCCCCCAAGCTTGGCAACTCCGTCGTCGAGCCGTACAACGCTGTCTTGACCACCCACACCACCCTCGAGCACTCCGACTGTTCGTTTATGGTCGACAATGAGGCTATCTATGACATCTGCAAGAAGAACCTGGGAATCTCCTCTCCGGGCTTCACCAACCTCAACCGTCTGATTGCCCAGGTCGTCTCATCCATCACCGCTTCCCTCCGATTCGACGGTTCCTTGAACGTAGACTTGAACGAGTTCCAAACCAACTTGGTCCCTTTCCCCCGTATCCATTTCCCTCTCGCCACCTTCGCCCCCATCATCTCTGCTGACAAGGCTCATCATGAACAAAACTCTGTCGCTGACATGACCTTCTCCTGCTTCGAGGCCGGAAACCAGATGGTCAAGTGCGACCCCAGGGAAGGAAAATACAGTATGTCATTCGCTTTTTACTACTTCCGACATGCGTTAACGACTATCAATAGTGGCTTGCGCTTTGCTCTACCGTGGTGATGTCGTCCCCAAGGACGTCAACGCTGCCGTCAGCATCATCAAGACCAAGCGCACCATCCAGTTCGTTGACTGGTGTCCTACCGGTTTCAAGCTCGGTATCTGCAATGAGACCCCCGCCTATATCCCTGGTGGTGACTTGGCCAAGGTTACCCGTAGCATGTGCATGTTGTCCAACACCACTGCCATCTCGTCCGCCTGGAGCCGCCTCGACCATAAATTCGATCTCCTCTACTCGAAGCGTGCCTTCGTGCACTGGTATGTCGGTGAGGGTATGGAGGAGGGTGAATTCTCCGAGGCCCGTGAGGATCTCGCCGCTCTCGAGAAAGACTACGAGGAAGTCGGCATCGACTCGGCTGATGCTGAGGAAGAGGCCGAGTACTAAACGACGAATCATCTCTATCTCTTTGTCGTTCCATACTTCTAGTTACCCGTAATGCCTTCAGCCTTACCCTCTTCACCGTTGACCTAATGTCCCGGATTTCATGTTGATGACTTTATACACGTGCGCTGCAATGGATTTCATTTTTGGATCGCCAGACGACCCTGTCCAGCGGTTGAGTGAGATGGCGAGCTGAGACCAAAACCAGTCCTGTCAGGACTCAAACGTTCAGCTCAAACTCAGCCCACCGGACCTTCGCAACGGCGAAGCGACAGGTGACTGGAAACGATCTAGGTCGGTTGCGAGTGGTGGCCAGATCTCATCACCGGTTGACTCTTGTGGTTGTTCCGTTGGCGGCACGAGTAATCTCACGCGCTCCCCTCCATCCCTCCCCATCTTCACTCCCTCAATAACGTCTTATATCCTCACGAAATCATGCGGGAAGTCATCTCCGTCCACGTCGGTCAGGCTGGTGTCCAGATTGGTAATGCCTGCTGTGAGTTCCCCCTCATCCTCTGTCGCGCTCTTCACCCGTCTGACCGCGTAAATCTTATGGCACAAAAGGGGAGCTATATACCCTCGAGCATGGTTTGAGTGTGAGTGTCCTTCGTGTTTCTCTCATTATCACGGCTAATCCGCTGCTGACGCACAGCCCGACGGTCGTATTCAAGAAGGCGTTACAAAAACTGGAGAGAACGGTTTCACCACTTTCTTTTCCGAGACCGGAACCGGAAAGCACGTTCCCCGTTCTATCTACGTGGATCTCGAGCCGAGTGTTATCGACGACGTGAAGGTCGGCCCGTACAGGTCTCTCTTCCACCCTGAAACAATGATTACCGGCAAGGAAGACGCCGCCAATAACTGTAGGTTCCCTTCCTTCCCCACCCCATTCAACAGCGCCTGGCGCATCACCTGGAATGACCAACTTACTCTCGTTTCTTTACGTCTTGCAGATGCCCGTGGTCATTATACCATCGGAAAGGAGCTGATCGACCCCGTCATGGAGAAACTTCGTCGTCTGGCCGACAACTGCTCCGGACTTCAAGGTTTCTTCGTTTTCCACTCCTTCGGCGGTGGAACCGGTTCCGGGTTCGGTGCTCTCCTGATGGAACGCCTCTCCGCCGACTATGGCAAGAAGTCCAAGTTGGAGTTTTGCGTGTATCCGGCTCCCCAGTTGTCCAGCTCCATCGTCGAACCTTACAACTCGGTTTTGACGACCCATACAACCCTAGAACATTCTGACTGTTCGTTCATGGTCGGTTGCACCCATCGCATCATCATTTCACTCGTCATCCATCACTGACCGGTCGTTTTACGTACGCGCTTGCACGCGGTCATACGTTTCCTTTAGGTGGACAATGAGGCCATTTTCGACATTTGCAAGAAGAGCCTGAACGTCTCCCGACCCAGCTTTTCCAATTTGAACAGGTTGATCGCCCAAGTCGTGTCCTCGGTCACGGCTTCTCTCAGATTTGGCGGTTCCCTCAACGTCGATCTCAACGAGTTCCAGACCAACTTGGTGCCTTTCCCCCGGATTCACTTCCCCCTCACCACATACGCTCCTTTGCTCCCTGCCGAAAAGGCGACTCACGAGACTAACTCGGTTGCGGATATGACGTATTCTTGCTTTGAGCATGGGAATCAGATGGTCAAGTGTGATCCCAGGGAGGGGAAATACAGTCAGTGTTCACCTCGTCTTAGTTTACCCTCGAAGCAGACTTTCTGACCTTTACTGTTCTATAGTGGCCTGTTGCCTACTTTACCGTGGCGATGTGGTTCCAAAGGACGTACAGGCGGCGGTTGCCACTATCAAAACTAGGAAGACGATCCAGATCGTGGATTGGTGCCCGACTGCTTTCAAACTTGGTGTCTGCAGTGAGCCCGCCGCGTACGTCCCCGGTGGTGACCTCGCCAAGGTCAGTCGTAGCTTGTGCATGTTGTCCAATACCACTGCCATCTCGTCCGCTTGGAGCCGACTGGACTACAAGTTCGACCTCATGTACTCCAAGCGTGCTTTCGTTCACTGGTATGTCGGAGAGGGTATGGAAGAAGGCGAGTTCTCCGAGGCTCGCGAAGATCTCGCCGCTCTCGAGAAGGACTACGAAGAGGTCGGTGCTGACTCTGTCGATGTCGAGGAAGAGGCAGAGTACTAGGCGCACCGTGGACGGTAGCGGTCCAAAAAATATGGTGACGCAGTGGTGAAGTTTGGATAGAGTGAGGTACGAGCAGGCTTAACGCGCTGCTGACCTTTTTTTACGAACAAGAACAGGTGTATCTATGATCATGTTTTCGAGCTGTTTCAGTAGGATTATCCTATCCCATTCTGCTCGTATCTATGTGTTCTCCTGACTGTCCTCGGTTTATTCTATGTATCCGCCTTTTTTTTCGCCCCCTCCATCGAATTCGTTCGATCGCCCGATGTCTGACGCAAGGTCCAACGTTAACGTCATTCCACGATAAAAATTCAAGGAGCCCAAGTGAGTGTACATCGAGAGCAGAAGCAAATAAAAATGAGTATTAGCGAGGATATTACGAACCCGCGACCTTCGCGCACCGCCGGTGAAGGTGACAAGACGGGAAGGAGATCCCGAGAAATAAATAGCCTAATGAATGGAGGAAAGAAAAAAACCGGAAAGGGGTGCGGGTGTTCGTATGGCGTTAACAAATAACATGCAGAATGACAGGCGACGTCTTGGTGCGAATCAAGCTTGTTTCTCCTGTTCCCCCTCGATGCTGGCCTGAGAGGCGGTAATGGTCTCCCCACTGGCGCTGACCGTACCCGACACATCATTTCCGACAGCAGCGGTAACCTGCTGAGCTCGCCCTTTAGCCTTCCTTCGCGCTATATACCTAACGAGGACACCCCATATCCTGAGCCCATGGATCGGAATGACGCTCGCCTTGACCTGTTGCTCCGACGCCGACTGCGGTGGCGGGTTGGCCGGGTTGTCGGACGGGTCAAGCGTGGCTTTGATCACTTCCATGGTTTTCCTCTCTGGGACCGTGCTGTGCGTCACCGGCGCGGTGTGATAGACACATTTTCTAAGCAGTGCCAGCGCCTCGGGCTATAGGTGCGGGGGGAGGGATTCAGATCTGCCGGTGAAATCGTGGAAGCGATAATTCCACTTACTGTATCCCTCCGTCTCGCAATCGCGCTCGGAGGCGGGTTCTCATCGTCTAGGTCCAACGGTCCAAACCGACGATTCTCATCGATGATGCCAACGGGGGCAGACGTCGAGAGACTGTTCTTGTGCCAATCCTGTGGTCCCGCCATTGACCGAGCCTCATCCTGCTCACTCCCACCTGCTCCTCCCACCTGCTCAAGAGATGTCTGCGCCTCACCTGCCTCAGTATTGACAACCAACCCCTTCCGGGTGGCGTGCTGAATGATCTGTTCCGCCTTCGCTTCGAACTTTTTCCTCCTCTCGGAGATCTTTTTAGGGTGGCGTTTGAACTGCTCGTCCCACATCGCCTGGCCATGAAGCCAGCGACGCACGGGCGCCTCCCTGATTAGTCCGGTCTGACTGGGGGGAATACGCAGGGCTGGAATTTCTTCGGCGGGTTCCATAGGTCGGAGTCGACCACGTATGTCCACGCGCTCACGGAGCATAATGACGTGGGCTTTATCCTGAATGGCGGTGAGGAAACTATGCAAACCGCTTCCCACTACACATACCTGCGAAACAGAACTTGTGCCTTCTTCTTTGTCAGCTTCTCCGACGTCAATCTTGCCTCCCGCAACAACGGAAACATCATCGCTGGATGACAACACATGACCCCCAGACACCGATGTAGTGGGGTCCTCGTCTCCTTTTTCCGCGACACGCTCCTTCGAGGACTTGTCTTTGGGTTTCTTACGGAACCGTGCAGATCTTGGCTTCGGCTCTGACTTGTTCCTCGTGATGTTTACGGGCTCCGAATCCGAGTCGCACGCGCTCTCCTTAATACCGACCTCTTTATACAGCTCGGGGAATGGGAAGTTCCCAAGACAGGCGGTATGCTGGGTAACATGTTTGACGAATTGAGCGATGGAGCGGTAGGCATATCCCGCCTGTAGGAGCAAAGAAAAAGGGTTAGAGATGCCCGGGACGCAACTATAATCGCCATCCATACGCTCTCAGTATACCCAAAGATAGTCAGCACGTGGGGCATCCCGTCGTAAACTTGGAGATGGACATTAGTAGGTGTGGTAAACTTCTTCGCGTTCTCTTGTTGCCTCTTGCTGCCACTCATCGCCCCTTGCCGTAAAGGATATGATGCGGGATGAGCGGCTTTGTGTGCAAGGTACACAATTTCGTCGACCAGAACTTCGCCGTCCCCCGCCAAGATGTACAATGGACACAAGTTCCCGAGCGATGCTTGCAGTAATGGAGAGACGAGCGGATGGGTGAGCTGCCTGTCAGGATGTAGTGTCAGTCACATCAAACCTTGAACTAAAGATAAGGCTTACTCGTTCGTCGCGTAGATCTGAATCTGAGATTGCAATTCCAAAGGGACGTCACTCGGATTCTCCATCAAGACTTTCGGGGGTTTGGATTCGCGTTCTTCAGTAGAGTGGGGTTGCCCACTGGAAGTCTCCGTTGTCGGTAGAAGTTTAGGTTGTACCCCACTTGGGCGGTCTATCTCCGCGCTCACGTCTGAAGATTCTATGATATCAGCCAGCATCATCATAGAAGCCTGTGAAGGGACCTCGTCCTGCGGTAGCGGTTCTTGGGGTAATGCCTCTGCAACACGGTTTCTCTGCGACGAAGGTTTCGTTTCGTCCGCGTGACCAGGGATCGGCGGGGGGTTAGTTTCCGTTGTTGTTACAGTCCGGCTCATTTGACTATGGATTGGCCAAGTCACGGAAGGTTTGTGGATGAAGCCATAAGGCGATATGATATCCTAATGACAAAATCGTTAGCCCAGATCTGACGGGAACTATCGCGTGCAACTTACCGAAGCAGTGTTCGACATGACAGATGGGAACGAGTGAGTGAGATCCACCCACGGTGAAATGAGAACAGCTCCGGCAGGTTGAGCCATGTCAAGATCCCTGAGGACTGTCAAAAGCGCAACGCAAAGTCCGCCGCCCGCAGAGTCACCGGCGATAACAATTTTCTCCGGCTTCACGGCCTTATGTGGCGCATTCGGTAGTGGCCTTGTCAAGTATAGGTCTGGAACGTTTCTAGTAAGCGTCGCCGGGAGGGTCAAAAAGTTTACGTGGGATTTACATGCTGCGATAACATCGTGCCTCGAATTAGCATTCGTCAGTGTGTACATCTACACCATCGCAAAGAAGATTGAGCTTACAATGGACACGGCCAGGGATACTGTGGAGCTTTACGGTAGTTGACTGCAAACAATCGTCCATGGAATTTTCGAGCTGCGTGTAGAGTTGTCGTTCTCAGTTCAGTGTGATCGGGCGTGGTGAGAGATGGGAGGTACCGTATCGAATCATTTGTTGGCGGTGCGAATCTGGGGAAAGACTTCAGCCGCTTTAGGTGTACCCATAAGAGATAACCTCACTTATTGAACCCCAGTAGTATGCGCCTATATGCGGGTGATTTAACCGTAAGTCAACTGCGGGATAAAAGAAAGGACTGAGACCGAACCCCCATGAATATAGAGCTACGGGCGAACGTCAGAAGGAGATCTTGGGGACAGTGGGCGGCCCCACCATTACGGTGTCCAAATGCTCCATCTTCAATATAATTTCCTCTTCCCGTCGCGGCTTCCTTTCCATGTCTTCGTCCAAGTCCTGCAAGAACTCTCTTTCGGTGATCCACTCCGCGTCCACGCCGTCGAGTCCCCTGACTTGCCACCACTTGTGACCGCCGACGACATATTTGAGGTCCTCCGGACCGAACCAATCAATTAATATGTCCGCCGCCACATTGCAAGTTTGGATGGGTATTGTGATGGGAGCCGCGACCGCGCGCGAAGGGGCTGGAACAGGCGTGTTTGAGCTGGGATGAAATGAATAACGTGAGTAAGGGTTGTGTTTGCGCTCGAAAACGATTCACGCACAAGGCCTGGAGAGACTCGATGGTGTTGTATGATCCGAACTTGATGAATGCCTTGACGATGTTGAAGCCCCTTGTTATGGTTCCGTTAGACATCTGAAAGAAAGGTTAAAGAAACCTAACCCACTCGTCAAAGAAGATATCGTCGGTCGCCACTTCCCCCGTATCTCTACGGACGTACTTCTCCCCCTTGGTCTTATAGTGCTTAAGGAAAGTCTTGACAACCACTAAAGTTTCGCCGTTACGGGTCAAGTTTAAGCTTTCCACATCGTTGAGGCGTAGCTTACCTGGAGTTATGTGCACAGCGGCCGAGACTGTCGTGACCGGCATCCTCGCGGTTTGCTTTCAAGTGGCACATTCCATCCACGCGTAAGTCACACTGACAACTATCAGGGATCGTCCACCCGGAGGTCACATGCACTGACGTCATCCATTCATTTCACCGATCGCGATGTTCAACCCTGCGGATCAAAGGCTTACCCTTGCGGAAAGTTCAACGGTGGCCCGAATCTCACAGCATAAGGCATACATCGACTGACAACCGGCCATTCTAAGTTGAAGTATCCACTGGACAATGATGGATAGCATTTTGCCGCGGGTGATGCGCAGATCTCACAACAGAATAGAACCCGCAACAGGGATTGGGTGACTGTCCCCAGGACTAAACAGTGCTACACACGAGACTAGATAAATATCAATAGCCTCTTAAGGGAATTGTCAGGACCCCTACCGTTGCGTCGGGGCGTGGATATTGTCTCTAAACCGCGCATCTGGAATCCGGCGCCTTGGCTTTTTCGCTCGAATCCTGGCCAGCCCCCAAAACTACGGAGGGCGGGAATGGTGGCGAACTCATCTACTTCAGCCGCACCACATGCTGGTGTCACCTCGAC
>Ga0307515_10008293_pt1 | contig 20276 bp, 13 predicted proteins | sample 17_EM_MG_FD_194513 | JGI IMG/M metagenome (GOLD analysis project Ga0307515, IMG submission 194513) | Populus trichocarpa ectomycorrhiza microbial communities from riparian zone in the Pacific Northwest, United States - 17_EM | ecosystem: Host-associated > Plants > Roots > Unclassified | place...
CCTGCGATGCATGCATCTCAGGGGGTTTCTCTGGGTGTTTTTCAGGGTTCTTTTGGTTGGTTTTGGTCTTTTTGGGCCGGGTGCAGCAAGAGCTCCTCTATGCGTAATTAATATAGTGTAAAAGGCCCTCAAGTTTATTATATTATATTATTATTTATTGCTTAACGACCGATTTGGATCCCTATTGGGCCTACGCGGACTACTCTTTATTTATATATAGGGAGAAAACTCTACTTGAGAAAACCCCGTAATCTATCTCCCTGTAATAATATATATATATATATAATAAAACTTCTTTTAAGTAACATTTTTATTAAAAAAATTATTATATAAATTTTTTATAGCGTTACTATGGGGCTTATTAGAGCTTAAGCGAAAATTAAGTAAGGTAAGAGATTTTTTATATAAAAAATCCATTAAGTTAGTGTTAAGCTTGGTGTTAAATACGTTAAATACGTTAAATACGTCAACTACGTCAGCTATAGCCATTTGGCAGCCAATTAACATAATTAATAGTATTTAATTTCACTTAATAGGTAGCTTAAATTTCAGTGTATAAACATTTTCCTAATACAAAAATTCTACTTAGTACTTTTTTACAAGTTATTTTATATAGAGTATAAATAGATTAGCTTTTCTATAGTATTTAGCTAGAATAGGTATATAGTTTCTATAGTATCTTCTTTTAAGCGGCTTATAGTATAACGTAGTTAGCTATTAGAGGTAGTATAGCAATTAATATTACTGTTTAGCTTATTCTAAAGCTAGTTTTTTAAAAAATATATATATAAGCGTAACTTATTCCTTTTACTAGAATTGGTAAGAGAATTAGGGAGGTATTTAGTTAAATTAGTTAAAGGAGTAGTAGCTAGCGAATTTAGGGCTAAGGAGCTAGTCCTAGACGCGTTTCTTCTATTTAGAACTTATAGGCTAATACTAATAGGGGTAGCCGTGGGCGACGGTATACACGCTCCGAGTGTTTTCTTCAGAACATAGCTATATTCCGTTTGCAGCCTTCTCGTTTCTGTTTTTATCGCAATAGGCGCTAAAATTAAATGCATTTCGGAACAGCTGTGGTTTGATTACTACTTCTCGTGCATGACGAGCGCCTATCACAATTCTCAGCCTTGCAGAACGATGCTTCTGATAAGGCATCCACGGGCCGGTAATAACTCACACCTTAAACGCCTCGTTGCCTTTCGATACTCATGCAATGGTAATGACGGGCCGCATCCGTTCTAGCCTCTGAGTCGTGGAAAATTTTGCAGACACCAACACGTTCGAACAGTCTACGCTTCGGCATTGTCGAATAAGTATTGCAAGACCTATCAATTCTTAATTGCCCAAAGCAAACATCATAGCTTCCCTTCTGGCCCGGGGTTCGTACCAGCCAGTGGGTTCCGCCAGCTCATCGTGTAACGTGTGCTTTCCTCGGCTGGGTACTTCAGTACCTTACATTGCAGCACTGGCGCGTCTTTCCCCTAGCCTCTTTCCTTTTTTCATTGCCTTCCCCAAACATTCCCAGAGGCCTCCACGACTCACTTATCCCCACTTTTACTCCAAAATGTATGTGGGCGTCCCTAGCTTAGCTTAGCACCATTTGACGCATGTAGAAGTTCGTGCAACCTGATACACGCTGCCACATGGTGCACGGCACCAAAATACGTCTTTTTCAAATATTTATATCTTAACTATAGTAGCTATTTATATATATATATAAATATAGCTTATTAAATAGTAAATAAAGTTCTTTATAGAATTAAAACATTAAAACATTCTATAAAGTATAATTTTTTATTATTTTATTTTATAAAAAGCTTTATTACTATTTAATAAGCTAAGTATTTAAAAGGACGTATTTTGGTGCCCAGGCGGGAGCGTGCACCAGGTGGCACGGACTTGTACATACATGACACCACCGGAAAAAAACCTGCAAAACACAAGAAAACACTGTTGAAGAAATGCAACTACGGAAATCGCGGTTCGGGCCTGAATCATCAGAACATTTACTCATTGGTGTAACTTAATTACAGGGCAACCTATTTTGCCAGTATCAAATCGCAGTTTTAGATACTGCATCAGCGCCTTTCAGTCATTTTTACAACCTTCTCCGACATGCATCAAACGTTCTGTCTTAACTTTCCTCTCAACAATATAAGTCTCTGCGGACAAGTGTTACACTCTCCCTAAGTTCCGCATTCTAGCGAACCTTGTTTGTGGCCATCTAGCTATGATTAGATTCCGGTTTTGGAGTACTGCATCTGGTGTCGGATGCCTTTTAATTACACTACAGTGTGCGCAGATACCCGGGACGGACGCCTAATATAAGCCATGCTGCTCGTGACATCTTCCGCCGAGATCGCAGTCTCGACCATTGATCTGGTCATTTGATCGCTATAGGTGTTCTCGTGAACATCTACGACACCCTCATCCATTCTCCTGGTGAGACGTAGACAGCCAATCGAGAGCCTCGGGCCTTTATATGATGCTCTTTGTGCACCGTACTACGTAAGTTAATGTTACTGAATACATGGTCAGTATTCCGGCCATCTTGGTGGAGGGTGTTCTGCCAAATACCGGCACATGACTTGTTCCGAATTTTTCTGCCTCAATACAGAACAATGTCGTGTATCGCTTTGAGAGTGTATACCGGACCAAACGACTCATTGCGGGATAAACAACCCCTGAGCTAGGCTTAATTATGGTAGCTGTTGAGCTAAGGCGTCTGCACGAGCCAAGACCTGCAGAATATGGTCCATAAAGGACGTCCAAAACGACGTCCAAAGGACCCCTTAATCGTGGCCAAATGAACGCCTATCAAGGTAATACAATAAGTTAAAATTAGACGCTGTTTGAAATGTTATATAGTTAAATATATTCCAGAATAGGTTGTTTATTCCGGAATACAACCACTTAAAATTATATACGACTTTGTATTATAGATTAATAAGAACTCCTATAGATAGCGGCTAAATAGGACAACCGATTATATAACATTACTATATTTAATAGCCACACTTTTGCCCCTTAAAGAGTTAATTTAACAAGTCTATAATATATATAATAGATAATAGTAAAAGGTTATCTAATTATATATAACCTTTTAAAACTTATAAAATAGATAGATATGCTATATTATTAAGTATTTATATAATTTAACTAATAATAAACTTAACTAAATAGTAGTATAAGTTAAATGAGTTAATAAAATAAAAGCTATAGTATATATTATAGAAATAATATATTATAAATATAATTATTAAAAATATATTTAATATAAAATAATAAAGTTAACTAATTAATTTAATAGTCTTTTAATATAATGTTAATTTTAATAATTTTACTAACTTTACTTTTTAAAAAAAAACCAACTTTTAATACTCTCTTTATTACCACTATTTAAATTATATTTATTTTATCTTTTTGTACAAATTTATAGTAAAAAAAAGCTTATTATATATGTTATATATTATTAAACTATACTAGTGATAAAAGAAACTTTTTTTAAGTATTTAATGCAATTTTAGTAAGGCTTTAATAGTTTTAATAGACTTTAATAAAAGTAAGAATTTTTTTTAAATAAAATAGTATATATTCTAATAGTAATATCTAATTATATAATATATATATATTTAATAACTATATCTTTTACCTCTTAAAAGAGTTAATTTAATAGTTTATAATAGTTTATTTCCTTTTAAAGGCGATTTGTTCCGAAATAATGTAGAAATAATCCGGAACGAGTCGTGGACCGGAATTAGGTAGAAAATTTTCCTCGACGTATAGGTGACGTATTTTCTAAACATCGGAATGATGACGAAATTCCCGAGGACTCGAGTACTGTGGTATTAACCCATATTTAATGCAGGTGCTCATGGCATTGCCCCTTTATTAAAGTCTTCTGACGTGACGTTCCAGATTCCCTCTCATAAATACCGCTGGTTTTGATGGAATAAGTGTGTAATAAATGTAACCATTGTATTAGCAGTGTACAGACACTCCGAAGAGCTCTTACCAAAGTAAACAACATACCTTTAGTATCTTATCTACGTGCTCGTTTCAAGGGTTCGAATGAGACCATTCCCCCGGTGACCTCCCTAACGTCCTAAATAACATACCAGAAGAAATTCGCAAGGATAATTGTTGAACGCTGAATGGGGTTTATTGCCCAACAAGAGAAGCGAGGATTAAGGACAGTAGGATGTCCATTTTAAGAGGTGAATCCAATCGGTTGCCGGTAGAATAGCGGCATAAGTTACCGTTGAGTTGAAACCACAAGCAAACAGTTTTCCGACTCCTGTAACATACCTACCTGTTTTGGCCCCCATGACATCCAGCGAAGCAGAAATGTGCTAGAAGCCAGTGTATCAAGGAGAACCCTTTAAAGAGGGTACGGTCTAGCACATCTTATTGGAGGTCTTTACCTCGGCCGGCTTGAATTATGGAAAACCGAAAGATTGCTTGTCGAGGCCCTGTGCCCAATATGTAAAGATACCCGATCACACGATAAAGATGCGAGTGAGGTGTTTTCGAGTGGTCGATATATTGTAATCGTAAAATAGTCACGCAGAGGTCCTCTTAACGATATATTGCACCGCTAGTCGAACCTTATACTATGCCGTGAGTCGTGCCTCGAAAACTAAGTGCAACCCTTGCAAGGTGCCCAATATTTCCCCACTATGTATTATCTTTACAGTCTTCCCCATATATATCAGGTAATGCTTGTGGTTTTGCAAACTCTTGGAATGCCTGTGTCTAGGTGCCCGTCCTTCAGGAGCTGGTCATGGCTTGTCACAGACAGTGTCTGCCTTTTCTGACAGAAGTTGGCCCTTCCGTTCTACTTTTAGGAGTCGCTAGAGTAATTGAGCCACGGTTTCAGTGATTGCGCCTCAATCTCGGGTGTCTGGTGGTAGGTCCCTGCTGCCTTGGAGTTTGGTGCCGCACTATGCCATCCATGCCGCTGGTGCCAGGAGTACTAAAGTAGGCATATGAAACAGCCTTGGTAAAGTTCTATATCACTCTAAGAGAACCGCAAGGCTGCGAATAATTGCAGGAGGATGAGGATATTTTGTGGTATACTCTCTTCGCGGTAAGGTGAGGATTTTCGCTAAGCATCTTCAGTGTCATGCTGGCGTTCTCAGCCTTGGTTTCAGGCTCGGGTTCTAATAAAATTAAGTTGCACTGTTTAAGGGTCTTCAGGATACAGTCAGCTGGTGCCTAGCGAAGGCTTCTGTATTCATATGGGTCGGCTTGAGGGATTGGGGTTTTCAGCTTAAGGGTTGCCTGGTGTAAGGGAGAACTCTCGTTTTTATGCTGCCCTCTCCAAGGACAATGCATATTGCGGTGAGTGAGGGGACCGGTCAAGGGATGGAACTAGACGTGAATAACCCGTACCATTTTAAGGCGACACAGGGCATCCGAGCTTTCCCAGATGCGGCGCTCAAGGATTTATATAATACTTGGTTAGACAGCCTTTCCATGGATGTCTTCTTAAGCGGACTCTTATTCGCCAACTGAAGAGCTTTATTTGGGGGCTAAATACTTGCGACCGATGCTTTCGGCTGTCAGCTAGCCCAGCATAACTAGAATGTGGAGATGCGGCTGATTTTCAATTCAGCTAAATTATAGAAACTATAAGACCGCGTCCGCCCCGTCATTGAACCCACTGCCTCTTTCAAGGCGTTGGGCGAGCACGCATATGAGCACGCGGACCGGACTGCCGGTGAGGGGGCGAAAGCAAGGCGGTTGCCTAGTAGTGTTAGCGCTCGTTCGCAATCGTGCGAAACGTCCCCATCTTTAAAAGAGCCTCACATGCTACATGTACGGTGCTTTTGCACCTCCAACAAGCAGAACACCCTCGGGCCCTCAGCTCTTTTGAAATTTTGTGTAATGCTGTGTTCTGCCGGCCATTTGAGCTTTATCAACCAGGTACTTGAGCCTCAATCGCAGCCCATCCACTCCGTTGCATCCTACCCACAAGCCCAACCCCCAGAATACATCGAGCTGCAAATGGCTGACCAATCCAAATCCAAGACCGTGCTGCTCGCTGGGGCCCCATCCTCGACATTCAAGTAGAACGCACGCTGGAATGCCAACGAGGCCAGCGACCCTTACCGGCAACGACATACGACGACTCCACCGTCTATTAACATTTGAAACGCCATAATATGGCCGATCTGCTGCAGACTCGTTACACGAAGCATTTAAGAGCCCAAGCAAAAACGGTCGCTGCCACCGCCGACAACCTCGCCTGCCCATTTTGTGATGGGCGGATATTCCAGCAAGACGACCAGCTGTTTGACCATGTTAATCTGAAGCACCCGTCAAAAGTGCAGGAAGCGGGGCTAAATCCCCAGGGAGGAATTGACCTTTTCCGAAAATTTTTACGAGAAGAGGCGCTTCGCAAAGCGTGAGTATTAGGCTGCCTTAGGAAACTCTCCCTCACCCGGAAGCTAATTTTACCTCTGCAGGAAATCTTTGCCTGATCGGCCGACACGGGAAGCCTCGCATGCATCATCCGATGCAACTGCAGGAGGTGGTTCGACGCCCGACCTGACTCGGCTGACACTTGAAGGCAAGAGTTCTAGCAGGAAGGACCAAGCCCTCTCAACATATCGACCTGGTAGAAAGCGTGCTGCTGGCTCTGACATACAGCCTACAGAATTTGCCGCACGAGTTCCAATCCGCCAGGACAATCCAAGGCGTGCCAAAGTAGTCGGGTATGAGATTGCCGGCGAACCGTATACGGACGACTTAGATTATTCCAGAGATATTCGATATGCTGGCGGCCCCGATCCGTCAAGGCCAAAATCTAGTCACGCTCGCCTGTTTGATCCATACCATGGCTCAGCCGCTAGTGTGAACCCATCCATGCAGCTAACGCCCAATCCGTCCAGTGAGGAGTGGTCCGTTGAAGCAAACCCCCACGGGCACTACTACTCTACCCATCGGCGACAATCCAAGACCCATAGGCCGCCATCTTATGGGAGTCCAAAGCACAGCTTAGGTGGTTCACCGTCACCGTTCAATATACAACCAACCCGCCAACAGCAACCAGGTGTTATCGAAATTCAGCGTTTTGATCCTCGATATCCAAACCTTCTACTTCAACCCGACTCACGCCCTATTTCTCAAGAGCAGCTTGCCTCAGAAGTGAAGTCTATATATGCTGGTCTTACAATGGTAGAGACAAAATGTATTCATGTGGACAGAGCGCAGGCTTCTGCCGCTCCTGAAACTGAAGGAGATCCCAATTCTAAATTAGCAAATGATCACTGGCAAGCATTAATTGCTCTACACCGAACCCTACTTCATGAGCATCACGACTTCTTCTTGGCCTCTCAACATCCTTCTGCTTCTCCCGCATTACGTCGCCTAGCATCTAAGTACTCTATGCCTGCTAGAATGTGGAAACATGGTATCCACTCTTTCCTTGAGCTATTACGTCGTCGGCTGCCCGAAAGTTTGGATTATATGCTCGCTTTCATATACCTTGCTTATCAGATGATGGCTCTTCTCTACGAGACAGTGCCTACATTTGAGGATACTTGGATCGAATGTCTTGGTGATCTTGGTCGATATCGCATGGCTATTGAAGATGAGGACCTACGCGATCGCGAAACCTGGGCAGGTGTTGCACGGTTCTGGTACAGTAAAGCTGCTGACAAGAGCCCCTCTGTGGGCCGTTTATACCATCATCTAGCTATACTAGCGCGGCCTAATGCGCTCCAACAACTTTACTACTATTCACGGTCCTTAACCTGCGTTCAGCCGTTTATGAGCGCCCGAGAATCTATCTTAACACTACTAGATCCAATCCTTGGCCGTTCTAGAACGTCATATTCACACTCTCTACCCGTGGACACAAGTTTCATTAAAGCTCACGGTATTCTCTTTGGAAAACTATTTTCGGAAGGCTTTGAAGAAGCTCTCGCATCGTTTTTAAGTCAATTGGATAATCATGTCGGGCGCGTAACCGCTAAATGGAAAGAGCAAGGTGTCTATATTGCCGTTACCAATATTGCTGGACTTTTTGATTACGGCTCACAGGACTCGATCCTCAGGCACGTCTTCCAGTTATACGCTGAAAAATCGCTCCACAGCTCTTGCACTAAACGACCGTCAACTCCCTCAGATGATGATTCAAGTCGCTCACCATCTCCAGTTTCCCCAGAACCAAAACACTTTTCTGACGAAGAGCTATCGGCTCAGCTCCTTAATTTATCCTCCGATTTCGCATTCTCCCGTGCTTACCGTCTAACATTTTCAACTTTAGCTCTTATTCTTCGGCGTATTGGGGACAAAAATGTTCTTCCTCATGTTCACGTTTTGTTTGCATTCCTTTCCACCGCTGTTTCAATCTCATACGTTAGCACATCGCTGTGCGACATCGCCCCCTGGTCGGAAATCGTTGCTTTCCTTAATACGTTATCAAAGTCTGAGAGACACGAGCCGCTCGTTACAAGCGATCTGTTCCCTAATCAAGATCAAAACGACAACCGTCCGTTACCAGAAGATTACCTCATACGTGGGCAAGTTTGGAGTCAGTGCTATTTCCCAGAATGGTGGTTTAGTGGTGAACATGATGAAGAGGAGCGCTCTCTTGAACTCGCCTCGATAATTAAATCAAGAACGGAGCGTATTCTACGCCTTGGTCAAAAAATCGCATCTGTAAGATTAAAGGCCACAATTGAGGACTTTAGCCTAACTTTGTCTTAGTACGAACGCTGGATACATTATGACCGAATATCCAATACGTGGTCTGTGTCCTCTGCATTCGCACAAGTCCGACTAGGGCACAAAACTAATGAGGGTTCTCATTCCCCAAACCATACGTTACTGTCGGTCGATGCAATGGACATAGATTCATCAAGTGCACCGCCTCAAAAGTTTGATGATGTTTATGATACTAATGATGACTCACCGGAGATGCGAGATCTTGAAGCTGAACGAATAAGTTTTTCTAGTCAACTGCAATCAGCGCCTGAAACTCAGAATCCGAGCGCCACCACAACTTGGAGCGGCCATGCGCCCGTTCCTACAAAGGTAGCTAATAGGATATTACTTAGGAATTACACCGTAAGATAATACAGCGTGTCTTCTTTCAGTACTCTATTAATGGTCCTACGAACTAGGTTATGGTTTGTGACACCAATCTACTGCTTAACCAACGAGAGGTATTTCAGATGTTACTCAAGGAGGGCGACTGGAGCGTTGTAGTTCCAGATAGTGGTGCGTAGCCGCATATAATGTCGATTTGCAGGCGTAGCTAATTAAAATATCTAGTTATCGCTGAGCTCCTTATGCTATCAAGGAACAAAGATTCGATAGGCATAGCTGCACAAGATGCTCTCAATAGCACCAGAGCTGCTATTATAGAAGAGAAGAAAGTGCGAATTGCTACCACTACAGGTAGCGACATTACTCACCAGTTTGTAACTAAGCAGATGGGCGACTATGTAACGGAAGGAGGGAGGAATTCAGTCGAAGTTATTATTGGGGTGGCTCGTAGAGAAAGTGATCTCAACCGAGAGGCTCGAGGACACCGTTCAGGGGACCATCCAGGAGCAAAACCTGCCGTTCTTGTTACCGAGGATAGAGCCATGAGACTCAAAGCTGCCACGGTGGGGGTTGCCGCGGTTGCCACGTCCATGATCAAGAAAGTCCTAATCGCACCAAGGAGAAAATCTGACCTTGAAGAAAAGCCAGGTCCATAATACGTAAATGTTTTTCCTTGCTTCTCGCTTCGAATATTTCGTGTTAGGCTGCCCAAGGATGCTTCCTCTAGGTTGGATTCACCCAGCTACCATGAACACCTAGCTTTATATCCTAGTTGTTATACCTTCTTATTTTGCCTGCCAGCAAAAATGGAGTTGTGGCGCGAACCAGGTCTAGTAGCCAACCACGAGACGGTGTACATACAGGGGTACGGCTCTGGGGATGGTGTAAATAGATAATTCTGCCGGCCCACTTCCAGGCTTGGTCTTCGGATTACCATGAATGCGTCCCGTATGCATAAAGGACATGTAAAGCCCAGTATAAATCCACCTTTGGTGCCATCACTCTTGCTTTGGATATGTCTTTCAAGTTTCACACCTGTGGTTAGGCTATCCAGACTCAGGCAGGCATAACTTCCAGTTCCAAATACGGCCACCCAAAGGAACAAAGCTCCGCTCTATCGATCTATACGTTTTTTTTCTTAATATGACATTTATTGATCTATAAATGAAGGAACACCACCACCCAGTGAACACCGAAATGCTCTTGAATGCAAGGTGCTTGAGCACTCTCCAAAGCACGAACGAGACTCCCAATCCTGAAGCATCTCACTATCTACATGCAAAGTAACAAATCACAAAACCATCGAGTGGCAATCTGCCCCTTTTCCCACGTGGGGTTCTTAGTCCCTTTTGAACGCCTCCAGCCACATCTAAAGCGATCGAAATTTGTTAGTTGGCCCAGCCTTATAAGGCTGATCCATAAGCCTCGGGATCCGCAAGTCTTTTCCTCATTTAGTCAGTACCCTTGAGAAGACAACTATCACACGCTTGGGCAAAGAATTCTCACCACAGTAGGAAAATAAATCTAACCCTTATTGCCACCTCCACGCTGATTATCTATTGTCTCGCCCCGGCGTTGCCACTCTTCGTTGCCTTCTCGTTTATTGCCTTATCGTATACGCAACAATCACCTCACCTTCCATTTCCGGTCTTCGACAGCCTCACGCTTTTTCTTAAGCGCCCCGTAGTTATTTCTTTTGGGACTCACCGATCAGTGCCGCGGGGAGACCATAACTAAAATCAAAGTTAGAATCTAATGCGAGCACAGCAACATGCGGCCTTGGTACTATTATTAGCTAAACCGTAGTTGCCGTAAATTAGAACTTAGGATTTTAGTACAACCTAGACACTAGTTATATAAGCTGTTGTGTGATTTTGAGTTGCTTCTCCAGCGTTCATTTCTCCTTTTTTTTTGGAGGGGGGTTGCTTGGCACACTTGGTTTTACAATTTTCGCAGCATAAAATGTAGAGTAACTCATTGGACCACTGCCCAAAAACAGAAATTTGCGATACTGAACATAGAATTTTCAATGCGAGTACTCGTCCCACCTCGAAACCCACGTACTCAATAATATGTGATGAGTTATAGGATATGCTTTGTACTAAAGATTAAAGGAGAGCATTGTTCAAGAATTGAATATCCACTGGAGAGACCATTGGTGTCTCTTGTCTTTTTCCTGCGACCAAGTTGACCTGTAGAAGAACGAATTGGCACTTCTTATGCACTAAATCTTCCATCGCAATGAAACCATTAGCTGTTGCCCATTGTCAGAAAAACGTCTTCTCCACCTAAACCCTGTTCTATTTATACTGCAAGCTTTGCTTACCACGTAGTGGCCTACTACGAACTATTTTCATCACCACTTCTTCTACCCTTGCTCTAAAGCCTTTTATGCGTACATGTATACTCAAAAACTAACCAACATCAGGTTATCGGATAATTAACTGCTGTCCAGTTCATACAATTTCAAATTAGTATATTTATTCATTTAACTAGTCATTTCTAGTAGTGCCGACCTAGGCTTGATTTTAATAGACAAAAGAAAGCCGGTACGTTTAAATTCTAGATGTCACTTCTAGAATCTCTGCGTATTCTCGTGTCCTAACTACATACCTGCCAATTCGGTGTGCAATTTGCCTGTTTGATAAATTACTTGGGCGTCATCTGTTGTCTTTGGACCAGATTTGACGGAATTTACGGTCATAAGGCATATCGTAACTCTTGCCTAGGAAGAACACTTAGTTATGATGATTAAATAACTCATTTGCCTCTAAACTTCACCACCTTCTGTTATTCACAAGACTATGCTAGGTTCTAGCACAACTAATTAAATACGGCTCAATGGACAGTGCGTTCCTTCGTCGGCCTCGAAACTATGCAGCAACCCAAATCACCCTGAGAACGAAAGTGGCCCTGGCCATACGTTACCTTCCCCTACCCTTGTCTCGCAACGCACTGGAGTAAGGTATTTTACAAAGAGCCGGTCATGAATTCTATAGGATATATAGTATGGGCTGAAACTAGCTGCTTTGTTCCTTCTGCTCGGGATGACGAGTCTGATGACGCGCTACCCTAGTTTTGGGTCAGCTATTTGGAGCTTGCACAATCATACATGTCCTTAGCCAAATGCGACGTATTCTCAGCTAAGCATGGATAATTTAGATCAGACTGTCCAGAAGTCTGTGGGGGGTTTAAACCTCGAGGCAGGTGGCGATGTGACGATGCTCAGACGCTAAGAATGGCTGTGCGGAACACGTACGCCTGCTTCCATAGTCACCCAGCTCTTTTGTTGGGTTCGGACAATTAGAGTTCTGACCCGATCCCAGAACTGCCTGGGAAGGATACTCTGTTACTCGGTCATAGTAGGAGCGGAGCTGAGGTAGCATTGGACTGGGATGCTAAGTAAGTCGGTCTAGAAAGTAATCCGCTGCTCAGTAAACAACTATCATTCTTGCAGTGCTAATACTGGACCTTTGAGAAAAGGGACGTTTAATTAATCATCACGATTTCAGATGAATTGCCAGTAAATATCCGTGAGCTGAATCTGACCGCGGTAGCTCCGAGACATCCGTGCTTACCAGCGCATCATTAGAAATCGCGAGAAACCGTGGAAACATTGCTTAAGATCATATAACATACTTGAGTATATAGTAGTACTAATAAAAGAGTGAGTGCAAGTAGTGTTCAGGGGTAAGGCTGAGTCTTATATCTGAGGTGTTGCCTGCAGCTACAGACATAAGTAATTAAGGTTATTGCGTTTCCGGTAAATCGAAAACACAAAAATCGCTGTACAGATATGCATTTATCACAGTAAGACCGGCAGTTATGGCGTAGAGCTTTGTCCTTTTTACTTCGTTTCCTAAAATTGTAAAAAGGGGGTGGTTTAGTACAGTACGCACTGGACGAGTATGCCTGTACATTATAATACGAGAAAAAAACATTTACTGCAAAATGGATACGGCTTGGTTGCATGATTCGTTCTAGGCGTGGCATTAGGAGAAGATGCATGGTTGGACCTGAGTGATCCCAAGAGCTTGAGTGACTCCTGACGATGATTGGGCATCCCATTTAGAGCGGTGAAGGGGTATGCTTGCATCAAAAACGCGATTTGACGCATAAGACTTTCTTTGATGTGGGACGTGTCCTGACGTGCCGCCCTTGGATGTTTGCCTTGTTTAAGGTTGATCATGGGCTTGTCGTGCCAACGAATGATTGAAGTTGATATAATCCTGAAACTTGACGTCTGCATAAGGCAATCGACTTAGTCGTCCGATCCATCCCACAGATAGTGAATGAAAGCACGGAGGCTTAGGTGGTGGGGCTGCTGAGCGAATTTACGACACCAGGAGAACCTAGAGCTTGAAGTCATTCGATGGTGCATAGATGCTTCGTTAGTTTAACCGGTTGCCTTCCCAGAGAAGTTTCGAAGAGCGGTCACCAACGTGACACATCAGCCTAAATACTTACTGGAGTGACTTTCAGGTGGGACAAAAGAACAGCGCCACGGTCGGCGACCCCGAGACTCGTGTCCAACAAGATACCCTCAAGAGCTAAACGTTAGCGCTGGCAAAATTACAAAACGGACACTGCTTGGTACCAAGTTTCTCTGATCAAACATAACTTGTTAACCCAATTCAGGAAGATAACCCCATATTCCTAAGAAGCATTTTCTTTGATTACAGGGGGTGCTTTGAGTGGGGCGGGGCCGTGCCTTCTCGCTACATCGCGTCAGCCTTTTGGGATATCAGCGTGGTTTTTGAGCATAGAAAGTTGCCTATTTATTCTGATAGCGTTATGTGGAATACTGATGAACTCGATCGTAATAAACCAAGAGCAAAATTTTGCACATGGCGGAAGCTAGTTGGGTCGCCACCGCCAATCTCGCCACACGGGGTCAGTGCTGCGGGAAAATAGACCTGGCAGGAGAAAGTCCAAGCGGACGAATATGATGTGACATATAAAGAAAGAGAGAGGAGCACCAGGATCTGGTAAGTAATGTAGCTTTCCAATGCTGAGAAGTTGCCACTCTTAGAGTTGCCATGCTGCCAGGGATTGCGGTTCGATATGGGACGTCAACTTTCGGCCCAAATGAGTTTTCGATAGTGCAAATTCTAAGAGTCAGTAGGGCGAAAGTATCACTAGCACGTGCAGTATAAACGACGGACTTTTTTCTTTCTTTCTTCCAACGCAAAGGGACATGTGGTATTGACAACGAAAGGACGTGTTCATCAACATCAACAACGCACAATGATTTGGCTGCTATTAAACTCTTCAAAGACAAGCATTTCGTTACAGACTAGCAATAGGCCACAAAGTTTTAGGAGCTGATATGCCAGTCAGAGATGTGCTGCGAGAGTTTGTCTTTGAAAGAGCCACGATAGCAAGACAAGAAGTTGTACATAGAAGAAGCTGATCCTGAGAAAGCATATTTTACAATTATGGACGAAGCGATAGCGGCCATACGAAAAAACAGAAAATTTGCAAACTAATTGATTATGAGAGGATGCCTACATAGCTTCCCGAACTGAGGTGGGAGGATAAATGTTGAGGTTGACCGCGCTTTGACCTCGAACGATTGTCACCTGAGGCAGAAAGTGCTAGGGCGGTGAGATATGGGTATCGAGCTCTGGAAGCAACACACGTACTCCACATTGTTCATGCCTATATTTTCATTTATACACTTCTAATCCTTCGTTCCGTCATTATTTGGGCTTCCGTGCTGGTAAATCCGTCGTGGATTTTTCTGTGGCTGCGCATCTCCGAGCTCTGCACACTAAATGGACTTTTGTTTCCGCAATTGAGTACCATCAGTGGCCCTTGGATTGCAGGCGATCGACGGGTGACATGATTCCACCTAGTACTCTAGCTCGCAGGAGCATTGAACTCGTGCAGCAGATGCCCTTGTCGCTCCTTTTGCTAATTTTTTTGACTTCATGTTTGGTCGTCGCAGTTTTGGTACTTTCCCTCAACTACAAAATCTGCACTGAACTAACAGTCTTCCTTATTTACAGCTCTACCTCGCCCTCTTTATTGTAGCGCCTGTCCCTCGACCATCCCGCAGATCCGAGAAAACCTACAAGACCATACTCCCAGATGGCAAGCGAAGTGAGGATAAAGAGCTGCCGTGCTGGCTTGACTCATGGATGGCACGCAAGGAGCTCGCTGGACGAAATGGCGTCAAGATAAGCACAACAAACCAGATGGAGGATGCTGAAATCTTCATGTCAGTAGTTGTGCCTGCCTATAACGAGGAAGAGCGCCTTGGAGGCATGTTGGAGGAAGCTGTCGATTTCCTCCAGCGTGAATATGGTGACGCACATGGCCGGGAGACTGAGCCAAGCTCACCGAAAACCGTCAATTTGAAAAGCGGTAACAAGGCTCGCAGTCGCGCCAATCTTAATGGATCGGTCCACACCGGTGTTGAAGCCAAGGAAAAGAAGGGCTGGGAGATTCTCATTGTTTCGGATGGCTCAACGGACAAGACCGTCGACCAGGCGCTCAATTTTGCGCGAGAACATCAACTGTCTCAATACCCAACACCCATCCCCGGGCCACGCACACCTCATCCTACACACTCCACACATATCCCTCATGGATCGATTAGAGTGGTTACTTTAGAGGAGAACAGAGGCAAAGGGGGAGCAGTAACACATGGCATGCGCCATGCACGTGGGCAATATGTTGTCTTCGCTGATGCCGACGGAGCTAGCAGATTCAACGATCTTGCAAAATTAGTTGAAGGCTGTCAAGCTATCGAGGACGAACTAGGGCGAGGTGTAGCAATTGGATCTAGGGCCCATCTTGTTGGGAGTGAGGCTGTTGTAAAGGTAAGCCAAGTCTTCCTACGTTGTCTTACAGCAGTTCTATTTACAATTATCAAACAGCGTTCAAAGCTCCGCAATTTTCTAATGCACTCCTTCCACTTACTACTCCGTCTTATGACCCCGCCGGCTACCTCCTCAATCAAGGATACCCAATGCGGTTTCAAACTCTTTTCACGCCCATCGCTACCCTACATCATTCCCTATATGCACTCGGAGGGTTGGATATTTGATGTTGAGATGCTAATGCTAGCGGAAAGCGCTAATATTACGATGACGGAAGTTGCAGTGGGCTGGAGAGAGGTTATGGGTAGCAAGCTCAATGTTGTTTGGGACAGTCTCGGTATGGCATGGGGCCTTGCTATACTTCGAGCTTCATGGGCTTTCGGTATATATAGGAGGGAATGAGGAGCTCATCTCATCATGTGCATGTATCGCCAGGAGTTCCTAGCATGCGTTATGCTAATTGTATCGGCAATATACCCCTCCCAAAAAAATCATGCGTGAAATAATTCCGCACAAGATGCAGTAAAATACGTCAATGTACGCCCGTTTTCGTATCTGTCTCGTTTAAGATATCTCTGCACAAAGCTATTTGTTTCAGGACAATTCCTGTCTTATTTTACCACGCTAATCCTCAAGAACCAGACTCCTTCTCCTGAATCGCTTCTAAAGATAATTGAAAGTCATGCCACACTTGGAGGACAGTATCGAGATGTTCTACCTTCAACTTACCCTGTTCTGACACGGCCAAGGTCCGTGCAGTATTGACAGCGTTTGATATTTCACGGCCATTCATTTCAGGCTTTGTGACTAAATCTAGACAACCGGCGATGTCGAGTGCAATTTCTTCTGGGGACAATGCAGATAATTGCTGTTCCCAGAGACGGCGCCTGCGATATATGTCTGGAGCCTGATATTGGAGTGCAAGATGGATTCTTGACCTGATGGCCCGGTCAAAAACTTGAACTCGGTTTGAGGTAAGGAAAAGAATGCCTTGGAAGTATTCCAGCTGACGTAGGAACACTATATGTTATTTTATAATCAGCACACAGAATAGAATTTGTCGTTGCATTAAAAATTGACGATACAATACTAACCTGCGACAAGATTGTTCTGTTCGAACTGATCACCAGGGCCGCTTCGACGTTCTTCGAGGAAAACGTCGGCTTCATCAATGAGAACAATGGCATGCCAGATGGACGCATAGGCCAGGTGACGTTTCAACTCGTGAGAAATACGTTCTCCCCAACTTCCAAGTTCCCCGGTCGAGATTTTGAGAAGGGGCTTCTTGGTATGTTCAGCCACCAACTCTAAGGGACCTGTCAGTATCACGCAAGGTGATGCAGCCGGAATTCTTCAAAGTTTCATTACTCACCAGCTGTTAGTGTTTTCCCACTTCCTGGAGATCCGTGTAAGAGGACGATCAATCCTTTGCCTTTGAGATAGGCTTCGTCCCTGGCCTGTTCTGGGAATCGATGAGAAGTGACGAGGGAGCGGATCAGTCTACGCTGAGCGTCTGGGAGGATAAGCTTGTCCATGGCGCTCGCGGCCCATTCGATATCTTGCAAAGAGTCAATAAAGAACTTGCACCATTCTTTCATATCTAGGGAAAACCCATAAACATAAGGGGGACATAGCATCGGATCGGCATCGGAACATTGGCATGCTGCGTTTTCACGCCCATTTGGGTCTGTATAAGTTAGTGAGAGCTATTCCTGGCAGTGGATCCTCGCTTCACACTCACTTGTATGATCGTTGGATGAAAATTCTTCTTTCTGTCGTCTCAGCTCTTCGACGAATGTTTTGCAGTCCACAACAATGCGGCCCGCTGCCTACTCAAATCGTGTTAGAAATAACAGCTGGAATACCTGCATATGTTTGAAGCTTACTGAGCGAGGGAGCCATATACCGTCGTATGCAGACCTTTCATCGTAGTGGTCATATGGTGGAGTTTTCAAATACATGAATAAGCCATCGTAATTGAAAGTCTGGGTACCTCGAATCTCAAGGTACCGGTTGCCACGTTTAACCAGTCCCTCTTGGAGACCTTTCTGATTGCCGAGATAATCCAAAGGAAATAGAGAAAGCGCAGTAATTTTTGAAGGGCTAATTCCGACAAATTCTTCCTTTTCCCAGATTTTCAAGTTCACATTAGATGTACCGACACGACTGCCATCACAATTGGTATATTCGCAAGTCAATTCGAAGAATTTGCCGCTTGAAGAGCATGAGTCTCCGTAGCCTGTTTTTGCCAGCTGGTAGAGCCTCTCGTGGCCATACTCACGAGTATAGAGCAGATCTCCGGGTTTGAAGATTACCCAGAGGAGATCGAAGGTGATAAGGCCAGCTTCTAGGTCGTGTTAGCTTCGATTCCTCCTCAACTGTAATATATGGAGCGAGCAACATACTATTGAGGCGCTTCACCTCGCGGCCTTTATCACCAGCTTCATTCTCAAGAAAATCCAATAAAAGACAAACATGGTCTTTTGCATCCAGCTCTGTTGCCTCCTCACCCCACTTAATAAGTGCGTCAGTGTGGTGATTAAGGAGCTTGAACGGGCTGTCGAATGACACCCCTTCGCTAAATTGCAACGGTTCTGCCGGGTAATATTCCACAACATCTCTGAGGCAAGAGAGCAGATGAGGAGAATTTATATCAACAATTGTCTTTTCAAGCTTGTCCTTCTCGTTGAAGACTTGCTTGGCGACCAAGGCATACTCAACGAAGGGTTTCTTCACCGAGGAAAGGTAGACATCCTTCTCTTGAACTTCGCCATCACCTTTTTGTGCAAGGCTTTTGATTTCACAACGGGATCCTTTGGGAGTCTGTGGTTTCTCATCAATCTTGTCTGTAACGGTACCGGTTTTTGGTTTCGTTTCCTCTGTCGTGGTTGTGGCGACACCATTCTCTGTAATACTGGAATCGGCTGCCATATCGATCGTGATCGTAATTTGCGAAGAATAGAAGTCGGAGGCTCCATTTTGTGTACCATTCTGCCAGGCACTCGTTCATTCAGCCACCCTTAGCCCCACGCAAATGTGCTCTGGCCAACCTGGGTCATCAACATCAATTCATCCTTTTACCATTTCAACGAGCTTAAATTTGATTCCTACTGTTACCCCTTGGTATTGAGCTGTCGACAACAGCCCAATGCTTCCGACGATCTACCTATCAGTGGATTGCATTGGCGGTGGAAATACTAATTAAGCGTTCGTTCGGTTGCAAATTGCCTCCGTTACGGAATCTGTTCAATCTGTGCGTATTTTAGCGTCGCCCGTTTTATAATTAGTGGCGGCTACTACCGTAACTTATTTAAATCTGTAATTAAGTTAATTGTTCGATAAGGCTCTAGATAAGGCTCTAGATTTAACTTTGTATAATATATAATTAATTATAGTAAGTAATTTAAATAACACCTTCTACCACTAGGCCTCTATTATAACTCCCTATTTAAGTATAATAATAGAGCCTCCTCCTTAACTAACGCCTTCTTATTAGTTAACATTTACTATTATATCTACGCTAACCTCCTGTACAAGCCGTAGTAGAGTTACCGCGACGCCTATAACGCCCAGAGGGCACAGAAAGGGGCGTATAAGATAGATAAGTAAGATAGAAAAGGCGATATTAGAGGGCCTTATTAAGGTTATTAATAAAGGATATTATATAGATGGCTCTTATAGGGCTAACGGCTAGAGGATTATTCTTATTTATATAATTACTATTTCCTAGCAGCTTATTGTTACGGCACTAACGCGCGTAACCTGGATAGGGCCTAGTCAGGGGGGTTCGCTTACGTCTTGGCTCCATGTATATAGACGTGTCCTTTCCACGACCTTCTTCTGCTCCTTATCTTGATATCCGGGTCAATAGACTACCAATTATACAGGCTTGCATACGTTCTACGGCGCTCGTGCCTCAATTAACTGAGTCGCTGTGATATTATATCAAGATCCCTCAACCGATCGCAGGCTGTTGTATCCTAGGTCAAAGAAGCCCTGTGGCCTAGGGTAGTTGATGGGTGACGGAGCCCTATATACTAGCAGGCAAGGAAGGAAGGAGAGCCTAACTTCTATAATAAAGAAGGTAGGAGACGCATACTCTAAGACAAAGCAGGATTATTGTTATTGTTATTATTATTAAAGTCCTGTGGTGGCTGGGTATGGAATCCCTACACCGTATAGGCACCCTTATTAAAGCCCTACACCGTATAGGCACCCCTTATGTTCATGTTTCTTTTCTTTTTTTCTCTTCTCTTTACTAAACGGCCGCCTATGCTATGGGGAAGCACGTGCCGAGCGGTAACCTCTTTCCGACCGTACGATCTCGTCGACCAACCGAGCAACGCGTATATCTGTCAACCGAACGCGTATACCTACCGACCAATCGAT
>Ga0307515_10008294_pt1 | contig 20276 bp, 19 predicted proteins | sample 17_EM_MG_FD_194513 | JGI IMG/M metagenome (GOLD analysis project Ga0307515, IMG submission 194513) | Populus trichocarpa ectomycorrhiza microbial communities from riparian zone in the Pacific Northwest, United States - 17_EM | ecosystem: Host-associated > Plants > Roots > Unclassified | place...
CTACTGCCACTTTCTGCCAAGACGTTGACGTGGTGGTTTTGAGGCCTTTGATCAATTAGACGCGGCAGAAGATTTTACACTAAAACGCGCCAAAAGCTACGACCACCTCAATTTAGAAACTGATACCCCCAGTAGAACCAAACAGGCCCTAAACCTTATCGAGGTAGCCGATACTATGGAAGCCCCCAGATCCCTATTCATGCTTCCAGTGGGTTTTAGATGGGATAATAAACCTGGGGTCACACTTCTCGGAGATGCGGCTCACCTGATGACTCCGTTCGCGGGTATTGGTGTGAACCTTGCCCTCGAGGATGCTATGAAGCTTGCCCACGCGATCATTGATGCATCAAAGGATACCTGAGACGATGCGCTGGCGGTAAAAATTTCAGAATATGAAGAAGAGATGTTTCGGCGCACGAAGAAAGCCCAGCAGCTTACCAATGGCGCAATGCAGGATATGATGTTTACCAAAGATGCACCAAGATCATCGATTGAGTCTTGGTGTACTAGAATGGCTAGCGAACATATGCCATCATTTTTATATCCCTTAGTTTTCTCGGGGATCTACGTCTTCTATTTTTTCTACAAATTTTTCATTTAATAAAAGATTGACGAAACATATTCCTCTACTGGTCTCGTTTGTTCAAAAAGTCAAGTTGGACTGTCTATATTTTCAGTCGCACGCGGTGACGTACGCAAGAGGCCGACCGCCAAGTGGATCTGAATTTGCTATGTGCTCATATTTTCAGGAATAGATCAAGAAAGATAAGGCTAATATACAACTCCCTACCTTCATGTCACATGCATGAGGTAAGCAGCTCTCCCCGCCACTATCCACCAACCCAGCTCGCTTCTCCTAGCGGTAAACTCGCAGGTGCTTACAGTGCTTTAACCGCAATGACCGCATCCCCACTACGAACTCCTCTACGCCAATGTCAAAACCCGTCTATGATACCTTCCAAAGCTGTGTCTGGTGAAGTTCCCCTGATTGAACTTAAACCCAGAATTACTCCACCCTTTATGCCGCATCTCGCCCGTCCCATAGCCAATCACCTGCGTCGCCTAGGCCGAGTTAACACTAGTCGCCGCAGCTGTTGCCGTCGCCGCCGCAACCCCCGTCTTTGTCGGCCTGATCTTGCCCGCTAGGATACTAGCCAGCGGGGCGGTATCGATCCTCGCAGCCGTAACAACGCCGTTCGTCTGTGGTGAGGGTAACCGGCGCTGCGATGCCGAAGATGGTGATGCAGCCGAGCGCAGGGACGGGCTCGAAGGACGCGGCGAAGCGCTGCGCCATGAAGGTGAACAGGTTCTTCGCGACGGCCGGCGTGGGCGAGGTCTTGCCGCTGAACAGCGCCTACTGCTGTGCGATGAAGATGCCGGATGCGGCGTACGACTTGCGGTAGGTGGTTCCGGAGGCGCCGGCGACGCTTTGCGCTTGCGGTTGTCTGACGCCTGCGTGGTAGAGGTTCGCCTTGGCTAGCGACTGCGTGATGACGCCATTGTTCTTTATGACGGTGAAGGCGTCGTTCAATGGCACGAGCGCGGGGCCGGCGGCTGGGGGAAGAAGTTGGCTTGTAGCTTGTTTGTGGCGAGGGATGCGGACTTCCCTGACAGTGCGGTGAGCGAGTTGCTAGCTAGTAGCGTGCAGCGCAGCGCAGGGCGAGGAAGTCGTTCACGGGCGCGTTGTCAGAGCCATTTGTGAGCTCTTCAGCGCCTGGGTTCGCTTTGGCGTTCGCGGGGGTGTTTTGCGTAAGCGCCTTGCCGTTGATAAGAGGGTAGGTCGTGTCGACGTTGTTGGATTGGTCCATGTCTACGACGCGGAAGTCACGCACTGTGGAGCATTGCCCGCCGATGCCGGTACCTGGCGAGGATATCTTAAGCCTGCCAGCTGTCACGGCGGCTTCGGCTGTCCATAAAGAATGAAAGTGAGAAGGGTGATATAGGGGAGTTACGGCCGGGGGCCAGTCTACCTTTATGAAGGCATCTCTGCTACAGTGGGCGAACTATTCACGGTCAGCTTACAGCGAGCAAAACTAGTGGGCAGTGAGCGTAACCTGTCCAAAGATCGAATCTCTAAGCCCGTTCACGCATCCTTTCGTCGGCTCGGCAAGCGTAAGCGTAGCTGCATTTGTCCCGAACCAAATCCACCGCCGCCCCCTTCGGTACGGTGACACGGACAGGCGCGGTGAAATCAGTCCCGACCATTGACCCCGGTTGACGACAAGCGAGTTGTATACGGAGATGGAGCCCATGGCTAGGTCAAAGATGGCTGCCTCAACGAAAGCGCCCTAGTTCGAGAAGTTGATCTGATTGCATCCGGTGAGCGTGTATGGGGTTGAAAGTCCGGTGGAACTCAAAGGGTTCGGGGGAACAGTAAGGACACAGTCCTGAGCGAATGTAGATGTTGCAGCGAAAGAAAGGATGAGGGCACAGCCCTTTGCAAGAAACGATGGCATGATGGATTTACAAGTAAATGAGAGACAAAGGTCAATGAAACCGCACCTGAGAAATAAGAAGCGTCAAAGAAGACACCACCATGAAGGTCTCTCAGCATGCTTCAGGGCTAGAGTGTGGAGTTTCATCGTTCGTCTGATCCTCCCGATCACAGTAATTGCCATGGGTGAGGCCTTGAGCGCGAGGTGAAGCAGAGGTGAGGCAGAGGCGCACGCTAGCTACGGCATGAATTGGCGAGGATACGAGATGATCCGATAAACAGGTTGCCGAAACATCGTGGTGTTGAAAATAGAAAGTCAAAAAATTAATACCCAGAGTCTGTAGAGGTAGTAACTAGTTGTCTTGGAGTCTGGGCTGTCTTGTGTCCTGTTTACTATTGCAAAGCTGTTCATGGCTCCAAAGGGGCTAAGGGGGAAGAGGGCTGCGTGCTCTCCACGATCTAGATCCGATAAACAGCTGAACCAGTCTCCAACGGTCTGACGGGATGAAACAGAAGCAAAGTCAATGGGTATGAGCTTTGACACTTGGGGCAGAGAGGCAAAATCCCCGCACCCCTGTACGATTTATCCTCCCTCCATTCACTTTCCTACTGTGAATAATATTGTTGCAAACGAAGGAGATTGACCCAGAATCATAGACGGAATCTGAAGTTGAACCCCGTATGATGCCCTGAAATCCCCATTCTCAGAAAAGCTTGTCGTCTCTTAGGAAAAGCTTAACATCACCACTCCTTGAACCACCCCTTCGCTTACTCTCTGCAATATAATTGGATGCGTCGCTACAACTTGCCCTCCCGCCTCGCCCAAATACTAGATTCTCATAAGTGCCGCATAGTCCTTCATAACCCCTACCTCGCCCCTGTCATGAAGGAACACGTGGCGTGGTGTGGTCTCCAAGGAGGACCTATTCCCCTCGAATCAGAAGCAGCCAAATTGTCATATGTCCTAAATGGCGTGGAGATTCCCGAGCCCTGTGGCGTTTCGCATAAATTTGATGGCGTACTGTGGGCGCTTCCGTTTACGTTATCGGATCTTGAATTGCACCACGATTCGTCTCGGGAGACGACTATTTTCTGCACACTGGAATTTAAGAGGAACAAGGGCTTCGGAGGGAATAGCAGTACCTATCTATCCGCGCAACGTGAAGACGAAATGGCGTAAGGAAAGAATCCAATTTGTTATGCGCCTCACAGGTTCTTGGAGGCTTCGTCGTTATTCAAAGAGGCGGTAATTTTTTCAACTGGACGTGACTATCGTACATATGCACTGCGGAAACAGGTCACAATGCTGTATCCTCCAACCCCACTAGATAGAATTACTCTGCCGTAAACAACGCAGCACTGTGACCATCATTATCCAAAATAGTGAGCTCAATCTGCAGAAGCCAGACCAGAAGGCGCGCTGGACCCAGACCCAGACCCAGACCCAGAACCAGAACCAGAACCAGAACCAGAGCCTGAAGCCTCCGCCTCTGTCTCTGCCTTAGGCAACTCAACCTTTTCTTTCCCCTTTCCTTTGCCGCCACTTGATTCACCTTCCGCATTTTGCTCCACCTCAACTTTCTCCTTATCCTTTTCTTCCTGCTCACTTGCCTCCCTCTCCCCCTCCACCCTCGCCTGATCCTCCTCCACCATTCTCCTCTCCTCCTCCCTCTCAGCCCTGATCCTATCCTCTCTTGCCTGGACCATCCTCTCCCCCAACCCGGGCCACAAACTCGCCACAAAAAGCGCCACCGCGCGCTCCGCAACCCTCACCCTCTCCCTCAGCCACCCTCTCTCGCGATCATCCCGCTCTCTCACGAGCCGCCTCGCTGCCTCCTCCGGCGTCGGCATCCTGGCAGCGTCCGCTCCCTGCCCAGCACCACCACCCTGCCCATTAGCCTGCTGCGGATTCGGCGGCTGCGGCTCCCTCTCCGGCAGTGGCAACAGCGCCTCGAAATGCCTGCGCAGCCGCTCGAACTGGTTCTCAAACAGGCCCAGCTGTGCGAGATAGACGACCGCGCCCGCGACGCACATCATGATCGGTCTGCGCCAGCCGCTGCCGCCGGCGAAGAGGTAGATGAAGCAGAGGAGCTTGAAGAGCAGCCAGAGGTGGCCGGCGGCGACGACCATGCGGTCGTTCTGTGGCTGCACTGGGGCTTGCGCTTGCGCTTGCGCGGCGGGTTGGCCTGGTTGGGCTGCGGCGCCTGGGGCAGCTGGTGCGGCGCCGGGAGCCGGGTTGGCGTTCTGGGCCTGGTGTGGCTGGTTGGGGTGCAAAGGCGGGGCGAAGGGCTGTTGGTGGTGTTGTGCCATTTGCTGGCCGAGCGCGGCGAGAATTTGGCGGTTTGCGACAAACTGCTGGTTGAAGGCGTCGAAAGAGATGGTAGGAGCGAAAGGGGCTGTGGTGTAAGCGCCTCGTTCGTCGAAGAGAACGCCAACAGGACCCTGAGGCCCGGAGAGAATGAAGAATTCGGGGTTAGGTGCATTCGATGTTCGCGTGCTTGGTGTGCTCCTCGTTGCTTGCTGTTGTGCTTGTGTACGCGTTCCCCCTGTTGCACCCTCACTGGTTGTCCCTGTAGTTGATGTATTGTTTGATGAAGTTGTGCCGTTCGTAGTTGCAGTTACCGTATTCCCAGGGCGCAGACGGTCAATGCTCTCGAGAAGACCTCCGGCCTGTGTTCTTAGGCTATTGTTCAACATTTGTAATGAGACCACATCTCTGTTGCGGGCTAAATCGGGATCGGCCACTAAAGAATTCAAACCTGTTTGCAGTTGTTCGAGATTTTGCATTAGATTGTCCACATGTCGTCGGATTTGGTCGTGGCGCCAAGTAGGCGGTGATGTTCCAGTAGTTGCACCGTCTGCTGTGATCTCGCCTGAAGGTCCCTGTACAAGCATCCTAACATTCTCCATCTCTCGCTGGGCTCCCTGTAAGCTTGTCCGTATTCGAACTAATTCTCGGTCAATCATGTGAGTTGTCACATGGGCTGGTCTAGCGGCTCCATTGTTGAAAATGGATGGTGATGGAGTGCCCACTGGTGGCGTTCCAGTTCGACCGAAAGGAGTCTGGAAGTTAGGAGGATAGGGGAACAAACGGTGGATGTTCTGCGGCTGCGGAACGCCAGCTCGCTGTTCAGGAAGCGTAACGTTGGTGTTGTTAATAGTCATAGTCCAGCGCTCGCCGTTCGGACCAATTCCTTCATGCCTAATCGTGCTAGAAGAGTTTGGAGGAAGGTTGCCTAATCCCCGCTGTAATCCTGGCTGTCCTCTAGCCTCGCCAGAAGCCTGATCTCTATTCTCGCTAGGCGATCTTCTCTCTCCATTTGTTCCGACACCTCGCGAACCTGCAGCAGCTCTTTGTTGCTGCTGCTGGGCCACTAACTCCTGGAATGCGTTTCGCGCGGCAGTTTCTCCTGTACCATTGCCAGTCCCTCCTTCGGGTACTCCATTCTGTTGACCCTGTGGCGGATGCATATGTCGGTGAGCTCCATTGTGAGCATGCGCAGCGTGCGCCTGTGCAGCTTGTGCAAATTGCTGCTGTAAGATGTTGTTGAACTCTGGAGGAAGGTGCAGATGCGGAGCACCCTGTTCTGGGTTCATCGCAAATGGAAATCCTTGTGGCGGGAATTGCGGGGCATGTGGGAAGGGATTTTGATGTATGTGCGGGAGATGGGGTGTTGAGTTTGGCCGTGCCTGTGGTGGAGTTCGGAAAGGGTTTGTTTGCGGCGGTACTGACGTTCCTGCTGCCGGCGAAGGAGGGCCGGTTCGGAATGGATTTGGAGGTGCAGTTGATGACCGAGGCGCAGGAGTTGCTGAGTTCCGAGGTGTAGGCGTTGACGAGGTGCTGGTGTTGGGGTGGGTTGAGTGCCCGAATTCACGAAGCACGAGATGCAAGCTTTGCTCGGTAGACCGCTGGATCTGCTCGGATGATTAGCATAGATGATATAGGAGGTTCGAGAGAGATATACATTGTCTCTACCAAAGACGTCAAACATGCTGTCTGTGTCTTTGGCCATTACCCGGCCTCTATAGATTAATCGCATGCGCTCAACGGCGGGCCGCGTAGCTAACTCATCCCGAATCTTGATTTTGAGCTCACCAACAGTGGTTACTGCCGGAATCTTTGCGAAGAAGAGGTCGCCATTGACCTCGGTCGACGGGGATAGGACCTTGAGGTCGATGAGGACCTGCTCAGATGGTTGCGGATCGCCCGCTTCGTCCATGTTGATGGGCGGAGAAAGTGATAAATTAAAGAGAGACTGTGAAGGAAGTTGTTTTTTGTGAAGAGAAGGCTAACAAAAAGTGAAGAGAGCGATGGAGGCCATGGCAATCAGTGAGCCATGAAGGTGCGATGGCCGAGGGGAGAGTGGTGAGGTAGTCGTGAGGTGGTGTTGGCAAGGGGGATAACTTTATGATCGAGTATGCACACGTTGCGTTCTCGTCGGCACACACAATCTGGCATAAGCTCGACCCACCCCCATGTCGATATCTTGGCAATCGCTTGAGATTGGCGTCATAGCAAGAAATAACGCTCTCATCTTCAATCCCCTGTACAATATTGATATACTGTTCTTGTAATGCCCTAGCCATGTCTACGGCCTGCTCATGTCGAGTTTATCTTTCCGTTCCAGCCAGAGTTCGCCCTCTTCGTACCGACGCCCTTGCACAATACCGACGAAGCACTGGTCGGCATGCCACTCTACGTATATCACAACCTTCGAAAAACTTTACATCATCGAGGCATCTATTCGAAAAGCAACAACAGCAACACAGAAAGGAATCCTTTTGGTCGAGATTAGGTGAAGCTCTTAGAAACACAAGAATTGAATGGAAGCCTATCCCGATCGGACTGGGAATCGGCTTCCTAGGGCTTTTACAGTTTTACCGGGTACAACAACGAGAACAGAGGAGACAAGAAGAGGAGGGCAGTGGATCTGGAAGCAATTCAGAACCCGGAGGCAAGCCGAAAAAGCGAGAGAGGATACGGCCTAGTGGTCCATGGTATATACCATCCCACACACGATACTGACCGTTAATTGACCAGACGATGCTGTTAGGCAAGTTCAGATCATGTCAACGTTGCCATTGAAGGCTCTATCAAGGTTATGGGGACGTTTTAATGAGTTGGAAATACCTTATTACCTTCGCGTGCCAGGTTTCAAGCTCTATTCTTGGATATTCGGTGTTAAGTAGATTTATCGATTCGCCGACCTATATTTCATCTAATATATTATAGCCTATCCGAAGTCTCACAGCCTGATCTCCACGCCTACCCAAACCTCGCCTCCTTCTTTTACCGCACCCTAAAGCCTGGTGCCCGGCCCTTAGACCCCAATCCAAACGCCTTGTTATCCCCCGCGGACGGCAGAATTATACAGTTCGGGACCATTGAACATGGAGAAGTTGAACAAGTAAAGGGCGTCACCTACAGCCTCGACGCCCTGCTTGGCTCCGTCAGGCCCAAAAGCCCGGGAGCTCCCACCCCGACATCAAACATCAGCTCGCCCCCCAACTCCCCCCAACCCAGCGCAAGCCGCGACCGCATCGGCGACGAAGAAATCATCCGCGCAGATGAGGAGTTCGCCAAAGTAAACGGCATCTCCTACACCCTCCCGAACCTGTTCTCCGGGCCCTCTCCCAAGGACGGCATACCGACCGAAATGCCAACCGACCAATCGACCGCCCCCGCCGCGTCCTCCGAAGCCGAAGTGCGCGCCGACCTCGCCCTCAGCGAGGCCTCCCGCCCCTGGTGGGCCCCCTCGCACACGAAGACGCCCACAGCGCTCTACTACTGCGTCATCTACCTTGCCCCTGGCGACTACCACCGCTTCCACTCGCCGGTTTCGTGGGTCGTCGAGAGCCGGCGCCACTTCGCCGGCGAGCTGTACAGCGTGTCGCCGTACCTGCAGCGCACGCTGCCAGGCCTCTTCACACTCAACGAGCGCGTCGTCCTGCTCGGCCGCTGGCGCTGGGGCTTCTTCTCATGCACGCCCGTCGGCGCGACGAACGTCGGGTCCATCAAGATCAACTTCGATCGCGAGCTGCGCACGAACTCGTTGACGACCGACACCGCGGCCGATAGGGCGGCGGAGGAGGCGGCCGCGCGCGGGGAACCGCATTCAGGGTTTGCGGAGGCGACGTATGAGGGCGCGAGTCGGTTGCTTGGGGGCCATGCGCTGAAACGCGGGGAGGAGATGGGGGGGTTTCAGCTGGGGAGCACGATCGTGCTTGTTTTCGAGGCCCCGAAGGGACGGCGGCCGAGCTTTGATGAGGGGTATGTGGAGGGCCCGCGGAGGGGGGGCTGGAGGTGGGCGATTAGCCAGGGACAGAGGGTTAGGGTTGGACAGGCATTGGGCGGGTGGACGAGTGAGTAGTTTGTGGGAGAGGATGTACTATGTGTAGAGATACCAATATGTTGTACGGGACGGCTGATAGAATGTGTATATATCTAGCTGACTAGCTCCGCTTTCTAGCAGGGACCATGAATATACGAAGTCGCATTGGCAGGACACTCGAATGTGATTTTGAGTCGGTGTGATTTGTGTTCACCACAAGAGATTCTGCAGAGGCTAGAATTTGCAGGTTTACTAATACTCACCTATTTAAATGAACTTAGCATTGTAGCTCCGAGGATTCGATTTTTCTACTACTCAATTAGATTCTAGTTATGCTTATATTTTTGTCTTTCCTATGCTCGCATATCACTTTCGGGCTAGAAAGTGACTACAACCCAGAGCGGCGAGACGGAAGCATGAAGTTATTCCAAAGATTTGGGGTTAAGCAAAACGGTATTGGTAGTCATCACCATGACGATATGAGGTCTTTCCGGCGCTCCGCCTTAGAGACGTGATGGCGAGGTGATAGCTACACCCCTCACTAGGGACGGAGCACTTGACCCTCCATCGCTCTCGCTGTTATTTCCAAAACAGGAGGAGAACATGTCTTTTCACCATCCTGCTCTTCGCCAATCCCTAATTATATCCTTTTACCCCATAACCCAGCTCCTACGGCCGCGATGTCCCGTCCATTTCCGTCGGCGGGGCGTGCATCCCATACACAGGCTTCTTCAAATTCTCTGCCATCTCATCCCGTCCCTCCCCTTTTCCTACGTCCGCCTCATGGACTACACGTGGCTGCAGCGTTTTCGGCCTGGCCCGCCGCCTACGGATAAAGATGAGGATTCCCGCCAAAAGCACTAAAACGCCACGCCTACTCCCGCCGCAGCGCCTGATGAGAGGCCGAACGAGGGATTAGAGATAGCAGTCGATGTGGTAGTTATGCTAGCGGTGGAGAGCGAGCCTGCCGTCGTAACTGATCCCGCCCCAGTTATTCTCGAAGAAAGCGAGGAAGCTGTTGATGTCGTAGCCGATGTTGAAGTCTCCGGGCTCGCCTACCAAGCCGCCAGCCTCCAAAATTCCCCCAAGAATGCCCAATTTAACCCCGGGCTTTCTCCTCATCGCACCGGTGATCGTTGTTGAAAACGCCCCCACCATTGATAGCAGCCAGGCTGGAAAACAGCCAATGCTGCGCGGGCTCAGGCGTCCCCGTGGTCTCGAAACTCGTGAAGAGTGGGTTGCCCGGGTGGCAGTCCATACGGTAACCAGAGCCGTTCTTGACGTCGACGAACATGTAGCTCCCGTCGCCCCAGGGCTCGATGTCCCATTTCTGGCTGTCGTCGCCACCGGCCGGCTGCATGCACGGGCGCGTCTTGCTCGCGTTCGGCGGAGTAGCACACGGGTAGTTGGTTTATCAGGCCTTCGGACCGGCTGCGCACTTGGAAGGAGCTCTTGGCCACGGGGAAGATCTGCCAGTATTCGTTTTGTCCGCCGATGGCTTGGATGCCGAGAGAGCAGCCGCTGGATTGGAGGGAGGGGGTGAAGTTGACGCTATCCTCGGTCATTTGGCACCAGGTGTTTTGGTCTAGGTCAGCCATTACGACTGCTGGGCGCAGTGATTATGTTAGAGTTGCTGGTATTAGGTGCTTATGCCTGTGACGGTTCCTGGCATCGCCGGTTTTAGAAGGGAATATAAAGTTAAAAATTTTCCAAATTCCTAAGAATTGCAATTAAAGCATATAAGATAACAGAGGGGCGAAAGCACAAATGAAGATTAAGAAAGAATTCATGATGCTATATAATGCAGAAGACAAGAGAGCGGAACGTGAGTTGAATAAGGCGGTAGGTGAAATGTAGGCTTCGCACGAAGGATTTTGTAATAGCTTACCGTGCAGCGATGATCACATTGAGCGTCACAGAAGGTTATCTACTAGACTGATCATGGATAGGGTTGTGATATATGTTCAATATTAACTGCATTTGTCCAGTTAAGATGCTGTTTTGGCGGTACACCTTTCATTACCAATGCATGCCATATTAGAAATCGTCAACGCTTTGACATGGAGCTACTGCACAATTAAATTAAATCCAGCACGAGGAGGACTTTAGATTGGGCGATGGATTTGATAACCCGACGTCACGGTCTAGACTGAGGGCGGGCTGAGCCAGGGCGTTGTTGGGGCCAAGACAGAAGCTGTCGGGGGTTGAGACGAGATGTGAACTCACGTGGAACAAGGCCCCCTATTCCCCCGCGCTTGGCCCGAGAGCAGTCTGCGTTTGCCATTTTAATAATGCAGCTTTGGCTATTAATGAACCGTGCGAGCATTAATGAGAGCATAAACACAGTGCATTTCGTGGCACCTACGTCGCTTGATTCTATCACTGTGATAGTGATCCGTGAACGACTGCATAGCTTTCATGAGATGAGAATTCAGTTTGACGGAAGTCTAGGATAAGTGAATATCTGACTCGACTGACCGCAAGTAGCTAGTAGTGGCCCTGAGTTGAACCATCTTGGACTCCCATGTCAAAACTATCCCAATTCACTCACCCTCACTAGACTCCTCATCCTCTGGTAGAGCTAAGCCTGCGACGAGACTCTTCTCCGTATACGCTTGGTCTCTCCGCCTTATAGCATCGATCTTCTCGAGTGCGTCTTCTAAATCAACATGCACCCTTAGCTCCTTCTCAATCATAACATTATACACCCGCCTCAGTTCCTCGAATGACAGAACTTCTATCAAGTGACTAAAAGCCAGCATCATATACTTCTTACACCAAGGTAGGTGTGTCAGGCCACGAAAGAACACTTGCTTCGCCCTCTCAACACCGGATGTTGGCACTGTCTTCCTCTTCAATTGCGCATCGGACGATTGCACCGGTTGAGACAATTCAAAGAGTACATACGACGTCCAAAGCCCGGGGCTGTGCTTAACACTATCGCTTTCAACCGCGTTTTCAAAAGTCGCACGAATCGAGTGCGCGGTAGAACCGGCTATCTCGCCTCGCATCATCTCGGCAAAGATTGCAAAAGACCAGCCAACAATTGTGGGAAATTGGCCACGCTCGTCTTTCAGGACCGTATCGCGCATGATGGCCCGCACGCGATCATCGATGCGGAAGCGGGTCTCATTTGCGGCGTACGCGGAGAGGAGCATGGTATTGTTTGGGAAGTGTGTGATGCTCTCCGTAAGCTCGGTGCGAAGGAGGGATGGTTTGAAGCTGTGCGCGTGAGTGACGTGGTATGTAAGGAGCTGGGTAAGGGCTTGGTGGTTCAGCTCCGCAGCTATAGATCGCGAAAGGTTCCTTTTTGTTAACAGCGCAGAGGTCTGGTGAAATATGGATAGTGCAGCCGTAATATCTACACCGGTTTGCAGATAGGATAGAAGAGCTAGGCAGGTCGTGAAGAAAATTGCGTTTGTATATTGGGAAGTGGAGAGCGCAGAATCACGGCCTTCTTGGAGTATCTTTGAAGCATTAGCAAATCACCGGGAAATGCGACAGTATGTCATGGTATGACTTGTGATTTAATAGGATAGAGTTAATAAATGCTAGACATACCGCTCTTGCTTTGAGGATGGCGGCTGGAGTGCAATCCGATATTTGCCAACCAGGGGCAGGCCGTGCAGTCATTTTGCTTTCGCTGATACATAATAGACGGTGCATGGCCGTTTCTTTGTCACTACGCCAGAGTGCATCCCAAGTCCAGGTGTGCCAGAGAAGGATGCTATCCCGCTGAGAATTCTCAGGTAGATTTTTACTCATACTAAGCGCAGTAGAAAAAACATGGTCCGAAACTGACAGATTCTCAGCCTTTGCCTCGATCAAACCATATGCATTATAAAGTCGTAGGCTTGATGGATTTTTCTTGAGCAAGAATTTGGCAGTTTTACGAGCTCTATGCAACGCGGACTGGTCAGTAGACTGAAAATTAAATGGAGATAATAGAAACTTACTCGGGAGCAAAGTAATGTAACTCAAATCCGAGTAAGTATTCTGCAATACGGTCGTCTGTTACAGACAGTGTCATATGCCGTAATGCGCGACGGATGAAATCTACGTCTATCGAGCATTGAGCCCTCGAAAATGCCACTGTGAGGAGGCTTTCGGCGGTCGTTTGATAATATTTGATGGGACAAGATTCAAAAGACCTCGAAGAGTGAGAAATAGAATCTATCGTAAGGCGTCCCTCTTCTAAAGTGGATTTTGGTTCTACAGCCGGCTGATTCCTAAGATACTCATCACGAAGGAACGGGTTAAGCCACCATAGTTGTTGATTGTTGTTATTTTCATGTGGTAATGGTGGAAGGTGGCAAAAGCAAATAAAAGCTTGTATCAGAGGAATAGTAGGTACAACCTGAGGTAGAAATGATATATACTCTTTGATATCCGAGAAGAGTACAAGGTGGAAAGGATCATCTTCTCCAGCTTCATCGGCAGTGCGGCCGGGGTACTTCAGAGCATTAGCATGTTCTATTTCTAAATCTCCGAAATCTTTGAACAGCATGCGAGGGTCGACGGACTGCCGAAACTCTATGACAGCTGGTGGGGGTGCGGATCCCTCGTTGATGCAGAACTGCTTCCAACCACCAGCGTCGGGTTCACCAATGCGAGGCACCTCACTTTCCCAGAATTCTTCAAAGCTATTTAGAAGCTCTTGCTTTTCCCATGACTTGGTCTGACTACTCGGCCTAAGCAAGTAGTACTCTAGAAGGGCCTGCCATGTGGCTAGAGCATGCTCTTGGTATCCGGCTTCTCTCATCATTGTCGTCATTCGAACTAGGACGTAGAGTTGAATGTCTAAGATAGCCGCTTGGGCGGTATCGCTCTGTTCACGGGCAGCTGCTGTCGCAAGGACTTCCAAGCAATTCCTGAACATTGCACGGCAACCTTCGTATTTGAAATCCACAAAGTTGGTTTGTGCAAAGTCGAGATACTTTGTCCAAATATCGATATTTTCTGCATGTTCCTTCAAAGTTTCCTGCCATTTCCTAGATAATTTTTTGGACTCCCAGTATTTTGACCCCTCGTTCATCATACCGAGCACGAGTTGGATCCGATTATTTTTATTAGCACCGATTTCTCGAATTGCTTGCTCATACATGGAAATTCTGATATCCGACAGATTTCTCCGTTCGGAACTACTCAGTTTCTGTGCTGAACTGGAGTTGCCTAGCCGCACCATAGCTTCCTGGTGGTCAATGAGATCTAACCATGCTTGAAGATTGCGAGGTTCATCTTTGGTTTGACGCGAAAGTTGTGCATTTCTCCTCCTAATCTCCTCCTCGAAATGCACAGCTCCCATCTCAGGCTCGTCAGTAGAGTCATCTGAAGCATACTTCAGGTCTAGATCAGTAGGTTGATCTGTTAATTTGCGCTTTCCCTCGATCGAGCGGTAGTCAACATAGCTTTCATCGGAGGAATCTGGGGATCCCGAGCCACGCTTCCTTTTCTTACTGTGCGACACGGAAATATAATTTTGTTGGCTGTCCAGTTGAGCGTCTTTGTCTGTTGGCTTCATTAACCGTACTGTTCGTGGCTCTTTTGTCAGACCGCGTTTTGATGTTAGCTGTCTCTCACGCCGGCCAAAATGCTGCCCATCACTAATGAGTATTCCTCGATCTGTAGTGAGATGCCTGTCAATTCTTCCGTTGGTAGAAACTCCAAGGACACAGCCGTTTCCGCTACGACGGTAAGCCGGGATATTGTAACGATGTAAACTTCCGTATGTAATGTTGCCTGGATCTCCTTTCCTGTCAATTATAAAATACTCCTTTTCCTCATCCCAAGGGGTAACGATCGGTGGTATGGACCCGTATTCGGGGACATCTTTAGGCGGCTCCTTGTACTCGGGCTCTGACTCATGCTTTCGGTGATGTTTGTGCCTTTTGCTTTCTCGCGACCGCGAATGGCGTGCATGTTCTTTCGCGTGGTCCCTTGGCTCCTTATGCCGAGAACGGTGCCTTTCGCTATATTCACGATGAGGATGGTCTTGATTATTTTCTTTGGAGGCCGGGGCTTTTGGCGCCAGAGGCGGGATTTTAGGCCGGAAACTGGCAAACTTTGGAACAGACGGTCGATCTTCTGAACCTTTGATTAATTCATGTTATGTAGAAAGGACAGTGGAGAGCGTTGCTTGCTTTCGAGTCATCCATCATTCCCGGTGAGCCTTGATTTCTGGTCTTCCTCAAGCTCTGGCTGGTAATCTATGCATGGCAGACGTATCGTTCAATTTCCCAGCAGTGCCGCATGGTATCAATTGTGAATGTTTCGCAAGCTAAAACGAGCTAAAACGAGTCCAGGATGTTGTAGAAAGCTCATTATTTTGCCGTGCTAGGCCGCCCGCTTCACCGCTTTTCGAGGCAAACTTCGGCACTAATTTTTCTGGTTTCGTACCTGGTATGGACGCTAAAAAGCTATACAGAACAACTTACAACCTCGGAATTAAGTTCCAAGTTTCTCTTTGGACCTCTCGAAGCCCATGGAGTATAGGATATTTTTCTGGAGCTCCGTATTCCTCGATCCGTTATGACCTCGTTGCAGAAACAGCTCGCGGCCATCGCCGCTTCGAGCACCCACCAGTTGGACCTAAAGGCCCAAAAAGCGGCCCATGGGAAATCCCTTCTCTTTGAGTCCAAAATCGCGGCCTCGCAGAATTTCAACTCAATCTACCAAATTTGTTATGAAGGATTCCAGGAATTATGTGCGCTGGATCCTCGATTCGCCGCCTTTTCGCGAAACTTGTTCAGCGAGCAAAGTAAATCCGAAGAGAGGACCCAGATGACAGCCAAGGAAAACCAGGAGCTTGATTCTGTTATAGAGAGCTTTCTTTCCCTTGCGGGTCCACGTCTATTGTTGAAGCCGGCAGTGAAAGCGGTAGAATGGCTGATAAGGCGGTTCCGGTGAGTTTATTACAAGAGAAACAATCCGAGAAGCCTGCTAATAAATGGCTTTCATTCTAGAGTTCACGAATATAATACCGAATTTCTCATCCTTACCTTCCTCCCATATCACTCCAGCTCAATATTTCCGACTATGCTCTCAATCCTTCCCGCAAAGATCTCGCCAACATTCCGCTTCCTACATCCATACATAAGCTCATTGGCGAACCCACCTCGACAAACCGTTGTGTACACTGCCACGAACGCCCCCGCCTTCTTCTCTGCTCTGGAACAATATGTTTTAAAGGTTCTTAGGGCTGGCCATCAATCATCAAGCCTTCTTTCATTTTGGGCGAGTGTAACAACGCAGGCCGTGAATGGAATGCTTGATTCTGCGCGCTCTGGAAGGAGAGGAATACAGCAACAGCGAGAAGAAGAGTTATTGTTACGCATCCTACCTGTTCTCAATGAGTGTTTGACATTCGATGATGTGCCGGAAGCAATTTTGGGTTGCTACATGATAACAACCGTCCTCGTTACGAAGTCGAATCTCGAAGATAAAGTTCTGAACGCTTTGATGGAAGCCGTTGCTACCAGTCTGAGCTACGAGACCACTGATGGTTGTTTAGTCTGCTTAGCAGTGATTGCGGAAGAGAGAAAGGGTGCAAAACTGCCTAAATCCGCTGCGAAACGCATCATGAAGCTAGACGGACTAGCAGGTAAAATCGTTGCTCTATCTCAGGATTGTCGCATTGAACGCCTTGCACTTGGGTGTACGCTTGCAGCTATCGAAAGGCTCGAGACCCTCAGCCAGAGCCGGGATATTGTTCTTATTGAGAAAATTCTCGAATCAGACATTCTAGATGATCCGCAAGCGTCTGTCGTTATCAAATCTTTGCTTCTTCTGATTGAACGTATGGACAATCCCTCAGTTTCTGCCTCAGAGATACGAAACCAGCTAAGCAGTTTAATAATACGATTGAATGAATCACCGGCCGTTGGAGGCAAACTCCAGAGAGTAATACAGGAGCACGAAATTGACATCGACGCCCTTGAAATGAGGCTAAAGACCATTTTGCGCTCTACTAATGCTGCGGCACTGCCTTCTATTGGAATCGAGCAGGACGAGGAGATGACCGATGAGGAACGGACGAGTGCTCCCTCACTGGACACAATTCTCTCAGCCCTTCCAGCTTATATGGATGAGCCTTCTTTCCTCACTGCGTCAAAGTTGCCTGTTTTTGAAGACCTTGCGCGGGCACTCACACAAATTGTGTCTCTAAACGCTGACCTCGACCAATTTACAGCTCTGCAAATACTGAGAAAAGATGAGGCGTCTAATAGCGTTCTTTTCCTGAGCTTTTTAGCTCGGGTGTGGAGCAGTACTTTTCCAGCTCTTGTACGCAGTGCTGCGCTCCAGTTAGCTACAAAATGGTTTCGTCATTCAAATGTCACGGTAGATTTACAAGCTCTCGTCCCGTACGCCATCTGCGCGTTATCAGACCCATCAATCACTGTTCGTCGATCTGCAGCCGAATTTACTCTAGCCCTAAGCCAATCTGCTGCCGTATCTGAGAAGACTCCAAGGCATAAGGCATGGGGCATGTCTTCTTTATACGGCAAAGAGACATTACGGATCCATTGGCTATCTGCGGACGAAGGTTCTAAGCTATTATCGTCTGTTCTGATACCTACTCTCGAAGAATGTGTCCTGGATGCAGATCATATTACCCAAGTCGTCCACACAGCACTGGATGGCTCTACTCGATTAAAACTTCCAGGATCAAAGACTGCCCATGCGGAATTAAAATCTTCTTACCGGATATCGATAGTATCGTTCTTGAGCAGTCAGGCCGTAGTTACACCCTTGCTTGCAGTCCGCCTGCGTCTTCTCTCAATCTTGAGTCTCCTCGGAAAGATTGCTTCTAACTCTCGCATCAATGTGGTACTACCCGCTGTTCGCCATTGGTGTTCTTTGCCAGAGACAGATATTGCTGCACAATGCAACGCCGAAAACATCGAAATTCTCCAATCAGATAAGCAACATTTGGCGTTAATTTCTGCCCGAGACTCTGAGGGTGTGGATCTGCTCAAAAGCATTATCGCTGGCGATGTTGGTTCTGGGCGTCTTGCAATCCAAAATGCTGCCTTTGAACGGTTGCGGGCCATCTGGCCTTCTTTAAAGGCTGAAGTGCGACAATCCGTTGCCGCTCTTCTCCTTGATCTTGCCCTCACTGAACCTGATTCCGTTGATCCTCTCGGACAATCTCGACAAGCAGACGCCTTGGAGACGTTGCGTACTATTAAACTCCCGTCGTTTGTTTTAGAATCTTTTATTGAGAGTATTCCCAACGCTATTCACATGCTAGATAAACCGCCAGCTTCTAAGAGAAGGAGGACCAGTCGTTCCGAAATGGCTCGTGTTGAATTCCAAGATCCAAAGGACATCGCTAAAGCCCTACGGAGATTGACTCTCGTACTTGAGCTAGTAGAGATATCAGAACCGGAGGACCATCCCCAGCTGCTGAGAGGCTTATTCCATATTCTGGATGAATTACAACAATTCAAAATGCAATCGGGCTCAAGCCTTGTGTACTTACAAAGTCTTGTCATTGGATCTCTTCTATCTATCATCGATAAACTTAAGGCAAGCAAATTTTCGGAACGTTCTTGAATCATGAAACTGACCGAAATCAGGAAACCAAGGAGTCAAATGTAGATACTTCCGCAATTCGGGCCGATCTTCTCGTCGACTGTATACGGCATACAACCAACCCGCAGGTCCAAAATTCAGCCCTCTTGCTAATATCTAGCCTTGCTTCTTGGATGCCCGAGCTCGTTCTGCATAACCTCATGCCTATATTCACATTCATGGGCTCTACACTTCTACGGCAGAGCGACGACTACTCTGCACATGTCATTGATCAGGTATGCCTCACCTACTACATACTGCTCTTCAGATCTTGCGTGAATTTTTCTGACGAATGGATAGACCATTGCACGCGTTGTTCCCCAGCTTGCTGATTCTTTGAGAAAACGAAACAAGGACTTCATCATAGGGATGGCCGACTTACTGCTCAGTTTTACTGCTGCGTTCGAGCACATCCCACTGCATCGCAGACTAGGACTCTTTGGACAGCTTGCAAAGACATTAGGACCAGAGGATTCTCTCTTCGCTATTATTGCTCTCCTTGTCGATAGATATCCGTCTGTCGCCGGGGTGCAGCAGTTTGTATCGGACCTATTGACCATGTTTGACCCCATGGTTGCTGCACAGGTAATATTCAGACATAAACCTCCCTTTCCGTGTAAAATACTAATTATATATAGGCCTCAAAGAGATACCTCGAGCTTATTGATGATTTTTTGCAGCAGAAACGCACTGTTTCGGATATGCTTTTCGGTTTCAACGAGAAAGACGCTGGGCAGGTTGAAAACTCACTTCTCAATCTCTTGTCATCACTAGCACAACTACTGAACGATCAAAATCTGCATAGTCGGCTCGGCAGAGTTCTTCGACATGATTCTGATGCAGCGCAACTACGGATAGTCTTTACTGAAGCGATGGAGAAGATAATTCACATTTCGCAACAAGTGAGAGGGCGCGAAGTTCTACATGATGCCTGTAGCCGCGTCTTATCCAGTCTTCTCAATCTTTTGCCTACTGTTGATCTAATCAAGTCTGCCGAGATCCTTCTCGATAATCCCAATGACGAGGTTCGGCGGACAGCTTTGAAATCGGTTGAGGTCAAAGTACAAAGTATTAGTCAGGGCGATGATGTCTCTACGAAGGCAGTTTTGGCATTCCTGTCTCAGATTGGCACAATAATCCAACACTCCCCAGATGCGGCCTTGAAACATACTGCCGTAGCTTGTATCGACCAAATTTCTGAGCGATTTGGCAAGAAAGACCCGTCAGCAATCGCGGCAGCTGCTCAGATTGTCTCTGGGGTGCAATCACTGGGAAGCAGCGATGATCGGCTGCGTATTATTTCTCTTCTCTGCCTTGCATCTACGGTGGATGTTATTCAAGACGAATTCATCCCGTTGTTGCCTGCGGTGCTCCCGAAAGCCTTCACTTACCTGAGTCAGAGCCTGGACTCCCAAGAACCAAAGAACAATCTGCACAATGCTGTTTACGCTCTCCTTTGCTCCATTGTAGAACGGCTACCATTCATGTTTTCTGGTCAGTATCTGGATAGTGCTCTTCAATTGTCTCATAGATCAGCTGTTGCGGATCTTGACCCTGGTGTGGATGAGAGTCGAAGCCAATTCTATCAGCTTGCGGCAAAGCAGATAGACGCCAAAGAATGCTTCAGCGCTATTGAAAGGAGTTGGACTGGAGCTGCGGAGATGGGTTACGAGGTAAGTTTTCATGCTTGTTCATTTGCTTCTGTATAGAGTCCTAATCTACGTCTAGGCGATTCACGAGTTAATGAAGATGCTCAATCTAGCAATTAGTAGTCGACCAAAATCCGCAATCCTAAAAAATGCCCAGGTCCTCTTCAATATATTCCTTGAGGCTTTTGATTTGCGTCGTAAATGCGTAGTAGATAACCTCGAAGAGAAGTATGGAGACTCGGAACTTGAGCAGCTAGAGGATTTAGTGGACGAGGCAGCTATATCCAT
>Ga0307515_10008295_pt1 | contig 20275 bp, 13 predicted proteins | sample 17_EM_MG_FD_194513 | JGI IMG/M metagenome (GOLD analysis project Ga0307515, IMG submission 194513) | Populus trichocarpa ectomycorrhiza microbial communities from riparian zone in the Pacific Northwest, United States - 17_EM | ecosystem: Host-associated > Plants > Roots > Unclassified | place...
GTGTTAAACGGACGATCAGGAATGAGAACTCTGTTTTATTAAAGAGGGCTCTAGAAGCTCTCTTATATACATCAGGTAGGTCCCAAATACAATGACGACAACATCGTCATGTAGTAGGTCATAGTTAAGAGAAACAGGTAATAAGACGTTCGATAAGACATACGAGCTCAAGATACGAGATAACTAAGACATAGTTCGTATAGACGATCTAGGTCGTCAGACAGTATTTCGATAGTAGTAAGGAACTTCGATTCAGGTCAACACACCCCCCTAGCTATATAGAGCCTTCTGGGCTGCTATAGAAAATACTAAAAAGTCACAATAGCAATTTGGTGTTAAGTTAAAGGAAATCCTCTATATATTTACCTTGCCCAAATATTATTTAAATCAAATTAAATTAGATCCTTGATATTAACGAGGTTTAATTACTAAATAAACGTCTCATGCTTTTAACGAGGCAGAGCCTTTATTAGGCCGTCTGCTGTTATATCTATAGTAGGCACCCATTTAATATTAATACTTCCTTTATGAACTTCCTAGCGGAGCTAGTGGTAATAGATATTAACATATTAAAGTTTAGTGTTAAGCTCCGCGTTGCTTTTAGTAAGTAGTTAAATTATCTATAGGTTGTCGCAATATATTATTTACTTCTTATTAGGGTCAAATCCGATTTCTTTAAAGAATTGCTGCTACTAAATTAACTCGGTAGCTGCATGCGACAGGGCTAGGAGCTCTGCTTCTGTGTTCAATTTTATTACTAACTTCTGCTTTATAGATCGCTAGTTAATTGGCCCTCTAAATAAGGTAAATAGATAACCTTCTGTGCTCTTTCTGCTTACTAGGTCGTCGCCAAATAATACATCACTAGCCCTTACAAAGATCTGGTTTATTACATTCTCCTTTAAGTACTTAATCGCAAGAGTCTTAGTTTAATTAAGGTAGGTAATTGCCCTTGTAGCAGCTATGTCGTGAATTGGTAACGGATTTTGTGAGAATTCTAACAGCTTACTTGCTGTTCTCGCTATATCTAGACGAGTGATATTGGCTATATAGAGCATAGATCCGATTTTCCTCTAATAGGCGTAGGTATCCTACTTAGAGGCTTGCTCCGGATTAGGCTTGAGTTCCTTAATACCCATTAGTGTATATATCTTGCGATAATCTTTAACTTTAAAGCTTATTACAATTTTATTAATATAGGAATCCTAGCTAAGCTAGAGCTTCCTATTCTTTCTATTACGGATAATTTAAATTCCTAAGAACCAGGTAAGGTTACCTAGGTCCTTTATCTCGTACTTTCTTATAAGGTACTCCTTAAAGGTTTAGAGCTTAAGTAGATCTTTCTTCCTAAATATAGCTATAATATTGTCAACGTAGAAGAAGACTATTAGCTAATTGTTATAATATAGGCAAGGTTCCTCCGCCACTAGCTTTAAGCCTTTCTTTTTTAGCGTTGTTATTAAGTCACTATGCTATAGCAGAGGTAATCGCCTTAATCCGTAGAGCGCTCTTTAAAGAAGTAGGCACTTACCCTTAACCAGAAATCTATCTAGATACTTAACGTACACAACCTTATTAATTACGCTATTTGCAAATATATTAACAGCGTCGCCTTACTAGCAGTCTAGGTTAAATATTGCGATAATAGCTATTAAGGCTCTAAACGATCTTGCTACTAAAGTTGCGGCATAGGTATCCTTATAAACTAACTCTTACAAATTACCTTATACGCAAAAACAAGCTTTAAATCTCGTTAGATATCCGTTAATATTAGTCTTATATATAAATACCCAGATAATAGGTACGGTTTTAATATGGATTATCTTATTAACGACTTAAAACGTTCCTTAATTTTAAAGGTCTATATACTCCTTCTAAGCAGCAGCCGCGAACTCTTCCTTATATTAATATCTTTAAAGCTCCTTCTAATTTCTAGGCAGCGGTGGGAGCTAATTGCGGTATAGCTTTTTATAAAATATAAGCCCTATATTAAAGGCTAATCTTTAAGCTGGAAGGCTCTGGTTGGTAACGTTAGCAAAAAAGCCTACGTAAATCTTTAATCGTCCTTTAAGTCTCTTTCCTTTGACTATATTTTGCTCTCTTACATCGCTATTAATCTTTTTCTTTGGCTTAGCTTTATTAGTCGGAACTAAGATATAGTGTGGCTTCTTTACCGAGGTGTTTAAGGACGGTAGTGGAGGCTCTAGTAAGTCAGGTTTTGGTATCTTATTTAGGGTAGGAAGCCCTAGAGCTAAGTTATCTTTAGAGCTTAAATCTTATTACTTACTACTCTTAATATTAGGCTCTTCCTCATTTCCACCAGATTCCACCTATTATCTCCCTTCGGTGTTAACTTAAATCTCGTCTTAAGTCTTATTGCTTTCGTTAGATAATGATTCTAATTTGTCTCGGAGATCCTATATTTGTCGGGAATATATCACGTGTGGTCACGTGTAGCCGCGGCACTAGCGTGGCGAGGAGCCTTAAGCTCCTCGCCCTCCCTCATTCCAATCAAGAATCAATAACCATCGTATCAACCAGCACAGACTGTTTGACTACGATCCTGGCCTATTCGAATAGGTATCCCTGGTGATACTAACACTGATCAGTGGTTAACTTCACTGTTATACCACAGAACAGCAAGGTTATCGACAGAAGAGACAGTCTCGTGCAGGGGTGCCATATGCGCTCATATAGAATGGATCCCGGCGATACTGTACTACCTTAGACTTGCGGAAAACCAGTAATAGAAGTGTTACTAAGTACTAGGAGATACTAAGTTGCGTCTATTACGCAGAATAACTACGCTTATAAAGATTTGGTCAAGTACTTTAGGTTAAAAGTGTTACTAAACCTAGGGTCCCAAGTTAACGTCCAAAATGCGTCAAACAACATCTTAAATTGCCTACCTCTTGACAGCAAACCTACAAGATCCTATAAAACCGAAAATCCTACCTACCTTCAACGTACGACACCCCGTTGATTCTACACCTACCATGGCGTTAACCTACCTAAAGAAGTATGAGCAAGACATTAACCCAAAGACATGGAACAAAGCTATAATTAACCTTACAAACGCTAAACCACAAGACCTAAACGGATTCTTATTATACCGCATGGCACACTACAAAGACAGTAAATACGACGATACCGCGCTATGGGAATGTATAAGGGAGGACTTTGTTAGATAGACAAAGAAAACATAGGCTCCCGCGAACAAGGATATCGTATAAGACTTCCGTAACTTTTTACGGGAGTATAGAGTATTCGTCCCTATGGACGGGGGCATTATTAGAAACAATATTTAGGAGCATATTATTAATGCAAAAGAAGAGCACAAATAGACTCCATAAGAGATTAAGATTAAGCACCAAATACGCGCTACAAAGAAGTGTAACTCTTAAGGGAATCCCAACAATGGACAGCTACAAGCTCCGTCCGTACAAGCTCCGTCTATACAAGCTCCGTCTACACAAGCTCCGTCTACACAAGCTCTATCCGCGCAAGCTCCGTTCAACTCAAGCGCCAAGACGTCTCCTCTAACCCCTACCGCGCCTAGACAACCTCCGCAAGAATCTCCGCAGCAACCACCACAGATAACCTTAGGCTATCAAACACCTCAAGTTCCTCAAGCTGCCGTATCTCAACCCGTGCCTCAAGCTCCGTCCCACCAGCAATCTCTACAGCAATATCCGCAGCAACCTCCGCAGCAACTGTTAGACATAGAGCAGCGCCAGTATCAACATCAAATCCTAAACCTGCCTGGACCACAACATAACGATGGATAAGGTTCCCGACCCCCCGGTTAAGTCGGACAACAAGAACCTCTACAACAACCTCCGCAAGAACCTCCGCAGCAATCTCCGCAACAACCTCCGCAACAACCCAGATCTACAAACAGTATCTTTAATCAGCAGCAACAGTTATCTATTCCTCCATAAAGATTCCAAGACTTCTGTAGTTCCCAAGGTAGCTATAGAGGTGGCTACCAGCGTGATCCAGATAGGAAGTTCTCATAGAGGGTACCGTGAAGAGAGAGTAATATAAGGGGGGGGGGAGTGGTTAGAACGGCACAGTCACGCAGGCAATCCATAAAAGAAAGAACTGCTAGTATCTACGGCAGCTACAAACCCGATAACTGTTATAACTAATATACCTACAAATCAACCCTATAACAAAATTCCGTGCCGATCTACCTACGGAACCGACCCTATACTGGCACCGTACTGCCACATACCATCAACAAACCGATAGCGCCGCTATGCCTACTATTACGATACTAATCGCGCCAATACGCCTACAATTAACCGACCAACTGATAGACAAGCTCTTACTTAACCACTATCACTACCGCCGCTAGTACCGTACTACCACCCAAACAGACTTTTGCTGCTTCCACCTGCAGCTAAACTAATACCTTACTGCCTTCCTGCAGCACTACATCCACAAAAAAAGAATTGCCAGAAGCTTCTTATAGAACTTAGTAAGGTAGATAACGGTACTGGGGCATACTATCTGCGATATTCTACAGACCCTAATTTCAACCAGCCAATCAGGATTTTCCATGCCCGGCATAGAAAATCGCTATTAGCTCGCGTACAGCTAGCGCCTTAGCGGCCCTAACGGCCCTAACACAATATCTACCCACAACTCCTCAGCAAGAAAGCACCACGTACTAAAAGGCAAATTTTAGAACAGCAAGACTTATATTGCAATGGCAATAGTAAGTAAGGAGGATCCATATTTGTTACGATAGTCAAGCAGTATTTGTATATAGAGGGCAGCCACAAAAGAAGAGTTGCCAGTGTCGGGAATGAGGCAATTTGCCGTCACGTGATGGCAAGTTGCCATCACGTGTCGCCGCGGCACTAGCGTGGCGAGGAGCCTTAAGCTCCTCGCCCTTCCTCATTCCAATCAATCAAGCTTTCAACCAACATCACTGTAACCCTACTCGAGTAGTCGTTATTGGTGAGTCACCCTGTGTGACCAACAACAATCTTCTCAGGGCACCCTCCACTCCCTCTCTAAGCAACTTTCTTGGTCATTTGCTTGAGTGCTCATTTTTAAAACCTCAGTACATATGCTCAAACACCAGCTCTGACCTTCACCTAAACATTTTAAGGCTGGCGTTCGTGTCGCGATGCCGGATCACTCACTTGGGACTTCAGGCTCATCTGGAGCATCCTTATTACCATGTCCAGGCTGCGAGAATGAAAAAATATCATTTGAGGATGACGAAACCCGACTATGCGATAGATGCTACTTCAAAAAGGATATTGTCCGCTCCTGTGTTGAGCGTGGGCATAAGGCTTTTGCCGTCAAAAACCACCAAGAGATGGTCATTGGCGATTATAATCAAGACATTGGCAATTTCAACCAAGAAGACAAGGCGCAATGGCGCAACATGTCCTTGGGCTACACTGGATTTCACTCTAAGTTTGAGGTATTCGTACTGCCTAGTAAGACTCACTCAATTCACGTTCTAAAAGCAATTGTACGAGATAACCGTGGTACTTTCGCTCGTGCGCACTATAGAATTGAGGACAATCTCAGCATATTAATTTGAGCATATAATATGCAGGATTAAGGCTAATTCAATCATTTTCCAGGCCAACTCCGTCCTTTTAATGACATTCCAATTAAAAAGATTGGCTTCGCCACTTTAGAGGAGCAGGTTGTCATAGCACGTCATTGGCTTGACGTGTGTCAGTCTACTCACGTTTGCTTAACGCAGCCCTCGCCTCTTCTCCCAAAGAGGCTCATCGATGTTAGTCCACAGGATAGTCAGACTTAGGTCGCGCTGTACGAGTCCGCTGGCCAGACTGGGCGATATGCCTGTCTCAGCCATTGTTGGGGTGATAGTCAATCACTTTGCAAAACAACTGAAGCGACCCTTGAGAGGAATAAGCAGGCCATTGAATGGGGACTTCTTCCAGCTACCTTTCGAGACGCCATCGAATTCACGCGTCGTCTGGGACTACGATACCTGTGGATTGACTCTATCTGCATCATCCAGGACAGTTCGGACGACTGGATCGAGCAGTCGGCCCTAATGGCTGATATATACGGGAGGGCTTATGTTACCCTCTGCGCCACATCATCCGCAAGCGACGACAATGGCTGCCTTTTGGCTACTCCTGAACTTTTGAGCCCTCATCGAATCCCCTGCAAGTCTCGCAATGGCACGGAATACGAAGTCTGTGTTCGAGGTTGGCCCGAACTCCAGCATATAAGCTCCTGGGAAACGCAAACTATCAAGGGCACCGATGCAGCGGCAACTAAGACGAGAAAGACGAGACTGGACTTTCCCTTTCTGGAAGACTTCTCCTCTCTAAACGACTTTCCCTCTCGGAGCGACTTTCCCCTTCTGACCCGTGCTTGGTGCTTCCAGGAGCGATTACTCTCCCCTCGCCTACTACATTTTACTAAGGGAGAAATCATGTGGGAATGTGGCGAGCTTTCCACCTGCGAGTGCGATAGTAACTGTAATAACAACGGGGTTAAACCCCAGTTCTTGCGGGACCGCAGGTTTAAAGAAAAATATAAGCAGTTATTTGCTTGCCATGACTGTGAGGACTCCCCACTTGCAGAGATATGCTGCGGCTGCGGCTTCACAAAGCACGAGCATGAGCTCGTGAGGCTCTGGCACGAGATAGTCCAGCACTATTCCCAACTTGACCTCACATTCGGCCAGGACAGGCTTCCAGCTCTGTCTGGTGTTGCCAAGCAGATGATGCAACTACGGCCAGGAGACGTATATCTTGCAGGGCTATGGAGGAATACCCTCCTGTTGGATCTTGCCTGGTTCGTTACGAATCGGGTAACAAGGCCATTAGACTGTCTGGGTCCTTCGTGGTCGTGGTCAGCAGTCGAAGACCAAGTGACATTTGCGTGTCCTATAACGAGGGACACCTTGTTTGACGATTGTGTCATACTAGAGGCAGCAGTGACACCTGTGGGTTCAGATCCCGCAGGTAAAGTCATTGCAGGACATATTATCCTCTCGGCACCTCTTTTCGAGGCTCGGTTTGAAGTGTGGCAGCACAATGAGGACGCTGAAAGGATAGAATTTACCTTGGAAGGCAACGGCTATCGAACAGATTTCGCCCTCGACTGCATTTCTGATTATGATACTGGTAAGCTTAAGTGTTGTGATGTGTTGACTGGCGTCAGACTCTGGGTTTCGGAAATGAGCCGGGACTTCTACCTAGTATTGGCGCCAGTTGAGGCTGGCCCCGACGGTCTCGCAACATATCGACGGGTAGGCCACGTCTGGCAGCCAGGCGAATACATCAAAGAGAACTGGTACCCACAAGGCTTGAAGCCAAGAGTGTTAAAGATCATCTGATAGCCAGGGATGCTCGGTGGACAATTCCTCGGATAGGTTCAGGGCTCCCAACGATAACCTTATTCATTCATTTATCGCGATATGCTTATCGTTATGAAGTGATATGGATACGGTATTGAATCTTATGAATGAATGAATATCCGTAAGCCTATAAATATATATATATATATGATTTAGAGCGTTGGTCGTAGTCGGTGAGTTATAAAGGGGTAGTAGAGTGTTCGCAAAGGATTGTAAATACGCCTATTATTCTAAAATATACGCACAAGTAAAATTTTGTTAATTTATATTAGGATAGATGAAGGATCTATTAACGAGCCTATTGGTCCGAGAAGCAGGAGGGGGGTGACGATTTGGGAGAACTCCGAGGACGATCGCCTCCCTCAACGCCTTGCCAAGCCTGGTGATATTGCTTATTAAGTCAATATCGCGATATTATCGCGATAATGAATATCTGGAGGCCTTAATGATATGAATACGATAAGTGGCATGAATATACATCCATTCATTACTGGGAGCCATGGATAGGTTAAATGCTAAATGCATCTGAGGCTATTTGCGAACGGCCCTTTACCACGTCAATGTTAGGTGTAATAAGAGGTTTAACACGGCACCTTCTCTATTAATCGAGACTTTGAAGCCTTATGCATATTATATTATATTGTTATTTTATAAGTAATAATAATAGTAATAAGATATAAGAAACTTATGATAAGATTAATAACTTAAAGTTATATTAATAAAAAAAGGCATATTTATATCTTAAGAGAGCTATTATAATAGCTTAAGCTAAATAAAAACATTAGTTTATAAGATAAAAGACTTAAAAGTATATTTAACTATTAATTATTTTAATTAAAAGAATAAGCTAAAGAAAAGAAGAGATTATAAAAGCAAGGCCTTTTATATTGCTAATATGTGCTTAAAAGATTAAGTATTAAAAGTATTAAATAAATACTTTAAAAAGGACTCAATACTAATACTATTATAACTTAATTATTTAAGGTATTTAAACTTTAAATTAAGGGCTTTATTAAGAAGACAAGTTATATAAAAGAGTAATATAGTTACTACTATAAGGCTCGTGTATTATAGTGAGGATATAAGGTATAAGGCCCTTATTTTCTTCTTACATCCTTAATTAATATAACTTAGTTTTCTATTGCGCTGTCTTGGTTTACGGTAAGGCTGAGATCTAAGGTGGCAAAGCCGAGGTCTAGACAATGACATTCAACGTGCACTACTTAGACCTCACCCCAATACTAGCATCAGACTGCCCCCGAGGTATATGATGGTATCATTTTTTACTAGGTTTGAGTGCTTGAACCTAATCAAACGGATCTGTAAGGCATGAGATATCCTAGATTATTGACAGAGGATTCTCAAAGTATCCATACTACAAGCCTATCTAGAGTCTGTAGGACGACGCCTTTCCCTCGCCATTGAAATCAAGTCCTTACTCCAGGACTATTGCATTTACATATTAGTTGAGTCAAAGAACTTTCCTCTGTCGGTCATCGCACTGTTCACAGATCAAAATATTCCAGAAGCCTATAAAACCCTTATTATTAGGGTGACGATGCCGCCACTGAAACCTCTATGGTATTCTCTATGGTATTTACCCGTATTCGAAACTTGAAAAATCGAAACTAATGCCGCCAATGATATTTCCGAACGCCAACGCTCGCCATGCCCATTCAGTTTCTGTTCCTGTAGACGCGAATCAAAACTCTTAACCCAAACTGTTTCTTTAGGAAGAGAAAGTGAAGAGAATTACAACAAGCTCCTCACTAACGACTAGTAAAGCGTATAGCCGCCGTCAATTATGGCGTTTGTGCCCGTCATGTAGCTGCTCGCGTCTGAGGCAAGGTAAACGGCGAGGTTGTTGAGGTCATCAACGGCTCCGAGACGCTTCTGGGGGGTAGCATCGACCCAGATCTTCTTCTGAGCATCGAGAGTGGGAACACGGTTGAGCGCAGTGTCCATGTATCCGGGGGAGATGGCGTTGACGCGGATGTTGTATTTGGCCCATTCAGCAGCAAGAGACTTGGTCAATTGGATGACGCCAGCTTTGGACGCGTTATAGCAAGATTGCTCCTGCGGATAGTTGACGATAGAGCCGGACATGGATGCAATGAAAATGATGGATCCCGGTCTTTGCTGCCGGATCATCTCACGGCCAATGGCTTGCGCGACGAGAAAGGAGCCATTAACGTTGATATCGATGAGTCTTCGGAATTTCTCGGCGGGGTAGTTTTCAGCTGGTATGTTAGAGCTGAGAAATGTTAGTGCCGAAAATTGACAGTGTGGTTGCAGCGAACTTACTCGGCAATACCGGCAGAGTTGATCAGGACATCAATGTGGCCGTAGTGTGCGACGACATCCCCAACGGCACCTGAGATGGCAGCTCCGTCACGAACATCGACCTGGTAGAATCGGACATCGACGCCAGTCTCCCGCGTAAGCTGTTCGGCAGCCTGTGCACCGTAATCCGCTCCGACATCCATGATGGCGATGCCTTTGACGCCGACTTCCGCTAAGCCCTGGGCCATGTTGTAGCCCAATCCGCGACCGCCACTGAACGTACGTTAGATGAATTGAAATAACGGAAGAAAATATTGGATTTAAACGGACCCAGTGATAACGGCAACCTTGTCTGTCAGGGTGAATTTCTTCATAGTTGGTGTGAGCCGGCTGAGGATTGACGGATCGAGAGCGACAGCGTGCTTCTGAACATCGACTCCTGGAGGCTTGACGACGGCAGGCTCCTGTGGAGGAAACATATGTTTAGCCCGAGCACCATCAGCATAGGTGATGACGGGAACAGTCTCAGCGCTGAAAACCTCTGCGTTATTGCGACCGCCAACCTTGGAGAACGGACGGATTGCAGTAACGGCAGCTGGGGTGACGCGCTTCGCAATAACGCGAGGGAAGGATCGAGAAAGCATCGTCAAATTCGGTATGTGTAAGTTGTTAGGGGATGTGTGGTATTGAAAAGATATGCTGTGTGATTTGACGAGTGTCGGGGGTGTTGAAATGCGAGGAAAGAATTTGGGAGGAAAGTAGAGGGTCTTCTTATAATTTCCAGCGCGCGCTAGCGAGAATGATGAAAGTATAATGGAGAAGCGGTGGAATTTTTTGTAAAGCGTGATCAGGAGGTGATTTAAGCCTGACGTCTGAGGAGGTCTGACTCTTCGTAGAACTTTAAATGAAACAGGTATAGCCCACGGCGAGGTATTGATAGAGTTTAAGAAAAGGGTATATTCGGTCAGGACATACGAAAATTCACGGTACAAAGGAAGGTGTGGATATGGATATAGTCAACGAAAAAACGGAGGAGCGACAGCATACAGTATTTAAGGAAACTGGAGTACGGGAAAAATGGAGCCAGTTCAATCCAAGAATAGTCAGGCGATTAGTTTTGGTGGCTCAGCGGATTGTCCGGGGCAGACGATTCATATTATCAGAAAAAAAGGTTATTATGGGCCCTTTCCGTGCATTTTTCTTTCCCGAATTATAAACGGTTTACGAATCTGCCAGTTTTGATGGCCGTGCTTGGCCGGCCCTGTAGCAGATCCCAGCCAATGCATGCGTCCAGGCCGCTAGAGCACCCGCGACCTGCAGCCACCGCTGGGCATTCTCTGACGATCCAACCTTACAGTAGGTGACTGCTAGAGCTGTGCCCTGGAATCAATTTGTCGTGGCCCGTCTTCTGGACTTTCACAACAATTCCCTCGGACTAAGAAGAAGTTTTTTTCTTCCGCTTCTTCCACTCTCGCAAATACTAACTTATTTGCGCAAGGGTCGGCGGCTGAGGAAGCAGGCGAAAAAGCAGCTGTGCGTCATCTGACAAGGAACAATCCCACTCAGGAATCCAACCTCAACACCACAATCACACTATGCCAAGGTCTCACAGTGGCTCGTCTGCTCTATCCACTATCATCATTCAATAAACCCCTACTGGCTGACTGCATTTCCCTATCAGCGTTACCATGAAAATCCAAGATATGCTCATGCAGAGCACATGCGGTTCCCCTGTACAAGAACGATTGGCGTTGATAGCGCCAGCGACGAGAGTGTCACCGTCCTGCCGCCGCTGGGGGATTTAATGTTGCTCTGGTCAGGATGGTGACAGGATGGTGACAGATGGTGGCAGGATTACCACATCAGGCTCTTCCAGAGCGTCTCAACTACTTCTGAAAAGCTTAAGGGCGCCCACTTGCCGACAGTCCGAGGACGCCGTTACGAGCAGATTTGCAGGTGGACAAGCAGAAATATCCACAAATATCCCAGATGTACCTGGGAGTGGGTACCCGCTCATGCAAGCATCATGCTCCGAAGCATTTTATTCCCGCACCAAAATATCTTTATTCTAACCCTCTACTATACACAACCATGATGATGACTCCCAAACTCCAAATCCCAATTCCACTCACACAGCACCAAAAAACACCCAACTCCCCTCTCTACCCATCCCCATATCCCCCCTTTTCTTGCCCTGAGACCTTGTGGATCACACTACTCGTAATCACCCGTTGGAGGCGCGGCGTCTCAACCCTTCGCACACGGAAGAGCCCACGGCGAGGTCCCCCTTCACCGCCCCTCATCCCCCAACAACCCATCTTACCACAGCGTTATGCTTCCGCGCCGCTCCAACGCCGCTCTTCCGCACGTGGGAGCACGCCGGCTTCGCTGGCCAGTAGTCCAGGCCACGAATCTGCCTGCCAAGGCCAGGGTACCTTTCTCTATCCGCCCGCGCTCGCCAGGCACATGTGCTGTACGGTCATCATAATTTTATTGTCTCAATAGCGTCGCTCGCTCTCTCTCTTCCCCCCCGCCTCGACCTGCCTGAGTCGAGGGCCCCGTGGAATGAGGCCATCGTGCGCCCTCCACTCGGGGTCGGCCACCCCACGCTCTGGGCAGCTGGGGGCAATTGGGCGTTGGGCCGGTAACAGGCAATACAAGTACACGTCTGTCGAGCAGAATTAGAGTTATCGGGGCTCCGAGAGGCCGAGACCGCTGCTGCAGCTCGACACACAAGAGGATCTGTGAGGGCAGCATTAGTTCCCTCCGCTCAGCACGCGCGCGCCCAGTCAAAGCTCCGCTGGACCCTCCGTGGCGACATGTGTGGCTCGGGAAGGCGTCGCGCGCGCCCCAGGTGCTTGGGAATGGGATTTTCTCAAATCGCGCTTTCGAACTCTAAACGCGCTGTTTGATAGCTGCCGTGCATCCACACCAACACTAACAACATCAACACCAACGCCTCCTCCAGCCCTCCCCGATCCAGCAATCGACCCTACCCTGCCTCATACACCCTCCCTGCCTCTACACAGAACCGCCATCACCGTCCCTTTTTTTCTTTTTCTGCAGAACCCCCAAGCTCCATCGCGCAATCCCACACGAATCATGCTCACAGTCCGTGAACCGGTCACCTGGCCTCACAACGCGAACGCCGCGATCGTAGGAAACCCTGCTCTTGGCATAATTCTTGGCACACCGTGCGGCTCCGCGATCGGCACAGGGGGTTGAAGGTGCGGAGACCGGGGGGGGATGGGGGCGGGTTCGAGGCTCGAGCTCCACGAGTGCTGTTTTCGGTCTGCGGGTGCGCGAGTGGAGGGTGTGCGTGGGCGCTGAGGCCGCCGAGGCGCTGGTCTCGTGACTAGTTCTTTTTTTCGTGCGACGCGTGGTTGTGGGGTTAGCGCTGGGCTACATTGTAGGTTGAGTTTGTGGCGATCAAGCTGGCTTCATCTGTCGAGTGTTTTACCGAGACATTCCTGCTATAACTGGGCTAGTCCCGTTACACCCTCGCTATTATAACGTTAGGTTGCTTTACCGATTTTTATTGCTTTATCTACGGTCCTACCTTTCCTTTTCTTCTACCTATTAATCTATTAATATAAGTCTAATATAGCTTTCTAATAAAAATTTTATACTGGAGTATTATATAATTTACGTAGTATAATACAATGGATATATTAAAAAAAAAGGCAGGAAGTTAAGGTTGATAGCGTTAAGAGTACGGTTAAGATATCGCTAGACTCGAATCGTTATAGCCAAAGCTCGGTTCCGTGAAGTTAAACCCTTGCTAAGTAATTTAGGTATATAATGCCAAAATCTTAACTTTCTGCGGGACATACTCTAAGATAGATGAATTAGATACGAAGATAATCCTTGTCGCTAAGCTCGGCGTTAGTCAGTTATATACTTGCTAACGTAGTGTAGCTCTATACTTATTTTATCAACGAAGCCACCAATTTACTAGCGCTTGCCGACGGGCTAGCACACGGAATCACTGGGCAAACAACCAACAATATCACGTGTCTATACATTGCTTGGCCGAAAACCCTGCAACTCAGGTATTCAACCAGATGTTCAACACGGTCAACAGCATCATCGCTTGCAACTGCACTCAATAGGTCGTTCTTTTCATCATAGATTGCTTGCGATTAGTGTTCTAAGTGGCCTACATAATTTATTAAGGCCCATAACCGACTTTCTAGCCAATAGCACCCGCTCAAAAACTCCTCGCTCTACCGCCCTATTATCTACCTCCTTATCTACGATTATCCCATCTACCAAACACACCATAGTTTTATCTTTAGAAGAAGAAAGAGCTAGGAAATAAGACGAGAGGGCCTAATAACTTTATAACCTAGAGATCTAAAAGAGAGAGTAGAAGGAATAGGCACAGATCTAAAAGATAGAATAGGAGGAATAGGTACAGATCTAAAAGACGGAATAGGAAGAGGAGTTTCACTAGGTAAGGCTAGCCGCTCTAAAGCAGCCTACTCTACTAAAGCACCCTTCTACCGCTAAGGCGAATAAACTAGGTAAGTCCTATAACCTACTAAAAGGCTTAGGTACGCTTTATTACGGACGCTTTAAGTACGATGCTACGACTACTTGGAGAAGAGTCGGAAGAAGCTAGTTGGTTGATAAGAGCACGGTCTAGGATGGAGCCGGTAGAACCATGTGACGAGGAGTGGTAACTGAGTTACGTGAGGTAATCTGTGTGATCTGTGTGATCTGTGTAATCTATGACAGAGCAGATAGAGCACACGTATATTACGTACAAGAAGGATTTCTTAGGAGTACGGTTATATATTTAAGGACCCTTAGTCCCTACCTAGATAGTTCCTTCCTTATAGTGATTCTTAGAATACAATTAGAGTTAATCTATTGGGCAACTACTCTACCAGTTATTATTACATTGTTAACTTTAGTTTATATTACCTATACACCTAGCCTAATAACGAGCCCATTGTAGTACTTGCTATAAGGTTCCATTATATAATTACTACCTAGTTACGGTATTAAATATAGAAAGTTAAATAATATGCCACTAAAAGCAGCCACTATAACGCTATTGACAGCGGTAACTACTTTAAGGTTAGGAGGCGACACTAGTATAGCAGATACTAACTCGCAGTAATTTGTGATAGTTAGATAACTACAAGAAACAATTAACCAGTTAACAGAGAATAATGCAATATTAAAATAACAGATTAACGGAATAGGCGCAGTAAAGGTTAAGTTACTATTAATTAAGAGATTTTTAAAAGAAAGATTAAAGCTTAAAGGATTCCTTACGCAAATATACTTTAAGGTTGCGTAAGAGGGAGCAAAGCTAGTAATACCCGTAGATTAAATAGCGTATATAGGGCTATTCCTATTAGGAAGGGCGCTTAAATAGTTTAAATCTTACCTTATAAAAATATAAGCAAATGGAATGACGACTACTAATTAGGACGTGCGGTATATATTCTTAAGTTAGGAAGGGTTTACGGAGCAATTAACACAGATGTTTAAAGATTTAGAGTTAACGACTATAGTAAAAAGGAAACTTTAAGACATTACGCAACAAACCTTAGCAATTAAATATATAATATAGTTCTAAACGCTAGCAATATAAGTTAAGTAGAATAATAGGGCGCTTATAGTATAGTATAAACAGGGACTTAAGGCTAAAGTCTAAAACGTAATTATTCTAATAGAAGATGCGGACACCCTAAGGAAATTAATAGATTAAGCGATTAAGATTAATAATAGGATCTTCTAAAGGGAATAGGCCAAGAGAGGTTAGGATAGAGTTCTATAGTTATATAAGACGCAAAGTATACAACGACTAAAGCTAGTTTAGAAACTATAGTATAGCGCAGAGCTAATAAACCTAAGCGGTACTAAAGAAGCCTATAAAAGATGGAGTAAGAAACTATAAAAACCTAGGGGTTAAGGATCTAGTAATTATAGGACTAAGGAGAATAGGCTAAACTAGGGATCTTAGCAGTAGAAGACGTTTAGGCGGACTCTATAGCAAAGTTAGTAGTTTAGAGATAGAGCTTATATAAATTACGGGAAATAAGGTTATTTCGCGAGGGATTATAAAGATAGTTAGAGTTACTATGCAATAAAGGGAACTAGACTAGCGGTAGAAGATATATATATATAAAGGGATAATAGTGCGCTATAAGGAACAAAAGAATATTTAATTAGAAGTTTTGCGTTCTGTTATAATAACGCATACTAAATTTATAAAGACGCTAAGTATAGTATAAGCTATTGGCCATAGGAGCTAAAATCTATAGAGTGTAGAGGAACTAATAAACCATCGCGTAGATTGGATATTAAAGACGATAAGTTCGACATAGGTAAAATATTTATAGATAATAAGGAAATAAAGGCAGTTTACTAGGAACGTGCAAACCTTAATAAAGTTATAATAGAAGTAGAGACTAAGACCGCTATAGAGTAAGGATTAGTAACGGGTATTATAATACCGTTAGATATAGTATCTATCGCTTTATAAGACGGAAGGAGTAATATTTAAAGAAGATTAAGTAAGCAGATAACTGCTAGTGCTAGCTTACTACTTAATAAAGGTAAAAGGCTAAAAGCTTAAGATTCTTAAGAAGAGATAAAAGAGATTTAAGATTCTAAAGATAGGATAAGGACAGCTTAAGGACCTATAACGGACAAAAACTAATAGAGCAGAGCAGTAGCTTAGTTTAAAGACATATGAATAAGCTTAGGAGAAAAATTTCCTATAGCATTAGATTTTTAAGATAAAATAAATAAGATTTAAGACTTTTAAGACGAGATAAGAACACTATAGACGCCTAGTTAGACTAAGGTATAAGCTAAACTTAAGTTAGAAGTAAGCTTAGGATTAAGAATCTTATAAGACTAAGACTTTAAAGTACGAATAAGGACCACTAATAAGATTAAAGAATCCGTAATATAAATAGTAGTTAGGCTAGGAGACAGATATATAAACTTAGAAGACTTACTAGGGGAACACAGTGTTTAGCTTAAAGATTAAAAAGTTAATAATAAGATTAAGAAGTATAAAGACTTTAAGGATCTACTTATAAGACGTAAAAGAAAAGAAACTATAGAGGAATTCAGAGCAAGAATTACCTTATAGTAAGAGTAGAAACTAAATAAGAGATCTAGTTTACCAGGTTGTATAAGGGATAGAGTACCTATACAAAGAATTACTAATAGGCCAAGAATAGGCACACTAAGGGCTAAGTGGCTTACTAAACTGGAATAAGAAGAGGATCTAGGGATTCTAACTAGGTTTAAAGAACGACATATAAAGGGCTATTATAATATAGTAATAAGAAGATACTTCTTTATAAACGAGCTATATATACTTAAAGGGTTATATTAAAAGTGGTATAGACAACGATATAATGACGAGTGGGAAGATTTCTATATATAGTTAGATAAAAAAGTTATTTAAGACCACCCGATTATAGAAAAAGCTATAACTTATATTAAAGGAGCCTTAATTATAATATTAAAGGACCTAGAGGAGCAATTAGAGGACTAGAAAAGTAAAAGATAAATTTTAGTACCTATAAACAAAGTTATAACGCTTAGATTAATATATAAAAGGTTTAAACTTAAGGATAAAGATAAGCTAAGAGTTGACCTAAGACACTAAGCATATTATACACTATCGTGGATAGCATGCGTGGATAATGTGTGTAATATATATAGAGTACCTAAGGATAAAAATCGGAAGTATCTAATAAGAATATATTGGATGACGGACGAGGTAAAATATTAAAATACTAAGTATATATATAGTTGGCACCCTATAGAAGTTTAAGAATAAGGGGACTTAATACTTTAACTAGGAAGATTCCTTATAGAAGAATACCTAAATAGACGATAATAGTGGGAATATCTAGAGAACACCTATTTATGGTATATTAAAGATAAAAAGCAAACTAAGTATTAGCCTAAGTTGGACTAAGTATAAATAGGATTAAGTAGCTAATAGTTAGGAAAAGTAGAGGCCTATAGAACTAGAGGGAACCAGTGGTAGAGCCTTAGACCCTTAAAGGAATTTAAGGATAACACCTAAATTTATAAGTAAAGTGGTAAGATTAACAGTTTGAGGTATTAATAGATAGTGGAGCAATAAGGAACTATATCTCGCTAGCAGCAGTTAAAAGAATAGGGTTACTATATAGGAAAAAGGAATGTCCTTACCTATTAGTGACGATTTTAGGAGATCTGATAGCCTATAGAGGAGGTATTATTAATCTTAAAACAGGACCTATTTAGTTAACCATTAAGGGAAGATAAATTGAGATGTCTTTCAATATACTACTATTAGGGAATAATAAGGCAGTACTAGGAATGCCTTAGTTACAGGAATACAATTTAAAGATCGATTGGATTATAGGTTAGGTCGATATTAAAGATACTTAACACTATAAAATATAATAACAAGCTAAATTAGTATGGTACTAAGTAGGAGCAACCTACAAAGAAATAGAAAAAGGGTTAGACTATATACTAAAGAGATACTATAAGTATAGCAAAAAACTATAGTTACTAGAAAATAAAAAGCTGTTAGAGTATATAGCATAGGACTATAAGATAGAATTGGAACTAGGAATAAGTCTAAGGTTTTTTCTAATCTATAAGCTTATTAAAGAGGAAGGTAGAGTATTAAAAGAGTTTATTTAAGAAAACTTACGGAAGGGATATATTAAACCATTGTAATTATTAGCGGGTTATCTAGTACTATTTATACTAAAAAAGAATAGTAAACTAAGGCTATATATTAACTATAGATAGTTAAACAGCATTACCAAAAAGGATAGGTATCCTTTACCCTTAATTAGCGAAATCTAAGATAGGATAGGCAATGCGTAAATCTTTACAAAGATAGATCTAAAATAGGTATACTATTAGATTAGGATTAAGGAAGGCAACGAATAGAAGGCAGCCTTTAGGTTAAAAGAAGGACTATATAAACTATTAGTTATGCAATTCGGGCTTATAAACGCACTAGCAACGTTTTAAAAGCGAATTAATAATATATTAGAAGAACACTTGGATAAATTTATTATAGTATATCTTAACGATATTATTATCTACTTAATAACTGAGGAAGAATATAGAGAATACGTTAAATAGGTCTTAAAGAGACTATAAAAAGAACAGATGCTAGTAGTAATTAAGAAATGCGAGTTCTTTACTAGGAAGACTAATTTTGTTAGATTTATTATTAAACTAGGCCAACTTAGTATAGATCTAAAGAAGATTAAGGCTATAGTAAATTAGTAAGAACTAGAGAACGTTACACAGTTAAAATCGTTTTTAGGGTTTTACAATTACTGCAAAAGGTTTATAGCGCAATAGTTAAAGGATATTAAGCTATTTACGCGGTTAATAAAGAAAGAAGAATTATAGGTATGGGGAAAAGAGTAATAAGAACTATTTAAGGAAGTTAAGAGGTTATTTACCTAGGAGCTAGTTCTTAAGATCTATTAACTAGATCTAGAGACGGTTATAGAAATAAATAGATTAGACTTTATACTAGGAGTATACTTTATACAGAAGCATCTAGATAGATAGTATTTAGTAGCATACTATAGTCGGAAGATAACACCACTAGAGTTAAACTATAACATTTATAATAAGGAGTTATTAGGTATAGTTACAGTACTAAAGGAATAGAGAGCATTTTTATAAGGCATAGAGAAACCATTTATAGTTAAGATGGATTATAAGAATCTAATAGGATTTCTAATAATAAAGGAACTTAACTAAAGATAGGTTAGATAGGCAGAGATACTTACAGAATACTATTTTAAGATTTAGTATACTAAGGGTACAGATAATACACGAGCCGATACGTTAAGTTAAAAGGCTGAACTATAAAATAATAAAAAGCCATTAGGGGCTTTGTTGCGAAAAGATATAGATAGATTAATTAGATATAATTATCTAAAAATTATAGTAACTTACGAAGATAAACTAAGTAGAGTTTATAAGTTACTAGGAAGCTTTTAGATATAAAGAATTCTAAAAGCACAGCTAGAAGATCTATAGGTGGATATATATAAAAACCGAGAAGTAAAGTACATCCCAAGAAGCATAGCAGAGTAGTTTATAGAAGATTTCTATAAAGGACTAACTTAAGGATATAATGGAGCTACGGGCTTAGTATCGAGACTTTAGGAGGAGTACATTATTAATAGAATCTAGAGGATAGCTAGAAAAGTTACTAGAGAGTGTCTAGATTACTAAAGAAATAAACTAATAAGGTATAAGCTATATGGAGGGCTACAACCTATTAAAATACTAGAGAGACTATAGGAAGTTATATTATAGGACTTTATTATTAAGTTGCTAAAGTTAAGAGATCCTATTACCGGATAAGATTATAACATAATCTTAGTAATAGTAGATAAGCTTACGAAGTGGGGATACTTTATAGCCTATACGGAAGAAATCTTAGCGGAAAATATTGCTAGAATCTATATTAAAGAAGTGTTTATAAGATATAGAGTACTAAGTAAAATTATATTAGACAGAGATCTAAGATTTATAGTAGTATTTTAGGAGGTATTCTTAGCGGAATAAGGAGTTTAAGAAGTAACTTTTACCGTATATTATCCG
>Ga0307515_10008296_pt1 | contig 20274 bp, 2 predicted proteins | sample 17_EM_MG_FD_194513 | JGI IMG/M metagenome (GOLD analysis project Ga0307515, IMG submission 194513) | Populus trichocarpa ectomycorrhiza microbial communities from riparian zone in the Pacific Northwest, United States - 17_EM | ecosystem: Host-associated > Plants > Roots > Unclassified | place...
GACTATTGAAACCCCTCCTAATACCTAACCGCCCCTAGTAATATATCTCTATAGACTTTTATAAGCTACCTCTAGACCGTAATAAATATAATATAGTTATAATCCTAGTTAACTGCTTTAGCAAGCGCCTATTCTTAATTCCCTATTATAAGAATATTAATGCTAAAGAGGCAGCCCGGCTATATATCCACTACGTCTACCGAATTTACGGACTACTAGACACTATTATATCTAACCGTAGGCCGTAGTTTATATTAGCCTTTTGGAATAAGTTTACCTAGATCTTAGGTATTAAGCTAAAGCTTTTTATAGTATATTACCCCCAAATAGACGGTTAAACGGAGATTATAAATTAATACTTAGACTAGAGACTCTAGCCTTTTGTTAACTACTTTTAGAATAACTAGGCCGAACTGTTACCCTTAATAGACTACGCCCAAGCGACCCTACCCCACGACTCTACCGGATTTGCCCCTATTTAACTAGAAATAGGTTACCTACCCCGTATAAGCTTTAACTGGGAAAGACTAAAAAGGCCCTAGACTATACGCGAAAAACTATCTTATGAGGAAGCCTAGCAGTACGCTAAGCGCTTAAAAGAAGCCTAAAAAGTAGCCCGTATAAACCTAGAAAAGGCCTAAAAGTTAATAAAATAGTAGGCGAATAAGTATAGGCGCGAGCCTGACTTTACTATAGGCGATATAGTTTAGGTTACAATAAAGAACTAAAAGATAGAACGGCCTAGCCGTAAGCTGGACTATAAAATAGTAGGACCGTATAAGATTCTTAATAAAGTAGGTAACTTATACAAGGTTAAGCTCCCAGACTTAATTAAAGTTTACCCTATCTTCTTACTGGACAAGCTATAGAAAGCTATAAATAACCTACTACCCGGATAAAAGAATAAACCTCCCCTACTAATTTAAGTTAATAGCGATGATAAATAGGAAATTAAAGAAGTGCTAGCCTATAAACTTATAAAGGGAACGTTAAAGTATTATATTAGTTGGAAAGGATATAACCCAGACCCTACTTAGTACCCTATATAGAACTTTATAGGTAGTCCCTATAAGCTCTAGGAGTTTTATAGCCGTTACCCTAATAAACCCGGACCACTAAAGTACCTAGATAAGTAGATAGAATGCTAGTATAATAAAGACGATAAGCTACTAGAAGAACATAAGGACAAAAACGCCTTAAAAATTTCTTAGTTATGTAAGGTATTAAGATATCTAGGAACTTTAACCGGCGGTTAAAGTTATCTAATTAGTTAGATTCTCTTACTAAGACTTTTAGCGACAAAGCCTAAGGGCAGGCTTTTTTAGAGAGGGGGGGGTAATATTACGGCACTAGTAGAACTGGCAGAACTTGGCAGAACTTAGCAGAACTTCACACTAGCAAGTTGCCACAGATTGCCGTATATTGCGATTATATGACGCGAAGATCTTATAAAACACCAAATAGCGCTACTTTTCTTCTCCTTTCCTTTCCCTAGCTTTAGATTCTCGTTTATAGACAATCTAATTGTACAGGCTTGCGCGACCCTTTTGCCATGCTTATATCTCGATTGACTAAGTCGCTAACAATCTCCTTTTTATCCTCTATACATGTCTACTTTATAAATTAATAGTTTTACGTCTCTATACGCTAGTTTTAGTATTATAATATACTATATAGGGTATATCTTAATTTTTACTAGTAAGTTAAGTCTATATATAACTTTTAAGATTTAGCTATAATTTTAAATAGTCCTAATCTAACGTAGTTTAACTTCTTAATTGGTTGTTAACTTATAAAAATTTTATATAATAGCTATTCTTTATCTCCCTTCTTAAGATCTAGTCCCTTAGATCTCTTAGCGTTATAGTACTTTTTTATTTTTCCTTATACTAACTTTAATAAAGTAGAGGTCCTTATAAAGATTTATTAGAATTTCTATTCTTTACTTTACCGTTTTACTTATTTTCTTTACTTATTATAGTAACAACGATATTCTAGGCTTATATCTATAATTTGCCTAAAATAGTAATATCTCTATGCTTTCCTATAGTGTTATATTATATATAAACTATATAACTAGTAATAATAATACCTAATAATTTCTATATATGGTTTACGTAATACCTTAGGCACTATTTTAACGTCTAATTTAGTCTTTCTATTTAACTATCTATTTGCGGGTAATAGACAGTAGTAGTTGCCACTCTAACTCCTTATTCCGCTAAGAGCACCTCCTAAAATACTGCTATAAATCTTAGGTCTCTATCTAATATAGTCTTACTTAGTACTCTATATCTTATAAATACTTCTTTAATATAAATCCTAATAATATCTTTTATTAATATCTCTTCTAAGTATACTATAAAGTAGCTCTACTTAATTAACTTGCCTACTATTATTAGAATTACGTTATAATCCTATCTAGTAATAAGATCTCTTAACTTTAGTAGTTTAATAATAAAGTCCTATAATATAACCTCCTATAGTCTTTCTAAATAGCCTATACCTTATTAGTTTATTTCTTTAGTAATCTAGGTATTCCTTTACAACTTTTCTTATTAAGCCCTAAATTTCTTAGATAATATACTCCTTTTAAAGTCTTAATACTAGGCCTATAGCTCTATTATATCCCTATATTATTTCTTAGTAGAAATCTTTAACAAGTTCTTCTACAATACTTCTTAATTTTTATACTACTTTAAGTCTAAATCCTTATCTTATACTTTATAGATCTTTTAAGACTATATCCTCTTTAGTACCTTATAGGTCTATACTTCCTAAGTTGTTATAATCTTTAGATAGTTATATCTAATTAATCTATCTTTATCTTTATATAGCATTGCCCCTAATAGCTTTTTATTATTTTATAATTTAGCTTTTCTACTAAGTATATCTACCCTTATATTCTCTATATCCTTAATATTCTAAATCTTAAAATAGTATTATATAAGTATCTCTGCCTATCCAACCTATTTATAGTTAAGCTGTTTTGTTATTAGGAACTCCATTAGGGTTTTATAATCTATTTTAACTATAAATAGTTTTTTTTAAATACCTTATAGGAATGCTCTTTATTCCTTAAGTACTATAACTATATTTAATAACTCCGTATTATAGATATTATAGTTTAGTTCTAATAGTATTATCTTCTAACTATAGTACGCCATTAGGTGCTATATGTCTTGGTGCTTTTATAGTAAATATACTCCTAGTGCGAAGTCTAATATATCCGTTTTTACAACCGTCTCTAGTTCTAATTAAGGATTGGCTCCTAGATAGACAATTCCTTAAGTTTTATAAATAGCTTCTTTTACTTATTTCTCTATACCTATAGTTCCTCCTTTTTTGTTAGTCTAGTAAAAGGTTTAATACTTATTAACTATTATACTATAAACCTCCAATAGTAGTTATAAAACCCTAGGAACAATCTTAACTATATAACGTTCTCTAGCTCTAGCTCTTACTAATTAACTATAGCTTCTATTTTCTTTAGGTCTATATTAATATATCCTAGTTTAATAATAAACCTAATAAAATCGGTCTTCCTTATAAAAAACTTATATTTTTTAATTACTACTAGCATCTATTCCTTTTATAGTCTATTTAAGACCTATTTAACGTATTCCCTATATTCTTCCTTAATTATTGTCGGGAATGAGGCAAGCGGTCGTTACGTATCGCCGCGGCACTAGCGTGGCGAGGAGTCTTAAGCTGCTTGTCCTTCTTTATTCTAAAAAGAAGTATATTAACTAACATCACTATAACCTACTTAAGTATTTATTATTAGTAAGTCACCCTATATAACTAATACTGATTAGTAGTTAAATATATAGTTAACTATAGAGTAGCTAGGTTTTCGAATAGAAGAGATAGTCTCGTATAGGGGTGCTATATGCGCTTATATGGAATAGATCCCAGCAATACTATACTACCTTAAACTTGCGGAAAACTAGTAATAGAAGTATTACTAAGTACTAGAAGATACCAAGTTGCGTTTATTATATAGAACAACTACATTTACGAAGATTTGGTTAAGTACTTTAGGTTAAAAGTATTACTAAACCTAGGGTCCTAAGTTAGCGTCTAAAACGCGTTAAAATAACCATCTTAATACTTTTACTGTACCTTTGCAGACTATAGAATTATAATTACTACCTAACTACACGTTAAATAACCTTTATTTCCCTTAAAAAATTTTAAACCATATTAAACAACCTTTAATAACAGCTATTATGGTGTTAACCTACCTAAAGAAGTATAAGGACGATATTAACCCAGAAATATAGAAAACCGATATAATTAACCTTAAAGATATTAATTAACAAGATTTAAACGGATTCTTATTATACTATATAGTATACTATAAAGATAGCAAATACAACGATACTATGCTATAGTACTATATAAGGGAGAACTTTATTAAATAGATAAAGGGAATATAAACTCTTATAAAGAAGTATATTATATAAAACTTCCGTAACTTCTTATAGGAATATAAAGTGTTTATACCTATGGACGGGGGTACTATTAGAGATAATATTTAGGAGCAGGTTATTAACGTAAAAGAAAAGCATAAATGGACTCTATAAGAGATTAAGCACCAACTATATACTATAAGGAAGCTTAACTTATAATAGAATTTAGGTAATATACCTCTAGAGATAAATCTACCTCCTCCTTTAACTCCTCCATATCTAATTTAACCTATAACTTTAACGTTAAATACTATGCCCTAATAAGAGTAGGTATAAGATCCTATTACTTCGCAATTTAATAACCTTTAGACTTTACTGACCAGACCTACATCCCTACTATAGCCTATAATGTAACTCCTACCTCCTCTATGTTAATATTAAATTAGAGGTATTTTAAATTTGCTTATAAAGCTTATATAGCTCTATTTAAATTAGGAGAAGAAGTTTAGTAGGGAATTATATAATATTCTTAATTTAAAATTGCGTATTTTTTTATAACTATTACTAGAAGGTAAGAATAAAGTCTAATTAATACTATAAAGCCTATTTTATTATGCTTAGGGGCCAAACTAGTACCTTCTATTATAATTATTTTGTAGGAAAAGGATATAACTTTAACTACATAATATATAAGTTAAGATACCACTTTAAAATAGAAGAGAATAAGTAGCAGTATATATTAAAATAGAGAGAGACTACCTTTTTAAGGATTATTGCTATAAACCCAGGTATTCCTCGGCTTAATTATCTTTAAAAGCTCTTTAATTAACTTTAGATAATCTAGTGTGGTCTATCCAGATTATATTAAGAGGATTTTAGCCTATATAATTAAGTTATTAGCGTATATTAAGGTGTTAAAGAATATAACCTTGCTCTCTTTAAGCCTATAAATACTTATAAAGGAGTATATACCTAATTAAAATCTTCTATTAGCACCGCTCTACGCTTTTAAAAAGTATAGTAATTTAATACCTAACTCTAACCTACTTTAATCGACCCGCCCAACTAATATAATTATAGCTAGACTAATTAAATATATAGTAGCCGTGGTAGGTAATATAGTAGAGGGTATAATTAACGTTAATTATAAGGTAATTGTTTTAACGAAGCCTTGTAGCAGGAACTACGGTAAACTTATTAATAGGCTGGGTATATAGGTAAATAAGAAGTCAATAACGTAATAATAACTGGTGGAGTGGTTGCCTAATAGATTAACTCTAATTATAATCTAAGATTTACTATAAAGAGAAAGACTATCTAGGTAGGGACTATAGTCCTTTAAATACACAACCGTACTCTTAAGAAATCCTCTTTATATATGGTGTACATGTACGCCTTATATATAAGGTATATAAGTTCCTCCTATTTCTTTTATTTAATGCGTAGCACGTTATATAGCTTTAATTACTATTCCTCGTTATATAGTTCTATTGGCTCTATCTTAGACTATACCTTAATTAACTAACTAGCTGCTTCCGGCTCCTTTCCTAGTAGTTATAATATTGTACTTAAAGCGTCTATAACACTATCTCCCTCCCTTTTATTTTCGTCCTTAAAGACTCTTAATATCTCTAAGTTATTTACTAAAGGTGTAATATCCGTCTAATTAATTTAGTTAATATTGTTGCTTATTATACCTAAAGCTTCTTCTTTCTTATACGCCCAACGTCGTGCTTACACCGTTACTATAATATTATCGCTTAGTAAAATTATACCATCTCCGTGTTCTCGTTGTGTAAAAGAGGGGTTAGTTTATATTATATTGGTAAGCCTATCCTTATAATAACCGTCTTTTTACTTAAAATACACTAAAGCAAATATTTATTTGTCCTATAATGTTCGCTTTACTTCTAATACCAAATATACGTATTCTATTATTTTTAATAGTTGTTTAATTCCCTAGTTAATCTATCTTAGGGTCTTATATTTAATCTACTACTGCTTATTTTAATAGTAAGCTATCTTAAGCTCTTGCTAAGTTAGAATATTTTTATAATGCGGAGCAGAGGGCCTTAGATACCCGTATTACAGCGTTTACTTAGTTACTCCGTCTTAAGAAGGGTTGTAAAAAGGCCCGTTTTAAAGAGTAGAAACTTATAAGGTTTATAGAAACTTAGTAATAAAAGAATAGATTCTCTTTTAACTAAGAAGGAAATAAATCCAAGTAGTTCGGCAACTGCTTCTCTTAGGTCCCCCTTAGGTAACTTATTCTTTAGCGATCCTTCTTTATTAATACTACCTAACCTAATTTCCTTTAATACTCCTATACCTTTCTTATAGAGTTCTTTAGATTCTCTAGTAGTCCCTAGGTAGTCTTACTATAGCCTATTTACTTAACCTTATACCATATTTTATTGTCGATATCCTTATAACTAACAATCCCTAAAACTTGCCATTTATCTTCCTCTTATCCTCTATACGTATCTACATCGTAAATTAGTAGCTTAATATTCCCGTATACTAGCTTTAGTATTATAATATACTATATAAGGTAGATCTTTATCTTAGCTAGTAGGTTTAACTTAAATATAACTAGTAAAATTCTTTATATAATTTTAAAAGGTTCTAGTCTAATATAGTCTATCTTCTTACTTAGTCGTTAACTCTTAAAATTTTTATATAGTAGTTATACTTTATCCCCCTCCTTAAGATCTGGTCCCTTAGATCTCTTAACATTATAGTACCTTTTTATTCTCTCTTATACCTTTTTTACTTATTCTATAAGGTCTGCATAAAGATTTACTAATGTCTTTATCCTTTTTTTAGCTATACTATTTATTTTCTTTACTTATTATAGTAATAACGATATTCTTAGCTTATATCTATAATTTGCCTTAAATAGTAATATACCTATTCCTTCTTATAGTGTTATATTATATATAAATTATATAACTAGTAATAATAATACCTAATTATTCTATACGTAATTAATATAATATCTTAAATACTATTCTAGCGTCTAATTTAATCTTTCTATTTATCCGTCTATCTGCGGATAATATATAGTAAAAGTTACTACTCTAACTCCTTATTCCGCTAAGAATACCTTTTAAAATACTATTATAAATCTTAAATCTCTGTCTAATATAATTTTACTTAGTACTTTATATCTTATAAACACTTCCTTAATATAGATTCTAGCGACATCTTCTACTAAGATTTCTTCTATATATGCTATAAAGTAGCCCCATTTAGTTAACTTATTCACTATTACTAAGATTATATTATACTCTTATCTAGTAATAGAATCTCTTAACTTTAGCAACTTAATAATAAAGTCCTATAATATAACCTCCTATAGTCTTTCTGGTATTTTAATAGGTTGTAGCCCTCTATATAGCTTATGCTTTATTAGTTTATTCCTTTAGCAATCTAAATACTCCCTTATTACTTTTCTAGCTATTCCCTAAATTCTATTAATAATATATTCTTTCTAAAGTCTTAATACTAAGCCTATTACTCTGTTATATCCTTAAGTTATTCCCTTATAGAAATCTTCCACAAAATACTCTGCTATACTCTTTAGGATATATTTCGCTTCTTAATTTTCTTATATATCCATCTATAGATCTTTTAGCTATACTTTTAGAATTCTTTATACCTAAAAGCTCTTTAGTGTCTTATAGACTCTTTCTAGTTTATTATCCTCTTAAGTTACTACTAGCTTAGGGTAATTATATCGAATTAATCCGTCCTTATCTCTGCGTAGCATTGCTTTTAATAGCTTCTTATTATTCTATAATTTAGCTTTTCTGCTAAGTATATTTACCCTTATATTCTTAGTTCCTTCAGTATACTAAATCTTAAAATAGTATTCTATAAGTATCTCTACCTATCTAACTTATCTTTAATTAAGTTCTTTTGTTATTAGGAATCCTATTAAGTTCTTATAATATATTTTAACTATAAATAGTTTCTCTACGCCTTATAAAAATGCTCTCTATTTATTTAGTGCTATAACTATACTTAATAACTCCCCGTTATAGATATTATAGTTTAACTCTAGTAGTATTATCTTTTAACTATAGTATGCTATTAGATGCCATGCATTCCTATACTTCTATAGTAAGTATACTCCTAGTATAAAGTCTAATACGTCCGTTTCCACAACTGTGTCTAGTTTTAGTTAATAGATTTTAAAGATTAGCTTCTAGGTAAATAACTCCTTAAATTTCTAGAATAGCTTCTTCTACTCGTCTCCCTATACTTATAGTTTCTCTTTTTTTATAAGCCTAGTAAACGGTTTAATATTCTTTAACTATTGTGCTATAAACCTTCTGTAGTAGTTATAAAACCTTAAAATTAACCTTAACTACGTTATATTCTCTAGTTTTTGCCAACTTACTATAGCTTTAATTTTCTTTAGATCTATACTAATATAACCTAGTTTAATAATAAATTTAATAAAATTGGTCTTCTTAGTAAAGAACTTATATTTCTTAATTACTACTAGTATCTATTCTTCTTGTAGTCTCCTTAAAACCTATTTAACGTATTCTCTATATTCTTCCTTAGTTATTAAGTAGATAATAATATTGTTAAGGTATGCTATAATAAACTTATTAAGGTGTTCTCTTAATACACTATTAATTCTCTTTTAAAACGTTACTAATATATTCGTTAATCTAAATTATATAACTAATAGTTTATATAGTCCTTTCTTTAACCTAAAGGCTGCCTTCCTTAATTTTAATCTAATAGTACGCCTATCTTAAATCTATCTTTATAAAGATTTGCGCATTACCTATCTAATCCTAGATTTCGCTAATTAAGGGTAAAGGATACCTATCCTTCCGAGTAATACTATTTAACTATCTATAGTTAATGCATAGCCTAAGTTTTCTATTCTTCTTTAGTATAAACAGTACTAGATATCCTACTAATAACTACAATAGTCTAATATATCCCTTTTATAAGTTTTCTTAAACAAACTCTTTAAGTGCTTTTAACTCCTCTTAAGTTATAGGTTAGAAAGAACCTTAAACTCGTTTTTAGTTCTAACTTTATCTTATAGTTCTATACTATATAATCTGCCAGCTTTTTACTTTTTAGGCTCTATAGTTTTTTGCTATACTTATAGTATCTTTTTAGTACATAACTTAAGCCTCGCTTAGTCTCTTTATATATCGCTCTAACTTAGTACTATACTAACTTAGTTTATTATCGCATTTTACATTATTAAGTATCTTTAATATTAACCTAGCCTATAATCTAATCGATCTTTAAATTATATTCCTATAATTAAGGCATTTTTAATACTGCCTTATCCCGTCCTAATAGTAGGATATTAAAAGATATCTTAATTCGTCTTCCTTTAATAGTTATCTAAATGGGTCCTGTTTTAAGGTTAATAATCCCTCCTTTATTTATCTTATAAATCCAACGCTTCGCAGAAGATTTCGGTGACTTAGGGTAATGTATGGGCCGTATACTAACTCCTGCCAAGTCTTGCTAACTCCTACGAACTCCTGGGCCAATTAGAACCGTGAACTAGTTTTAGCCCCCTGCGCACCCCCTATTACTAGTAAATATTCTATAAAGCGTCTAAGAGCTTATAGGCGTTACTTTGGTGTAAACTAAATGTTTTAGATTGCGTATTTTAGCTTTAACTAACTCTATAAGAGACCCCATTAACAGTTATTATCGTTTTATTTAATACATTTTAATCTTTAGGTAATAAACTTTAATTCTATACGTATAAATACTAATTATAATTAATTTAGAGGCATAAGATATAGCACGTAAAACCTTAAACGCGTTTTTAAAACTTATTTTTATACTACCTATAGGTCGTTCTACCTACTACTATCTACACCACAACCAAATTACGTCTATTTTTTGTTGTGAGCTAATTCCTATAACCTCCCGCAAATACCTACAAACTCCTACAAACTCCTAAGTTAACTAAAACGCTTATATATAGGACGCCGGGACGCGTTACCCTGCTATATATACCGTTACTAGCTAGAACATAACTAGGTTACGTTTTTACTAACTTTTATAAACTCCTATAAACTCCTATAAGCTCCTATAAACTCCTACAAACTCCTAAGCCAATTAAATACCGCCCAATCGCGACCGTAGGAAGAAATAGTATAATAGCGGCTGGTAAAAGGCGGGGATAGGTAGGGCAGAAGCTTATCTACGCCTAATACTACAACTAGGTCGTATTGCAGCGATTAGTTAAATAAATCTAAAAGAATTGCCGTCTATTATTTAGGAAGCTCGGCGTAAGGAAAATATTCCTTTATAGATAAATGTTTTAGAAGAATGTCTTAAACGAATACTCTAAAATATAAACCCGGGAGGCTGCCCTTAGACCCCTTATCTAGAGTAGGTGCGTATCTTAAGATATCTAATATTTAGTTTTAGTAATACACTTCTTATTACACGCACCGGTTTTAGAAAGAGTCTTATTTTTTTTATACTTTTTAATCTTAACGGGTAAAATTACTATCCAGTTAGTCCTACTAAGTAAGCTTATGGATAAGCAGTTAGATAATATCCGGAAGCTTAATAGTTCTAATCCATATCTTATTACTGCTAAGAGTAGGATTATAGATAAGGCCTTAATTATAAAGGTAAAGGATAGTATATATACGCACGTTCTTCTTAGTCCTAAGCAGGCCTTATTAAAGTCTTTCCGGGCTGCGTTAAAGAGCCTAAAACTGTAGGCTAGGATTAGACTTATTATAATTAATAAGTGTTATCTAGTAAAGCAATAGGAAACGTTTTAATTAGTGTTTATTATAATAGGCGAGCTACGGACAATACTTCGTTAGGATATAGTTTGGTTCGGTTACTTAGCTATACTTAATAAGAAAGCAGAGTAACTAGTTCTTTAAAACGCCGGTTTTCGCTCTATAGGCAGTCGCATGTACTAGACTAAGGTTATTAGGACTTTTATAGATTGCCCTAATGTCTTAATATACGTACTGCCGCTTAGTAAAGGTAAGGTGGATTTATGGGACGTACTATACTTCCTATTAGATGCGTATATAGATTTAGATACCGCAATCCTAGAGAAAATACTAAAGACGATTATTTTTATAGATAGTTATTGGTCCGTCTAGGAAGCAGCGGCATATTTCTAAAGAGCATTCCTTATAAAGACTTTAACCTTCGCACCTAATAAATAGTATACTACTAATGCTAATAGTAGAACCCATTGCGTTACCAATATGGTTTAGGTATATACTGTATATATTTAAGAGTATAATCGCACTACTCTATATAAAGAGTTTAAGAAATCCTTATCGTCTATAAGGATTATAGTGGTAACAACGTTTCTTAGTATAGGTGTTAATATCGCGGATATTAAACGGGTAGTGCTTTAGAAGTTTCCAATTATAAAAAGTCTTAGAGATCTATAGCAGCGGCTTAGTTGCGGTAGATGGGGCTATAGTTAAACTAGCAAAGGTTATATATTTCTGCCGTACTGGGCCTTTAACACAGAAGGTGTTAATAGACTAGAGATTAAACAGTTATAGCTTTAACCAGATATACCTTAGAAGACCACTTATAAGCTATATTAAAATTAACTACTAGCTAATTAAGCAACAGCATGTAGTTAGCTAGCCAACGGCTATATACCTAGCGACGCAAGCGACACAAAAAGCGTTTCTTCTTAGATACTAGCTTCTAGCTAGACTTCTACTCCTATTAATAAAGCTATAAAAACCAAATTTTAGAGTAAGATAGAGATGTCTTATCGCACTAGGCTATCGGCCGTATAGATAGAAATAATTAATAGTATATGCTATTGGAGGACCTTTCTAACTTACCTTGGTAAGGGTAAGCTACTATAACAAGTTACTATTACCTGTGTACCTTTAGATTAATATTATAGTCATTGCAACCCTATACTACTTTTAACTCTTACTTAGGCTCTAGATATTCTACTACTAATTACTTAGCTAAGAAGCGGTTCGCGACCTTATTTTACCCTAACTCTTATTAATAAATGGATGACTACGCAGATAGAAGCATTATATAGTATAGGTAGGCTCTTCCCTATACTACTAGATAGGTATATAAATAAAATATGCCGCTAGCAGCTTACATACGTGTATAAACTAGGACCGGACTTTTAGGATATATTTACTTTTAATCGCCTCTATACTAAAGCTCTTTTACTTTAAACATAGCATTATAGAGAAAAGGCTAGGTAACTATTAGTAGAGCAACTCCAGTGCTTTATTAAGGAGGTTAACGATTTATATAATAAGATAAAGAATATAAGATATATAAGAAGGCAATAATAGTAGCTATAGGAGCTATAGGAGTTATAAGGCCAGTATAGTTAGGAATCTTATACTAGTGCATCTAATTACGCCGCAACTATTTATAAAAGGGATAATACTCTTACTATATAGGTTGTAAGACGAGAGGTGTTAAGGGTTATATAGTTACGTATAATTAAGACGGCCAGAGCAAATAAATATACGTTATTAGAACTAGGAGAATAGGTTAACAGAGCTATTAGTATACTAGTATTGCTATTACTAACCTTACCTATCCTACCTAATAGTGTGTCTAAAGGTATTTAGTGTACAATAAGACAGCTTAAATAAGCTCGCATTTTAGGAGTAAACGTTACTAGGCATAGCCGTAACTATAGCTAGTTAGATACCCAGCAGCTGGTTAATATATTAGATACCTAAAAAAGTATTACTCTAAGTTAAAAGAGATAAAGGCAAAGGCGTAATAGCATAGAGCCTACTACACTAATACGTTAGTTATTGTTAGTAAGAAGAGATCTAAATATGGGTAAAGTGCTAACCTTTACACCCATCTTAAAGAGAGGGCGCGTAAGGTGTGCAACCCTAAAGGGCAAAAAGAACTTTTATATAAATGCGTAGATATATAGTCTAAGAATTTATAAAAGTTTATAAGAAGTAGTACGCGACTCTAATTAGCCTAGGAGTTTATAGAAGTTTATAGAAGTTCGTAGGAGTTTACGGGGATCCTATAGTAAATTAGAGAATTATTCTTATTAGTAAAGAAGACTAAATTAAAGGTAAATAGTACTAAATCTCGCCTAGTAATAATAACTTAGTTTAAACCTTATCTTTAAACTTACTCTCAGCCATATCTCCCATTAAAGCTTTTTTTTTTTTTTAAAAAAAAAGCTTTCTAAATAACTCCTCCTGCCGTCTAGGTGCTTGCGCACCTATTTAACGTCCTCCTTAATAAGGAGGGAATTCTTATGGCCACGCGCCCGCTTCCTTGTCGCCGGCTTTAGTCTGGCAGGTTTCGGTTAGAGACGCTATAAGCATTAGTATTAATAGCTATTAACTATAAAATATAACTAACTAATTTAAATAGCCCCCGCCCCCGTTACCGCCGTCCTTACCCTCCCCTCCCAGTAGCAGTAGCGATAGCACTAGTACTAGTACTAGCACTAGCACTAGCACTAGCACCAGCACCAGCAGCACCAGCAGCATTACCACCACCACTACTACCGCCGCCACCGCCAGTGCTGCTGCCGCCGCCCGCCGCCGCCGCTAACGACGACAATAATAATAAATAGTTTGGCGGAGGGGAGTTAGAAAAGAAGCTGTAAGTATTAATAACTATATAGTATATACTTAGCTTATATATATTTATAGGCCACTACCACCATTACTATTACCGGCCCCAGCTCCCGCTCCTACTCCCACTCCTACTCCCGCTTCCGCTCCCGCCCTAACCCTCCCCCTATTACCCGCCCTCCCGCTACCTACCCTTACTACCGCCGGGTTTACCCTCGCCTAGCGCGCTAACCTAGTCCGCCTACTATAGGCTTGGGCCCCCTATAGTAAGGTAACTACTATATACGCCCCTACCGCTTAAGGCAAATAGTGGTTATAGTTAGTGGTGGGGTTAGCGGCTATAGGGCCGAATAAGCGAAGAGACTAGGGCTATATTAGCCGGATAATAGAGACAAAGTTAGGGGTAGAGTTAGTAGGTGGTGAGCGATGTACTGCCTACTAGGCCTTAGGTAAGGAGTATTAGGTATACTCTAAAAAGGGTATATAGTAGGTAAGCAGGCCTAGGGACACCTACGCTCGCTGCTAAGTGGCGGCCCGCTTTAGCAGGTATAGCCTCTTAAGGCGTAGGCGTAAGGACCCTAAGGATCCCTTACCCCTACCTCCTAGGCTAAGGTCTTTAGCGGCGTGTAAGCCGTCTAGTAGTCCACTACTAGGTCCTAGTAGTAGTAGCATTACGGCGTAAGGGGAGGGGGAAGGGAGGGGGGTTAGGTTTAGCGTTGCTTTCTAGCACTCCAGTACGCGGAAGTAATAGCTTTTATAGTATACTTTCGCGGGTAAGCTTTAATCTAGCTGTGTTAATCTAAGGGGTAAAACCCAATAATAATACTATCCGGTGCAGGCTTAACTGTAAGGTATCCTTTATAGGCAAGCTTTAATCTAGCTATATTAATCTAAGGGGTAATTTTAAATAACGGTATTATTTAGTACGGGCCTAACTATAAGGCGTTATAGAAGCCCTAGAGTTGCCTAGTAGGTAGTATAAATAGGTGGTGGTTAAATATAGTTACTAGGTTCTGTTATTATTTTATATAAAATTTCGTATAAAAGTTTACGTAAAAGTTTATGCATAAGTTATGTTAGCCTAGTTAAAGAAAAGCGCGGGTATTTAATTGGCTTAGAAGTTTATAGAAGTTTATAGGAGTTTAGCTATAACTAAGTTCGCTATTACTAAAGATTACTAGGCTGTTATAGAGTATAGTATAAGGCTAACGACCTATATCTAGAGTATATAGAGGGCGTATTAAGCCTACACCAGCAGACGTTAAAGCTCGTATACTTTCTACGCCAGATATCTATTTTAGTGTAAATAAGATAGTCGCGGCTAGTTAAGATTATTATAGTTTAGTAAAGATAGATATTTAATTAATCTAGGTAATCTAGGTGTTTATAGGAGTTTATAGGAGTTTATAGGAGTTTAAGAATTAGGCAAATTTAACCTAAGGGAGGTGTTACTAGTATACTAGTTTAGAGCATTAATAAATATAGGTATTTAATTGGTCTAGGAGTTTGCAGGAGTTTATAAAAGTTTATAAAAGTTTAGAGATTAGTCAGCTACCCTAATTTATATAAGGTTAATAAGGTTAATTATTATAAGGTTAATTATTATAAGGTTAATTATTAGATCGGTAACCTTATCCAACCCCTCCTTAACCTAGTTGGTGTAGTCTTCTATAGTAGCAAATCTATTAATATTATCTATAGTCTTAGAAGGATACAACCCTCTAATTATATCTAATTATTAAACGTGCTGCTAGGTAAACTAATTAACCCTATCCGCTAGTACCCTAATACCTTCTTATAAGATATTAGAAGAATTAAAGAACTTTATACCAGCTAATTGCTCCGTACTCCGCGGTTCAGCTAAATCTAAAGTAAAGAGAGTACGAGTAAGTAAAAACATATCCGGTATTGCAGCAGCAGTAGTATAAGCCCTAGGCATATACTTGCTAAATATAGCCTCTAGTCTTTTACATAAAGCCCTAACCTAAGTATTTAATAGATATACTTGGTTAAATATAATATCCGCATCGTGCGTTAAGTTCTTATAATACTTTATTTTAATCTTATAGCTACCGTTAAGATGCTTAAGCCTAAGGTTAATTGCTTTATATATAGTGGCCCTACTAAGCCAGTTTATAGGCCCAGAGGATAGTATTATATACTATAACTTAGGCGTATTTACTAGGGAGAGATTCTATCAATAGAATAATATCTCGCGGCTATAGTTGTGCTGGGACGCGCCAAAAAAGTAGATAATAAGAGGGTTAATAAAGTGCCTTAGCATACCTATATCTGTATATTTAATAGCATACCAAATAGATAAAAATAGCTTAACCTCTTAAAGCATATAACATATTATCCAGAATTTAATATCGTTATATAGTTGCTTAGTAAAGCTATTGCCATTCTACGTATTTAGTATAAATGCGGCTAGATAGACGTCTTCTATAAGTTCTAAAAATTAATCCAGTGTAAAGGAACTAATAGCGTTAGTAATATAGTCTATTCGCTTAAAGAAGTCTCTACTAGAGGCAATAAGGTAACCCCTATATTGCATTACTACGTAAAATAATACAACTACGCGTGCCGTAAAGCCCTGCGCAACAATTGGTTCCATTAGGTGGTATTTAGCATTCTCCTAACTGTACTAACTGCGACCCTATATAGTAGTATTAGCTTATAGGCAATAATAAGCCCCCTTTCTAGAAAGAGCGGGTGCCCAATACGTACGGACAATAGTATTTAGTAGGTTTATCTAGATATAGAATTACGTAGGTAAACTAAGAAGCCAATCCCATCGATTATATAGTCGGCGTACCTAGGTTTACTCGTTTTAACGGCCCTAATATAGCGTACTATAAGCTGGTCTCTATAAATAAGCTAAAGTTAATTACGGAAGTTATTATAGATAGTTTTAGCTTTAGTAGGGTCTTCTAGTACCTATAAACTAAGCTAGTTTAGGAATATACTTTTATAGACGCTATATATACCTTTAATAGTACCCTTATCCTTAAATATAGCCCCAAATTACTAGAACTTAGTCTTGTTCACTTTAAGATAATATATACTTAGTATTTTAGGATAGTAATCACTATCTCTAAATACAGAACTAACGCCGGTTATATAAATTCTCTTAATTGCATCTAATATAAGGCTTTATGTAATACTTAACCTAATCCCGATGTCCTCGCTAGATATACTAGGGGCAGCTAATATATCTTTAAGCTTAAGAGGTATTATTAGATTATACATAGACTAACGTAGACCCGAAGTTAGTAGCTTAGGGTAAAGAATAATAGCCGCCGTTATTAATAATCGCATAGTATCCATATAGCCCGTAACCTCGTCCCTTTTTCTATCTTTAAAGTTAACGTTATTATAGACAATTACCATCTGCTTATTAGACGCCTAAAGCTAAAGTTATCTCTAAAGAAGTTAGCTGGTTAGCCTAGGAGTTTATAGAAGTTAAATACTATACCTCTACCACCTTAGCGATCTTATTTATTAACTAACTGGCCTAATAATAACTATAATATATTCTAAGCCCCAACAGAGTCTTAATTACTCGCCGCTTTACACTAGAGCCTACTAGATAGATATCTAGCATTAAATAGAGGAAGGCGGATCGCTTTTTGGCCCGAGAATAATATACTATACTAGTAATAGTAAACAATTACTTAGATAACGCATTAGTCTAAAGAGGAGCGTTGTAGCTAGGTTAGTAGGCGCGCTAATTACTTATAAGTCTTATAAGAATAGCATGCTATATAGGGGCAACCTTCTAGATAGTCCTAAAGGCTAGCTTAAAGTTAAGCGTCTCTAAGTCTATAGTATAATTAAATTAAGCAAAGTAAGGCTGGCGGATAAGGTTATTAAGCTCTATAGCAAAAGAGTTAGCTAGAGAATAACGTAAGCAGACGTTCCCTATATGTGGATTGTCTATAGCACGCCTTAGTTAAAGCCGTTGCTATTATTAACTGCTATATAGGCAGTGCTTAATTATAACCTTTTAGCCTTCTTTTAACCTAACCTAAGCAAGCATAAAGCCTTAAAAGCTCCATTTATCGCGGCGTAGTATATCAGCCACCTGTTATAGCCTAAATTGCGTAGACCGCCGTTCCCTATTGCTTATATTGTATTAATTACGGGTAGGAAAGGAAGGTCCGTTAGAGGAAGGCTAAAGGGCCTTAATAGCGTCGCTATTAAGCTTATCATTAAGGTAATCCATATCACTGTTAATTTTATTAAGATACCTATTAGGATATCTATTAGAAGGTAGAGGAGAGCTAAAAGGAATGCTAAATAAAGGGCTTTACGAATCGTTAGATAGGGGTATAAGTATTCCACCGGCAACGTTTATTGTTTCTTAATAAGATAGAGGAAGTAAATAGCTTTTAATTAAATATGGTCGGAAGTATTTTGGAGTTAATTTAGGGTATAAGATACAGCGTTGTAATGGAAGAGTTGTCGCCTAATAAGAAACTTTAAGTTTGTATATAAAGGGCGCCCATAAGCTCTTAAACTCTTAGGGAGAAATGCCTCTTAGTATAATATAATTGGTTTAGGACTTTGTAGGACTTTACAGGACTAGGGTATAGTGGTTTAATTGGCTTAGGAGTTTGCAGGAGTCTATAAGCGTAGTACTAGGTCCTTAGCGTTACGCCGTGGCGTAATTTCTCCCCGGGAGTCTGATTTATAAGATAACCTTTATAGGTTATTAGATCTTCTAAAATTGTAACTAATAGGTAAGGTTATTCCTTCTATCTATAAGGTAATCCTATTTTTTTTAATTGCTATTAGTAAGATATAGTTCCTAGTTACTCTACTATCTATTAGTGCTTTAAACTGTTAATCTTATTAATTAACTTGTAAATTTAGGTATTGTCCTTAAATTTTTTTTAAGGGTTTAAGGCTCTACTACTAGCTCCCTCTAGTTCTATAAGCCTCTACTTTTCCTAATTATTAGCTACTTAATCCTTATATATTTAGCTTACTCTTTAGCTAATATCTAGTTTGCTTTTTATCCTCTATATACTATAGACACGTATTTTTTAGGCATTCCCACTACTATTGTCCATTTAAGTATTCTTCTATAAGGAATCTTTTTAGTTAAAGTATTAAGTTTCCTAACTCCTAAACTTTTACTAGATGCCAGCTATATATATACTTAGTATTTCTATATTATTGCTTATTTAGCGCCTAATATATTCTTATAGGGTACTTCTAATTCTTTTCTTTTAGATTCTTATATATTTTATATATATTATCTATATATACAATCTATAATAACATATAATACGCTAGGTGCTTTAGGTTAACTCTTAACTTATCTTTATCTTTATATTTAAACCTTTACCATGTTAATCTAAATATTATAACTTTATTTATAGGTACTAAGATTTACCTTTTGCTTCTCTAGTCCTCTAATTATTCCTTTAGATCCTTTAATATAATTTATAGCCTTCTTTATAATTGGGTGGTTTTAAATAACTCGTTTATCTAACCATATATAGAAATCTTCCCACTTATTATTGTGTCGTTATCTATACTACTTTTAGTATAGCTATTAAAGTGTATACGGCTTATCTATAAGGAAGTATCTTCTTATTACTACGTTATAATAGCATTTTATATATCGTTTTTTAAACCTAATAGGGATTCCTAAATCCTCTTTATCTTCCAATTTAGTAAGCTACTTAGCTCTTAGCGTGCCTGCCTTAAGTCTATTAGTAATCCTTTATATAGGTACTCTGTCCCTTATACAACCTAGTATACTAGATCTCTAGTTTAGCTTTTATTCTTACTATATAAGGATTCTTTATCTAAATTTGTTACGGCACCGTAATGCGTAACCTGGACAGGGAGCCTAGTCAGGGGTTCGGCTAAGGACTTGGCGTTATAACGCGTATATGTTACGCCTCTACCTCCTATACATACTTCTCCTCTTCTCCTTAGCTTAGTATCTTCGTAATACAGCATTCGTTCAAGCTTCGGTTTAGAGGCATTTACTTGAGCCGTAATATTATACTAAGCTCACCCTACCCTGCCTAGGAAGGCCTTAATAATATCCTACCCCAAAAGAAACTTCGTCTGCAATAACGCGTCGACGCGCTATACTTAGACACCGAAATAACTCTACATTACCTGGAAAGGCCTAGATAATATCCCACCTTATAAGCCAGATAGGACTAGACCTATACCCCCGAAATTAAAACCAAAGCGTATAATACTAACGAACCTTAGGAGGCTAATAATGGCTCCTAAAG
>Ga0307515_10008297_pt1 | contig 20272 bp, 17 predicted proteins | sample 17_EM_MG_FD_194513 | JGI IMG/M metagenome (GOLD analysis project Ga0307515, IMG submission 194513) | Populus trichocarpa ectomycorrhiza microbial communities from riparian zone in the Pacific Northwest, United States - 17_EM | ecosystem: Host-associated > Plants > Roots > Unclassified | place...
CGACCCGATATTTATTTATTTGTTTGTTATTGTTATTGTATATTTTACAGCCACCATCCAAAATTTTAAAAAATTACATAACCACCTTTTAATATCCAAAACACCCTTATTTTTTATTTTAAAAATTGGATTGTTAAATTGAAAAAAAATAAAAATTATAGAAGAATAATCATATTTATTTTTGGTAGATGAACAATTTTAATTTCATTTTGAGTTCTTTGAATATCTTTCTATATTTAATTTTCTTATCTATCCTTTTTAAATAGTAATCAAGGATTTTGTTTTTATATAAGGAGGTTTGTAGTTTTCTCTTAAATATAAAAGGGTTTGTTAACAAATACTCAAACTTTTAAATGCTGACTGTAATTTTATAATACAACAGAAAGATTATTGTAATTTATCATTTCTAATTTATTTCATGTTATAGTTCTTCGAAAAGTATAATAAAGAAAAAAGTAAGAAGGTAAGATGGAGATATTTGATGAGGAAAGAAGCCATTGTTGAAAAAATAGAACTATTTAATAATTTCTGAGATTATAATGACTAATTAATTAATTATAATAAACAATTGGGATTAAGTTAAAATTAACTCAGCTTCAGCCTTCAGTCCCATAATGGGAGAAAAAAATGCCATTAGGATGCTACGGTGTCGTATCATGCACCGGCTATATATATATCGCTAAAAATTATCAGAGACTAGGGTTTTAGCAGGGGTTTTTTTTTTTATCAATCTTAAAACTGTCGATGGCGGATTCCTTGTCGGCGTCGGGGCGGAGCTCGGAGAAGCTGAGCCTTCAATCTCTCCAATCCAAAATGAAAATTGACCCAGAAGGTTACGAAACGGAGCTCGGCTTGGTTTACAACCAATTTAAGTCGGCTTTGGATCTTTTTCAACAGCAAGCAGCTCTCAGTTTCGCCTCCTCCTCCGGTGTCTGCGCTGACCCCACTATTTACAAGGACCTCAGTGACCGCGCCACTTTTTTGTCTCATGTTACACCTTTTTACCCGAAGCAGCTTGCTGAGTTCCCAGCTCAACTCGCTGAGTTTCTCAAATCGTCTGCTCGGACTCTGCCTTCGGGACTTCGGTGTCATGTTACTCAAGCGCTTATTCTACTGATTAATCGAGATGTATGATTTGTTTTCTTTTTTGAATTGCCCATTAATTTGTGATAATTATTTTCTAATTTTGTGGATTTGATATGGTATAATTTGTCGTTAGATGGTTGATATTAGTGAAACTCTAGCATTGTTCATGGAGCTTCAAACACTGGGAGATAGGACATTGAGGAATTTGGCTTTTACTCATGTTGTTCATAGCATTAGGAGGATGAATAAGAAGCATAAAAATGAGGCTAAGAATCGGGCCCTTCAAAATATCCTCTTTTCCTTGCTACAGGTTTGTAATCTTTTGCTTGCTAGTATTATCATCTATCTTTGTGCATTTGTTGGTTTGAATTATCGTATTATTTTTTAATGTTCACTTAGCAAGATGATGAAGCACGAGCGAAGAGAGCACTCATCACACTATGTGAGCTTCATCGAAGGAAGGTGTGGTTCGATGATAGAACTGCAAATTCAATTTGTATGGCATGTTTTCATTCATCATCAAGGTTAGCTTTCCCCCTTTTATTTTTTTGAGGTGGTTGCTAAGGAACTTCTGCTTTCCAATTTTTGAAATTTGATTGCCTTTGTCAGAATCATGATTGCTGCTCTGTCTTTTCTCCTCGATTATGAGAAGATTGAAGATAATGACAATGATGATAGTGATGCTTCAAGTGGCGAAGACGATCCAAATCCTCGAACAGCTCAAGTTGTCATTAGTAAAGAGTCTATTTATAAGGTCAGATACACCTTATATATATATATATATATTTTTTTGAATTCTAGAGGCAGCCATTCTACAGTAACTAACAACAGCCACTATCATAATAGTCCACATGGTTAGTAACTTATTGCCAACTGGTTAAACAGTTAGTTTGTCTAGCAGAAAAAACTGAGCCACTAAGATGAACTTGAATCCCCAAGTTAACCCCTGACTTTCGTCATCCTACTCAATCTCACTATCTACCAAGAAAGAATAGCAAAATCATATATCCAGTAGCCAAACATCACATGAAACCAACACCAAATCAGCCTTAACTTGTTTACAATCTTGGAACTCCAGTGTATCTAGATGTCTTCAGGTTCCAATCTACACAATCAATTTAAACGGGTATGTTACACAACCTCACCCCTTCTTGGCAGAACTGGTGTTGATACATTGAAGGAGGTGCCATATAATTCATCAATAACAGTTGAACAAATATGGTTAATTTACAGTATTTTGTTCCTGTTTTGTCAAAACCCCAGGCACACAATAAAGGTACTGTAGCTAGCAAGAAGAAAAAGAAAGCAAAACTGCAGCGGGCCATACGTAGCATGAAAAGGCAGCAAAGATTGTCATCAGAAAACAACAATTCAAATTATTATTCACCATTCAACCATCTTAAAGACGCACAGGTTTTCCTCTTTTCCTATAATTTACTGAGTGTAGTTCTACAGACTCTGAGCATTTTTATGTGGGATAAAGAGATTTTAGGATTTCTTTTTGCTTGCAGGGGTTTGCTGAGAGGCTATTTTCTCGCCTTCAGACTTGCAATGAACGTTTTGAGGTGATTATGAAATCTTGGCTTTGGCAAAGTTTGTGGTGTGTCTGTTAGCATGCACACTTGCATCTTTTCTGTATTGTATGTTGGTATCACATAAATATACATTTGTGTCTGTGTATACCTTATTTTGAGTTCTGAAAAATAACTGGAAGTGGGTTCATGGACAATGAGTAAAAAGAATGGAGAAAATGTTGGAACACTAGGGGTTATATTGAGATTCTTGTTCCCAAAAAGCTGCACTGGCTTTTATATTTTTCAGTTAGATTTGTACATTTTTTATTGACGTCAAGCTCTGTTTAAACTTCAGGTCAAGATGATGATGTTGAAAGTAATTGCTCGAACTGTGGGGCTCCACCGCTTGATTTTATTAAACTTTTATCCTTTTCTTCAGAAATATGTTCAGGTGTGCTATTAGAATGAATTAAAGTTATGCTGTTGGCCATGGAAATATGGCCACGGCCTTTCTTGTTACCCACTTGTCTTTGATCCTAAGGTGGTATTGTTATGTGCAGCCACATCAGCGTGACATCACAAATTTACTTGCAGCAGCTGTCCAGGCCTGTCATGATCTGGTAACGTCCATTTTGATTGATTGAATTCAATGCTGTGATCATAGATTTTTTCCTGTAAATTTATTCTCTTCAACTTCCATCCTCTTCTACTTCTATGTGATTCTTAGATTCTTTTCCTTGCTAACTCACTGTTTTTGCTGTACCAGGTGCCTCCTGATGCAGTTGAGCCATTATTCAAACAAATAGTAAATCAATTTGTACATGATCACTCGCGTCCTGAGGTATGATCACCAGCTGCTTTGCTACGACTGTATTCTAAAATTGTAAACTGTTTTTTCCTGTTGACTTTATTTGCTTGTTCCAGGCCATTGCTGTTGGACTGAACGTGATCAGGGAAATATGCTTGCGTATACCTTTGGTAACTATAACTCAGTTGCCATTTTCTTTTTTACTACTTATTTCTGTTTCTTAAAATATTGATGAGATACGAAGAAATATTTTTGTATGCTATTATTGTGCTTCCTCTATTAGAATTTTTTTTTATGGAAACATTAATCTCCTTTGTGATGTTGCATCTCTTTGCATGCATCAGTTCAAATACAAATATTCTCACATGTGAATTTTACTTTTATTGACAAAGGTAATATTTTGCTTCTGTTTTCTAGTTGATGAATGAAGATTTACTGCAAGACCTTGTATTATACAAGAAATCTCATGAGAAGGCAGTTTCAATAGCTGCTCGTTCACTCATTACTTTATTCAGAGAGGTACTAGAACTGTGCGCCTCAATATGCTTCCTCTGTCCATGAGTACCGGTTTTTGCAAGACATGCTTACAGGCACGACTAATACAGTGAGACTAATTGCTTCCTTTACTTCAGGTTTGTCCTTCTCTGCTGATTAAGAAAGATCGAGGTCGTCCCATTGACCCAAAAGCTAGGCCGAAGGCCTATGGAGAAGTCAATATTGTCAGCAGTGTTCCTGGTGTTGAGTTGTTAGAAGAACTTAATGATGATGATGATGATGAAGACAAGGAGGACAGCGATGATGTTGATGATTTGGCATCCCGTGGCTCTGATGATGATTCTGAAAATGAGGAGATGGTTTCTGCCAGTGATGAAGGAGATCAGATTTACAGTGATGACGCTGAAAGTGAGGATGGTGACGTGCAAGATGGCTCAGTTGATGAAGATGGTGATGATGCTGTAGACAATGACAGTGGTGGTGGTGAGGGGGGGGACGAGGATGAGGATCAGGAGGAGAATGATGAAGACAGTTATGCGAGGGCTATCATAAATAAAGTTAACAAATCTACTGCTAGAAAGAGGAAGTTCTCTGATTTTGATGGGCAACTTCTAGCAGCTGATACAAGTTTGCGGGCTTTAAAGAAAATGACAGAAGAGAAGTTGAAGAAACCACCATCAGACTCTACAGATGGTATTCTTTCTAATGAAGACTTCCAAAGAATCAAGGAACTTACGGTATGTTAATAGGTTAACATTGATGTCAGTATTGATATATGCTAACCATGAAGTGTTTATTTGACATGTTTTTCATGCGCTAGGCCAAGAAGGATGCCAGGATTGCTTTAAATCGGCAAGGATTTAAGGTTCCAAGTTCTGATGATCTGAGTGCTAAGCGGGTGGATCCTGCTACGCTTGAAGTAAGTCTTCTATTAGTTATTACTGATGAATAGTTTCGCTCGCAGTTGTGCCTAGATATGTGAACTAACTTAAATGTCTGTTTAAGGTCTCTTCTTAAAAGTTTTCCTCCTAGTTAAATGTTGCTTCTTAAGCAAGCGCCTGCTCGTGCGCGCACACACATATATATTGATGAGCTCTAAGAGATATATAATTTGCTTTGTGGTTCTGTTTCGTAGGTTCATGTACGGGCAAGGCTAAACAAGGAAGAAAGATTAGCGCTGGTGAGAGCAGGGAGAGAGGATAGAGAGAGCTACAAATCTAGAATCGCCGTAAAACAGAAAAAGGTGCTCATTCATTTTTCATAAGCTTACATTTTGGGGTCCAAGTCCTGAAATCCAATCCATCTTATTCTCAGTAATAGTTGATTCTGGCACAAACTTTAAAATAGATCTTTAAATCTTTCAGCGCATGTTCGGATTTGTTCGAAGCATTAATGTTTTTATGTGATTTGCTTGATTGTTTGACGAACTTCTTTCATGGTTTGTGCTGACAGACTGGCGGGCAGAGCAACAGGCAGAAAGAACACAAAAAGCAGATGCCTCTTGCTGCAAAAAGGGCCAAGGTAGCAAGATCTCGACAAGAGAAAAAGAAAAAGCAAAGCCTTTCTGGCAAGCAGTTCCGGGGGAAGAAAGCATGGAAATGATCAGAACCGTGTATTTTCATGCCATGAAGCATTTTTTTTATACATATAAAATACCAGACTCTCTTGGAGGATATAGTTTTGGTTTGTTGGTGACCTCTTATATGCCAACTGTCTAATTACAATACCAGCAAAACAAACCATTGATTTGAGAAGGATTTGGCTACTTGTTACCAGGCAAAAGCGCACCAAGTCATGAAGATTATGGCACCGTATACTTGTCTAGTGAAAGCTTCTAGGTGATGCAGTTTATTATTAGGGTTAAAAACGTTGATCGTGGCATAAAACCTAGGTGTCAAAATAGGTGATTCAATACTTCAGTAGTGATTGATTATTGATTTTTGTTTGAAGACAAAAGAGATAGATCATGATGATAAAATAAAATATAAAAATATTTGTTTTATTTTTGAAATATTTTATGAAGAGTTTTTATTATTTTTATTTTTATTACCATGAAGCTTAACATCTTTAAAATAACAAATAGAGATGTTTTTTCCTTTGTTTTATATTGAGTGTTAAAATGATAACTTCTCCACGGGTAAAAACAATATGTATGGTTAAGAAGATAATATCATTATATTATTTATTCAAATATATATAATAATAAAATAATTAATTATATTTGAAATAAAATATTGATGAGACAATTAAATTGCATCTTGCATATAGGCAAGACAGGAAAAGCCATAAAAACTCATCAGAAGTAGGAGAAGCATGTTGAGAATATTCTAAATTTCTAATTTGACTCGACACTTGGTTATGCCAGATAACTAGAAGTAATCGACTGCATATCATGCCATGCAAATATACAAAGCAACATCCTTCGTCAAAACAACAATGGCATTGCTGCCTTCCAAATTGAGGTCTACAATCTTTCTCCTCTCCGTCTAAACTTTAACCAGTAGTGGACGTATGAAGAATAAGAACGCTAAGCATATATATACTCCATGGCATGATTGTGTGAAAGCATCACAAGGTAAATTGTGCATCAGATATAAACAAGTTATTTTGGAACCAACTAGGAAAATAATAACATGAAAAAAACTCTAAAGGGATGAAGCGTCTAGTTTCTCGAAGAACTCAGGTGCTGGCAATATCCAGCACTGGTTACTGAAAACATGCTACGTTCATGAAATAAATCTTCTTCATGCGGAAGTATTAAAAACCTGATAGCACCCGTATGGATCTACCTGTCTCAAAGCGGAAATACAAATGCTGTTATTGAGCAGTCTCTGTCAGGTCAAAGAGACATCTAAAGGCAGGGCAGTTTGAACGTAGCCATATCTTGCAATTTTTGCCTGACATTGTATGAGGTTCAGGAGCACACATGCTTACTGTTTGCATATTTATATCTTAATCTCCAACGTTTTTGGGCTTCTACAGAATATGTTCTGCAAGATTTCCTACAGAATATCTTGCTATTAATCTCCAACTTGAGGTTTTTCAAGTCAGCTTCTTGGTTACATCTAACAAGAGCACCGACTCACCTCCAGACTCGGCACTGTGTCCTCTCTAAGTTCGATCAGTCAGGGACCGAGTTCGAAGGTTCGGTCTAAAAGGGTGTGTGAAAGGTATGGAGATTTGAGACGTGTGTGGAGAAATCTGGGGTTTGAAGAGTCGACTGAGTTTGGAACGAAATGAGTTGGAATCGGGTTGGCGCTAGGAGGGGAAACAGATGTGGGTTCGGTCTAAAAGCAATTTGAAAAGAGAAATCTGCAATCGCTTTTGCATTTTCTTTATATTTTCACTAAGCAAGAAAGAAGACCACCAAAAGAAATTCTCCAGTCTAAATAGAGATCTATTCTTGGTAAATTTGGTAGTGTATAGAGAGCACGGTTTTAGAAAATTACGTCACAACTTCAATGGATAGCCAAATGAGGAAATAAAATGTCTCCATGATCTTCTTTTTTTTAAAAAAAAAACGAGTCCTTTTTTGTAAGGATTGAAATTGATTTGAAAATTGTCCCACAACAAAGCAAGTTGGATCCCCAATCTAAGGCTCATGGATGATGCTATGAATAGTCACTGACCTTGAAATAAAAATTTTCTTAGAACTTAACGGGAGGGAAGGATATTAGACATTAATAAAAAAATGAACAAAAGATGATAACTATGAAGAAGAGTGTGTACCTTGAATAATTACTGCACTGCAGGTCCTTAGATTTACTGATTTCCTAGGACATACCAAAAATTTTGAATGCTAAGATTACAAAAGCTACACCTAAACATTGCAACTCTCGTTTCCAGTTCCCAGTTGAGTAGGGGGAAGGTAAGAAAAAAATGAAATGCAGAAAAAGAATGGGAACCAGAACATACTAGCAAAATCATGTGAAACCGCTTACTCTTTCACTAAACCTGAAGACGAATCAGCACTCTGACCAAATATATCAGGAATTTCATCCCAGTTCTTTCTCTCTCTTGTTTCCCAGTATCCACCTATATAACAGTAACAACCATCCTCATCCTTCCGAAACCATCTTGGTTGCCACCCCCTTTCCTGCAATTTCCTTGCCTGTCCCAGAGAAGACATAAATTACCAAGCTTCTCTTTTACTTGAGAAAAATAAAAGAAATGAAGAATGCCACTTTTTTTTTTTTCCTGATGAGCACAAGCGAAAGGACACACAGACACGCACTAAAGGACTTCGGCACCATTTGTTTGAGTTTGGAACTGCATTTGTGTATGTTTGATTTGAAAAAACATTAAATTAATATTTTATTTAATGTTTTTTTAATGATTTTGATATATTGATATTAAAAATAAAAAAATAAATTTAAAAAAAATTATTTTAATATATTTTCAAGTAAAAAATACTTTTAAAAAACACCTTTTACCACAATACCAAATACATACTTCATACAAGGCCATAAACTGAAAGACTTTTAATGCAACCCCGATATCATCTAACTAATTAGCGTAGAAGATGAATTTATGATTATAGAAAGCAAAACCTATCAAAGGGGTTCCATCACAAGATCTAGAGATAATGAGAGAGCCAAAAATCTCTAGACAAATGAAAGTGAATTAAAAGGAAATCGACATTCTCCAACTGCACACCTCTATATTTTGTTTGTTCAGCTAATGCCATCACCTAATTAAAGATAGATAAACAGGTTTTTACCTGTCTTTGCAGCTGCTCAAGTCTGAACTTCTCTGAATTAGCCAACTCATATTCCCCATTTTCTAGATGTCTCTGATCTGGTCTCAATCTCGAGTCTGTAGGGGGCAATTTATCCAACAAGCCAGGAGTCAGTTCATTCAAAGATATTGCAAAAGGTGTGAGATTATATCTCGTCTTGGGAACAGATTGGTCCCTTTCCCAGAGCAAGACAGCCTCCATCATCGGATCATAACCCTTTGGCTTTGCAGTCGGATCCCCAAGCACATAATACATTGCTTCATCCCACTTCCCGACCAGCATTGCTACCTTCCCTCCTGTCCTGTTATCTTGTACAAATCCATGGACCTACATTAGAAAACGGATCTTACTTCTGTTATAGAAAAAAAAAAACACCTGCCTAATCAGTCTATTATCAGCAAGTAGTTGGTCCCAGCACCACATCAAACAAGTGCACACATCTGTGTCTTGTTCATCGATTAAGTTAGGACCTGTCGAGTTGCCAAGTATGTGTGAGCTAGGGATTTGGTCAGCATGGTTTGTAAGCGCAGGACAGATGTAGAGAAACAAAGTGCAGCAAAGTACCAGAACGGATAATTTTCTAATAGCAATCAAACTGTGAGAATGGAAACATGTATAATCAGTGTAAAAACCAATTTGTTAGTGATATTTTTTAATTCACACGCAAATTATTCTTTAATGGATGGAAGGAGAAAGAGTAGCACGTATTTAATTTCTTTATACTCAGGAGCACTAGTTGATGGACCCTCAACCAATTTATAATGATTGTCACAAATATGAGGCGTTAAACAGATTATTAACAGGATTCTAGGGCAAGGAAAAGGTGTCAAAAAACAAAATGTGCACAAAGCCCTACATGAAGGGCCTTAAACTAGGCAGGCCTTAGCCACACAAGGCATGCACGGTGCCTGATCAAGCAGCTCAAATTAACTAGTGCCATTGATTTCTTTTATAATTATCTGGCTTAATTCAATTAAAGTTATAGTATGGTCCCCACAGTTATCTCTGAAGTTGAAAAAGATTGGGCTGGAACTTCGAAAGACTTGAGGGAAAAGTACAAGAAAGAGAAGAAATAAGAGCATTGACAGACACAAAGCCAAGGAAGCCAAAGAGAACCACCATCTCATATGATAGAGGGATGATTATATCTCTAGAAATGTTCTATTATGAATTTTATACTTCTGATGTATTTAGGCAGATTCATTGTTTGAGCTATATTCCTACTACCATTAATGGACGTGTCTTATAAACAACCGAGAATGGAACCAAATGTTATATTTTTCATTTTATGTGTTTGATAATTGCTTTGCATGTTAATAGATATACAAGTTTAAAAAATCTTGAATAGCTTACTTAGAACTTCAAACCACAGCTATAAGTTTTTTTAAAAAATTAATAGCAACTTTTCAGCAACAACACAACATTCTACTACTTCAACCAATAGGCTAAACAAATTATATTCAACTTTTAAACATTTCTCGTATTATATCTTTAAAACCACTTTACATAGGGTGAACCTTAGTTCACTCAATTGCAAGGTTGCACTTGACCCTGGGCCTAGGCTTAGAGCCATAAGAGCTTTAAGAGTGCCTGGCAGCTTTGACAACATTAGCGTTTATATTAATGAAGGGTGATGTTAATCTTCACTTTTTTTGTTGCAATCTTATTTAATGTGTTGCTTAAACAAGATTATACTGGTCATTACGACAAAAGGTGAAGTGGAAATAACACCACCCTTCATATGTTAATGGTAAACTCTATTATGTTATAATATTAATACATATCTATATTGAGAGAGAATATTTGCAAATGTTTTGGACTTTGGCCTAGTGTTCTCGCATACTCTCTGTGTATATATTTAAGCAAGGAGAATATGATAGTTGTTCTAACAGATCCAGCTCTAGGCTAGCCCAAAAAGAGCAAGTTATAACGATTGCTATCATATTTTCTCAAGTTGTTTATAATAGAGGGAGATTATCAGGTACTCTCAGTGTCGTCCTCCCTCCCTTGCATAAAAGTAGGACTCACAATCAGTTATCATGGTGTGTCTCACTTTTATATGAATGAAGAAGCGATGCGCTAATAGATACAATAATTCTAGCTCTAAACTAGCCCAAAAGAGAGCACGTTGTTATAGTTACCATATTATCTCAAATTGTTTATAATAGAGAGATTGTAAGGTGCTCCTGGTGCAATGCTCCCTCGCTCGCATAAAAGTGCAACCCCCAAGTAGTTATCATGGTGGATCTCACTTTTATATGATTAAAGAAGCAACACGCCAGTGGTTGTAACAATTCCAGCTCTAGTCCACATCTCATGGGCGATTTAGAGAACCTTAACACACCCTTGGAGAGCTAAAGCAAGCTTCTAAGCTGCCTCAAAGTACTTATTATTTGAGTTCCTCAAGAAGTCAGCATTATTATTTTCCAACTTATTTAATCTCTATCTTTTGTGGCTATACTTTCAGCTACTTAGCACATTTCATAAAGCATTCTGCCTGTTTAACAATAGCTAGCAATCTATTGATTAATAATCTTCCAAATATGTTGATGGAAAGGTTGTTGATTTCTTTAACAAACAACAAAGGAAAATGATGAAATCACGTTGATAAGAGAAATTCAGACAGTGTAGCTTCTTGCTGCTAGTCTAACACTTGAAGGGTTTTCTACAAATTAGGTGAAAGGGCAAGGAGGTCAAACATCTTTTAGTGCAAGGTGAATTTTTTATTTCAATATATTAATGATTTATGTTTTGGAACAAAAACTAAAGAGGGAAACTGCCCCCCTGGTTGTAAGCATGGGTTTGTCACAAGTTGTATGAAAAATAGATTAAGCACCTGATGGGGATTTCGGTCTATGATGGACTGCTCCTTGAACCTGAGCTTGCAAGAATATTTTCCACTGCCCTTGATACGCATGGTTCCGTAGTGATCACAATAAATTTTACCAAGTATAATGTTGTATATGGAAGTGGTGACCTTGCTCCACTGAAAGGTCTCTCCATCCTCAAACTGCAGGGTGAGGACACCAACAGGATCGAGCTGAATAGACCGCCCCCAAAACTTCCCCTTGAGATTGGAATCAGCCCAGAATTTCCAGCCTCTTCCCTCACAGTGACAAGCAACTACCATAGGGTGGTGACTTACCTGAAAAAAAGGCTAGTCAAGCATCATATCAAGAATAAAGAGAAAAGCCAGATTAACTTTTATCTCAATGATATTCAACATATATAGTAACTGCACATCTGGTTCAAGAATTTGTCGCAATCAGTTTAAAACATAAGGGGGGAGAGAGCATTACTTTTTCTGATCAGAAAAAACGAAGTCCTTTATCTGGATAGGCAGCCTCGTAGGTTTCCCCAAGGAGAGGGTTGAAGGGTTTGCACTGACGACCTTCTGTTGAGGCATACCCGGATACAGCAAAAGCTGCATCGTTTAGAATTCTCATCAAATCGTTCCCCTGAAACATGCAAAATCCCATTATTTATGAATAAATAAACAAAAAATGCCAACTCAATGCATCCTGATACAACATAAGTACCACCATAAACAGTTCCCGCGGGAACCAAAGAATGGAGCTAATTAACAACAATGAAAAAGACTTTTCAATAAAATTCTGCTGTCAGTTAATATTAATTTTCTACAAATATGATCAAGGTCTGAATATCTCATTCTCCATAACAAAAGCTAAAGGCCTTAAGAGGCTTATTTCAAACCAGATAGTCCTCCAAAATCAAACAAACAGACAAGCAAGTGGACAGAAGGACAGAATGACCTTAGTCCAACAGGGATCACAATCACCAAGAAGCCTAAGTAACAGCTAAGTCACAAATTGAATCAGTGATAACATACAAAACAAAGGAAAGGAAACAAATCGATTCATTAATAAAAAAAAGTGGGGAAAAGGAAAAAAAGTCTGTTACAGTCTACTGATGCTTGATTAACCAACTACCTGTACTAAAATGTAACAAGCAGATCATGTTTTAAAACTGCTTTGTTACAAAAGAAAGCACAGCTGAGGACCTGACCTGCTTTCCCCATTCCAAAGCTTGACCAACCAAGTATGAGTACTCCAAATCCTCAAAGCACTTCTGCAGCAAAGAGAGTGGTTCGTTAAAATAAACAGGAAGACAAACTCCAGATAAGTCCTTCCCGATATTGTCCTTGATAGTTGACCACAGACCAACATGTTTCTCTTTCTCCTTTGGTTCTGGCAGAATATCTCTTCTTTTAACATACGGATATTGAACTGTCCTAATCTCCTTCTCAAACCCACGCAAATGATCAGATAAAAAGGGGTCTTTATCATATATATCTGTATTTCCAGTAGCTGCCCTACTCCGATAGGAAGAGCTTCTTAAAGCATCAGTGGACAAAAAATCATTTGTATCAAAGAATAAACCATCATTTTCATCTGATTCAACATCAGCTCCATCTTGACTTTCATTGTCAGCATCGGAATCGCTAGCACTAGCCTCTGACATTACAGAATAGAAATCTGTGACATGGAAGGAACATGAATATCAGTTAACTTTCAGCACTCGAAAAATCAATAAGTCTTACCAGAAAACTTAGAGCAAAGTAGCAAAGTTTTCCTGTGGTTGAAATAGACTTTGTCAAAGACTACAGCGAGGAAGGAGCCATGTACCATTAAGTACAAAACTCCGCCAAAAGGGATCAAATGTAATGCTTGAGTGCTATAGCCAAAATTGGTGGAGAACTTACAAGTGTGCTTGTCTATTTTGTTTCAATATGCCAAATCGAGACAAAAAATCAAGTTACAAAAGCACCAGAAAATTGATTAAGATTATTCTGCATGTAGAATTCCAAAATGATCTACAAGGTCAACTTGTTCCATAAGAATATCAATTAACGACTCTGTCCTTACATTTCCTTCACAACCAAATGATTGAAGTATTTTCACACATAAGGTTATTATGTAAACTGCTCAACCCATAAGAGCTGGTAGGTAAAAAAGCATCAAAGCAACTATCAAAATATGGAAATAACAAAGATCTAAAAGCAAAACTAACCACTAAATGTTCTATTTGCTTGTCCACAATATGAATCACGTTCCTTCGTTTCATCTACTACAGTAGCTTCCAGCTCTATTTTCTCTGTCTGCAAAACAATTTTAGGTGTGAATTATTCCTCAATAAAGTTCTAAATCTTTTGATCCAGTATTATATGCATGAGAGAATGCGCATATGAATGGTATACGAGTTCATAAAATGACCATCGTCAAAGAAACATAACAATCAACATTTTATAGTTCAATACACAGCTTGCAGCAATACATTTCATTCACATAAAACATAAAAATGAAAAGCTTTTTTCTATTCCATGTCTTCAATATACTGGAGTTTTTTTTTTTTTTTTTTCCTGTAAGCATCTTTGAAATTTAAAGCATTTGGTGTCAATACCATCCTTATTTATTTGAGATTCCAAATGATGAAGTGGCTATATCATACTTTAGAGAAGAATGCTCCTCTTTGAAACCTAGGGTAGGTCAATCAGTTCTCCATTAACATGAAGTCTTTTTGGCCTAAGAATAAGTGTCATTGTCATGGTAGATTTATTTATTTGATTAGTTTATTTTTTGCGTGTGATCTGTAAGCGAGGCAGGATTATAGTTTTTGCAAATTCCAGAAAAACAAGGGTATTTTGGTGGTTTTCCAATTTGTCAGAGTCTAACTTCGTGTTGAAATTTTTAGCATTTAGCTTATAATAAATTGTTTTCATCAGTTGCTTTCCTAATCAACTATGGAATGCTTGTGTTAGTTTATTTACTGCTCTAAATCCACGTTTATTGTTTAGTTCTAATCTCAATAAATAAAGATGTGATGTCTTAAATTCTGAGTTGAGTGATAGAAAATTTAAAGTTTCAAAGTTAATTTATAGGTTTGATGCCTAGGTTTTCTTTTTTCCTCTCATTTTATTCTGTGCATCTCCTTCTCCTTTCCCATTACTACAGTGTCTCCAGTAACTTTCACAGCCTAATTCAAACATCAAGTCAGCCCTTAAACCCTCAAATTAAACCCCAACTTTCAAGTTTCAACCCTGTCCCTCCTAAAACGAATCCATAATCAGTTCTAACTCCATGTGTATAAAACACTTGCACTAATTTTTAAGTTATTTAAATTTTATATGGCCACAAAGAGCTTGACCGGTGGAAGTTCACGACTGTCCTAGATCAGTTTCAGTGTTTGCAGATAACACCAATCTTTTAATGTTCTAAACAGTGGCTAGAATGAGTAACTACAAGACAGTGAAGCATCTCACAGTTAAGATGAAGATAACATGTATAAACAGTGCATCTTAGTGCTATAATCTACAGATTGCTCCACTGATATAGTCACCCATATGTCTCTTCTAATGGGGTAAACATCTCAAATTCAATCGAAACAGCAACACCTACTTACTGTGATTGTTGCATGGTAACCAACATAACATCAACAAAGACGAACAACATTCTTGAGCCAAATTCAAGATGAAAAACATAAAAAAGTCCGAAAATCAAATATGAGATGCCCAGCTTCATTCTCATAAAATCCTGGAATGTCAAAGTATGTTGTTCTCATGCTTGCAGATATTCGAATTTACTATTGCACCGAATAAAGATGATAAAGGAAAGAGTGAAAAGCACCTCTAGTTGCCTCAATGTGTCTAACAACATGATGTGTTTATGTTGAAGAGCCTTCAACTTGTTTTGCAGCTCAGAGACTTCTGATAACATAATGGATTCACATTCTTTGATGACTGTCTCACCAACACCTTCCTGCACTAATCGTGATCTTAACTTCTCAGTTGAAATGAAGACATCTTCAGAAGGTGAATAATCACTGCTAGTCAACTCTCTAGGGAAAAGATCTTTAGCAGCCTGCAGGGCCTCAAGCCACGAATCATTTGAAAAAATAGGTGTTGATGGGTGTTTTTTAAATATTATTCTCATTGTTAATTTTAAGATGAATTGATTTATAAATTAGAGGATCTCCTCTTTGAATTGATCCTTTTTCTTTAATATTGTCGCACATGGCACTGTGATGCATAGTTGAGTCTGTTGAAAAATTATATGTGTCGGTGTGCTATTAAAAAAAATAAATTTGAATTTATTCATAAAATTATAATTATAATTTAAAAGTTATTATTTAATATTATAACGGTTAGGAACTCATGATTTACAAGAATCTGGGTAAAAAATTAATTATACATGGAGAAGCTGCATCATCCCCAGCACACCATATATAAGATAAGCTGTGTTGTTATTTAATTGTTTTTTTAAGTTGAATTTTTATTTATTGATCTTTTTTTAAGATCTAATGTAAATCTTTTTTTGTGAAAAAATCTCTTACCTTGTTGAACTTAATCCTAACCATTCTAAAGTTTGAGTTTTAACATCATATTTATTTTATATTCTATATTTTCAGTATTTAAAGATATATTTTACTATATAGTTTTACACCTCATAAATATTAAATTCTACATATAAACCCATAAATGTTACTTGTCTTTCTGATTCTCTTGATGCTGTAAAACTTATTAAAATGGGTGTCCGTTTGTTAATATCTTCAATCCTATATTCGGGGTATGTTAACAGGACAGTTGGAGGTGGAGGAGTGTGTGTTGTGGTAGTTTTTGGTTTCTCATTTTAAAAAAATTATTTTATAAAAGTATTTTTAGTTGTGGTTTGTTTGATATTTATATATGTTTGGTTAAAATTAAGATTGAAATTAAGGTTGAATAAAAAGTAGTTTAATGTGTTTGGTTATGAATGCTTTTCAAATCGATATTATAAAATAACTAAAAAAGATATATATTAATATTGATGGTTTTTAATTTAAATATTGTAAATTTAACTACTGTTATTATATCATGAAATAAATAATACTTTATATAAAATTTTTTTATTGTTCTAATAAACTATCTACAATTTCATCGCGTACGAAATTCGCCCAACAAGAACTATAGTTTTCATGGTTTCTTGAACGTGCAACAACATTAGGTAAAATATCATCAGGAATAAAATTGAGACTGCGATCAAATTCTGCAAAAGTTACGTCATCATGTGATATCTTTCTAATTTATGTAGTGTCATTAAATAATGTTAAACACTATTTTTTCGAATAAAACACGATTAAAAAAATTTAGATTTTTTATTATTTTACTTGGTTGGACTCGGTTCGATGCATTTAGATTTGGACCGGACTCGGTCTGGTCGAAACAATGAAAACATTCTCCACCGCTCTTCACAAAGTGGAGAGTGGACTAATTCACTCTTTACTGTGTGGAGAACGATAGAAGATGAACAAGCAATTTCAAGCTACTTTTCATTGCCCTGTGTTTTAAACGTAAATTATATTAGATCTCACAAATAATAAATTAAGTTTCCTAAGTTACCAAATAATTTTTTCAATGACTTATTTTAAAAATAGAAGCAACCACATAAACAAAGTCTCCCGAGATAGCAAGACACGTGTTGGAGTCCAGCTCCTATGCAAATTTCTTAGAGAAGAACGCAATAAAGAGTGGGAGGCTCCTCCGGGAGGCATCAAGCACTGTCTCCTAGCTGATGCTATGGGAATTTTGTATCCTAGGTTTTAGTTTTTGTTTTATCATTCAGCTGTATCAAAAAAAAAAAAATTGAAAAAAACTAAAATTTTAATATAAAGGAAAAGGATAAAGATCAAAATGATTGAATTTAAAACACTAAAGTGTGTTAGGTATTGCGGTAGCTGTTGTGGTTGTGGTTTGAAAAAAATTATTTAACAAAAAGCACTTTTGGTTGAGGTTGGTTTGATATTTATATATGTTTGGTTAAAATTGTGGTTGAAATTGAGGTTGAACAAAAAGTAGTTTAATGTATTTGGTTAAAAATGATTTTTAAATTAAGATTATAAAATAACAAAAAAGATATATATTAATATTAATGATTTTTAATTTAAATATTGTAGATTTAATTACTGCTATTACATCATGAAATAAATAATAAGTTATATAATTTTTTTTATTGTTCCATTAAATTATCTACAATTCCATCACGTACAAAATTTATTCGACAAGAACTACAATTTTCATGGTTTTTTGAGCATGCAACAAAATCATGTAAAATATCATCAGGAACAAAATTAGAATTTCGATCAAATTCTGCAAATGCTACGCTATCATGATATCTCCTTCTAATTTATATAGTGTCGTTAAATAATATTAAACACTAATTTTTGAATAAATCACTTTTAAAAATAAAAAAAATTAGATTTTTTAACTGTTAATATCTGTGCAGAGTGAATTGTCCCTGAACAACATAACTTTCCTCTTGTTACTCGCTCTCTTTCCTCTTCTCCTTTCGGGTTTGCCCAAACCAAACCCATCACCACCAGCAACAATCCCTGCATTCCCTGAACAATCCAAACTTGCTGGTTGCCCATTAGACCTTCCAGTGAGCTCTTTCATGGCATTAATTCAGCCTGTGATAGTGGCTCCTCTGCAACTGAGCACCTCCACAGGACTCGTTGCTGGCCTGTTCTTGCAGCTTGGCTTTACTCTGCTCTAGTATCACGTTGTTTTAGGAAGCAGAAGAGAAGCAGGTCTCTCTCTAGTTTCTCCTATACTGCGAAGTCTGCACCTCCCTGTTTCTCAAAAACCCCGACTTAATTATCTTTCATAGTTAGAAGCAGAGCAGCAATTAGGAAAGAGCTTTTCTTTATTAGTCTGGCTTCTGAAGCAAAAACCCAGTACAATAACGCAAAGGCAAGCTTTGTTTCCCTTAGTTCATGCTGCTTTCGGCTCATACTACAACCATACTACTTCTAATTCTTTCCTTTATCGTTAGTTAAGCTAATAATAATTGCAGGTGTATTTTTTTTCTCCTGTTATAATTCACTCTTCACCTCTTCATTGTTCACATGAACAGTGAAGTAGCTGAAAGCATGTAAATTCTGCTTTTGTTAAACCATGGTCACACCTGCAATTTAAATGTGTCCCACCAAAACAAAACTCAGTTATTAGCTTAACCAAATATTAATATTTATGGCTGAGTGTGAACCTCAGCCGCAATCTCAATGCCAAACGCTTTCTAAAATTAGTTGATTTTTTAGATAAAAAATAAAAATAAAGAAATAAAAAACAAGGATCACCGATGATAAATCATCCACTTTTAACAAACATGAGCCATCAATAAAGAAAGAAGGCACAAGAAGATCCAAGGAAGCTCATTTTCCACCACTGAGAGACACTACACGTGCTAGCGCGTGCGATGTATACATCAATAATTTTTTGCTTTTAAAAATTATAAATTAAATGGTAAATTATGCTCCTACTCTTAAACAAACAAATAATTTTTTTTTTTTAAAAAAGAGAGAGAGATATATATTTAAACCCTTGTTTCAATGACTTGTCTTTTTTTATCCTTAAGGTCATATGCATAATCTTACAATATGCTAAAAAAAAAATAACAACATTCCTGCTCTATAATATTAGTTTTTTTTATTCTAGAAATATTTTAGTTATTTATTATTTATAAATATATTTAATAAACAAAAATATTTCCAGACAAATTCATAATGCCTGACAAATTATATGCAAAGATAAAAATACTCCTTGTTCATATGCAAGCGATTTTTCCCGTGAATGACAAAAAAATCACACTATAGTGTTGAGGTGAATGAGAAAATACGAGGGAAGCTATAGTGAATATTTGCTTTAGTTGTTTTCTTATAACACAAATTTAGAAATTTCCTTCTGTGCTTTAGATATTAAGGATCCAATGGTGATTAATTTAACGAGTTAATGATGCATTTTGTCTCCATATTCTTTATTAGTTTTTGGATTTTGCAATCGGATAAAATTTATTATTTATTCAACCATTTTGTCATACATTTCTTTTTAGATTTTTACCCTTTTCTCCAACTCCGTTTAATTTTACCAGGCTGTTTATTTAGAATTGTGATATCACTGATAATTTAAAATATTTTTTATTTATAAATATATTAAAATATATTTTTTATTTTTTAAAAATTATTTTTGACATCAGCACATCAAAACAATCTAAAAATATAAAAAAATTTATTTTTAAAAAAAAATTTTAGAAACATAATTTACACCACATTCTCGAACACACTCTAAATAAAAAAGTTAAATAATTAAATTATATTTTAAATAGTGTAGATATGATTTATTTTTTTTGGTTATGAGCACTTCAACGAGAAATGTTATTTTAACAATCAATTTATATTATAATATATTTGATATACAAATACTTTACTAGTAAACTAATGTAATTAATTATTTTTTTTTAGTTTAACGTGGGTGTCCGGCCCAGCTTGCGCGCACCTCGACTAATCCCACGGGTCCTGAAGCTAACGATCATGTAAGCCTCCAGTGGCCATCATATGAGCAACCACAGGGCTCGAACCTGAGACCACAGAGAGAACAAAGCTCTTGGTCCCAAGTTTTTACCGCTGAGTCACCACCTAGATGGTTATGTAATTAATTTTTATACAATATAATTATGTATTAATTATAACATTTATATGAGAAATTTATCATAATTAAATTACCTCAATTTACCAAAACACTCTACCGTAAAATCTCAAATCAGGTCTTCTGTTTTTGTAGTGATCCAAAACAAAACCATA
>Ga0307515_10008298_pt1 | contig 20270 bp, 10 predicted proteins | sample 17_EM_MG_FD_194513 | JGI IMG/M metagenome (GOLD analysis project Ga0307515, IMG submission 194513) | Populus trichocarpa ectomycorrhiza microbial communities from riparian zone in the Pacific Northwest, United States - 17_EM | ecosystem: Host-associated > Plants > Roots > Unclassified | place...
GCATGCTTCATACGGATCATATTAATGAGTTTCTGCATGCTTCATACGGATCATATTAATGAGCTTCTGCATGCATAGGACAAAGCTCCACCCCTGATTACGTGATCTATTACATCACATGCGACTGACTCTTGATGAGCCCATGTCCTTGGCCATGTCTCTAAGCAGAGCCTTTTGGATCTTACCGGTTGCTGTCTTGGGCAGTTCTTCCGTAACCACCACTGTTTTGGGCACCATGTAATGTGGCAGCCTAGCCCTGCAATATTCAATTATTTCCTTCTCTGTTGTGCTCTTACAACAAGCCTCCTTCAAAGTCACAAACGCACAGGGCGTCTCGCCCCAAAACTCATCGGGTCGAGCCACAACCGCCGCCTCGTTAATATCTGGAAACGTGTATAGCACTGACTCAACCTCTACACTACTCAAGTTCTCACCACCGCTAATGATAACATCCTTGGATCGATCTTTGATCTCTAAATAACCATCAGGATGCATCACACCTACATCTCCCGTATAAAACCAGCCATTCTCTGTCATGCACTTGGCTGTAGCTACTGGGTCTTTGAGATAACCCAGCATGATGCAACCACCTCTTAAAACAATCTCACCAAGTGTTGACCCATCTCGTTTCACACTCGTTCCAGTAATGGGATCCACCACGTCCACCTCATTCATTCCAACAGTTCTCACTCCTTGCCTTGCTTTCAATCTCGCTCTCTCTGTTGCGGGAAAAAGACTCCACTGTCTTTTCCAAGCGCAAGACACAACAATCCCACCAGTTTCAGTCAGCCCATAACCATGACCCACTACGAACCCCAAGGACTCAGTACGAGAGAGTATGGTGGCAGGTGGTGGAGCCCCGGCTGTGATGATATGGACTGGATTCTTTAAGGGTTTAATAATGGTGGGAGAGTTTGATAACATGTTGAGAACCACAGGTGCACCACACATGTGAGTGACTCTATGCTTTTCAATCAAGCCATAGATGGTGGGTGCATCAAATTTACGGATACATATGTTGGTCCCACCAACGGCAGCCATGCCCCAGGGATAGCTCCACCCATTAGAGTGGAACATGGGCAGGGTCCACAAGAAGACAGGCTGTTTGGGGAAGGACCAATCAATAAGAGAATCAAGGGTCACGATGAAGAGACCCCTGTGGCAGTGGACGACACCTTTGGGAGACGCGGTCGTACCTGAAGTGTAATTCAGTGCAATCGGATCAAAGTCATTCTTGGGTCGTATCCAGTTGAAGGCAGGATCGCCCTTCTCCACCAAACTCTCGTAGGTGTCGTAAAAGTGAATGGTAGGTGAAGATTGTTGGGAAACGACCTCATCGTCAGCTATGAGGACGAGAGGTGGATGCTTGGTGTTGGGTGGAAAAAGGGAGATGGCTTCATGAACTAAGGAGACATACATGGGATCTACAAAGAGGAGCTTGGATTCGGCGTGACAGAGGAGGAGGGAAATGGTACGCGCGTCAAGACGAGTGTTGAGGGTGTTGAGGATGGCGCCGGCCATAGGGACTGCAAAATGGAGCTCGTACATGGCAGGGATATTGGGGGCAATGACAGAGACGACATGGCCCTTGTTAATACCGATGGAGGACAGAGATGAAGCCAGTTGGAGACATCGACTGTGAGTCTGAGACCACGTGTAGGATATGTCATTGTAGATGATGGAGGGGCAATCACCATACACCGTTGCTGCCCTGTCCAAAAAGCCTACAGGAGTTAGAGCATAAGAGTTTGGTGGTCTTGGTCTCAGCTCATCCATTACGATGTCTCTCTATCTCACACACAGTGTGGAAGTGTTGTGTTATCACAAGCCACGATGATACGATGACTTATTAAGAGAGACTTGGAGGTGGGAGAACTGTTATATTATTATAATTATAATAAAATCTAGGACTGTGCACCATACATTCACAAAACATGGTTATATAATAGTGTTTTCTTTCGGTACTTTCTAGAGGATCAAAGTAAAAGGAATCGAAGGAATCAGTGTCATTTTTTTTATTTTAAAGTGAAATGTCTATTTTACACTTAATAAACAAGAAAACATTCTACACGTGTAATTTAGTAATTTGACTAAGATCCCTTTCACATTCAAAATTTAAATAGGGACAATAACATCTTTTTCTTTTACAAAGCATAATAAAATAACATTTATACTTTTATATTCAAAATTTTTATCTTTGCAATTTTTGTTGAACAATAAAATTACTTGCATGTGCTTAAGTTTAGATTTTCTATAATTTATGTGTTAAAAATATTTTTGAATGTGTGCTCAAGTTTTTTTTGTAATTGTTAAGTTAGGTTATGAGCAATTGTATAATTATATATATATATATATATATATAAAGGTTGTTGACGAGCGTGTTGCACGTGTCAGTGCATGGCAACCCTTATGCCTTTCGGGTGGCGCATGCAAAGTTACCTGGTGGTCAAACACTGTCTTTTGCATGATGTTTGATTCGTTTTGGCGTTGACTCCTTAAGAAGGCAACTAGTGTGGCAAAAGGCAACGAGTGTGGCCAAAGGCTTTTTTTCTTCTTATTCTCTTTTTCCTCCCTCGAAATTCATGCTTGAGATTTAAAATTTTAGGATAATCCCCTTAGTTGGGGATATTCGAGTCTCATTCCTTATTCTTTTGATTTGTAATTTTTATCTTTTATTTTTTTGTAAGTTTTTTATTTATTTTCAACTCCATCATTTAATCTAGATTTTTTGTTTTTTGTTTTTTTTCAAATACGGTCTTGATTCTTCTTCTTTTTTTCTTACCTTTTTTTGTAAACTTTCAATTGTTTTCAATTCACCCTTTAATAAAAAAAAATTAATGTATTATTAAAAAAATTGATCCTCATTCTTTTGGTGGTTTCTTCTTTAATTTTTTGTGGGATTAATTTTTCTTTTCAATTTAGCCCTTCAATCCATAATTATCCATCCTTTAAAAAAAATCTTCATTCTTTTAATTACTATTTTTTCTTTTCAATCCTTTTTGTGATTGATTTTTTTTTTATTTCATCATTTAACATTTGATTTATTGAAATTTAGGCTTTGTGGTTTTTTTATTTTTGGTGTTTTCAATCAAATGGTCTAGGTCACAAGTTTTGTAAGCTAACACGGGTTCATTTCTTTTCTTTTTCTATCTCATTTCTCAACATTGTTTTTTATATATATACGATTCATGTCTTTCTTTGTTTTCTTTTTTATATGGTTATCTCAATCTCATGACCTGGTACGTGTGTTTGACAGGTATACTAAGTGAGCTTGCGCCTTTTTTTTCTTTTAATTACTGGTTTTTCTTTTGGATCCTTTTGTTTGATTGATTTTAAAAAAAAAAAAGCATCCTTCAATATTTGATTTATTGAGAATTAGCCTTTGTGGTTTTTTCATATTTAGTGTTTCCCGATCAAATGGCCTAAGACAAGGGTTGGCATCTGTAAATCCTCATATAAATGTAAGACTTAAGGTAGAAATAACCTGACGAGTAATAGAAACACGAGATGGAAAGAAAAATTAGTAAATGATATAAATAATAGAGAATATGATGTGAGATGGAGATAATGGTCTCCATGATTAAATATAAAAGTATGGATGGAGTTCCTACATGAATTATGAATTTTAGTTTAAAAATTCATAACAACCACGAAACCGGTAACAAGTTTTGATAGATAAAAGATTAAAAAATGAGAAAATGATCCCAAGAAGTTAATATGGTGGTAAGGAATAAACAATATGAAAGTATGGTATAAAAGAAAAGAAAAGAGTGATGGTGTAAGCACCAATTGAAAATCGGTAATGTTACTGTGAAATGGTAAAAAGTTTATAAATGAAATAATGATGAAAAGACAAATAAAAATATTCTGGGAATAAGAAAATGGTATCAAAGATCTAGATGAATGATTGATATGATTCATGCAAGGATGAAATGAAGAAATTTGGATTTTTGACAAAAAAATCACAAACTGACTAGTTTTTATGTGATTACACATAACTTTTAATTCGTCCGTCAGATCATGCTGAAATTTTGCGTAGAGTCTTATGACATGTTGACCTACTATAATTTAAAATTTTAGCTCAATCAAATTTTAGAAAGGACTTACAGTTTAGGTCTGAAAATCGGGTAAAGTGTATAAATAATACAAGACATAATAAAGTAGTGGAAAAATTATAAATAAGAGGAAATCTCCTTTATTTAAAGGTTGTTTCAGCCAAATAAAAGAAAGAAAAAGAGAGGATGAGAGGGTTTGTTTTCTAGATCAAAAATTAAGAGAAAAACCTTAAAAATTTGTGAGATTGAGAGATTAAAAGGATAGGTTATGTAGAATTATGTATGAAAAACATGTTTTGTTGGTGATTAAATAAAGAGTTATAAAGCAAGGGTTTTGAAAACTAGAGAGAGAAAGAAAGAATTGAAGAAAGGAACAAGGAGACTTGAATAAATCTTGGTTTCTTATGCAATTTCTCCTTGATTCCTTGTGTCTGTAAGAAACTCCTCTAAAGCGATTATTTAAGATGATTATGTGATGGGTGAAAGAATAAATATGTTAGTGTTGTGTAAATTTGAATTATGATTTTAGGTTGTTTAAATTGATGTTTTGTGTTGGAATGATAATTATGGGTGCGAAAAATGATTGGATAATGAATTAATTGCAATAAATTGAAAAGAAAACTCATATCCGTCATTAATGAAAAAAATCAGCATAGTTGTAGGAAAGGGAAAATGGGTTTGTTTGAAGTAATTGTCATGTAAATTGAGTGGAATTATGTTGGTATAAATATAAAATGATTAGGTATTGTATTGATTTGCAAAAGATGAAAAGAAAAACCATGTCTCCATTTAAAGAGTAAGTTTTGGCCTAGGGGCTAGATTAAAATGATGAGTTTGCTGATTTAATTGTTATGAAATATGATTAGAATCGTGTTAGTTTTAGTACAAAATAAATGAGGGGTAAAATAAATGAAGAGAAAATTAAAGAAAATAATGAGCTCCTTTGGAATGCATAATTCAGCCGTAACTAGTGTGGAGGGTTTGAATTTGGTGGTTCAAACTAGTATGGAATTTATATTTAATTATGATGTATAATGTATTTAATGTTTGGGTAAGAAATTAATGTGTATAAAAAATCTATACTTCTTTTTAATGATAGGTTCGGCCTAAGAGCGAAATGTTAGGGAATTGATGAGAATGAATGATTTATTGTTTTGTTTGTGTTTAGTGATGTTAAATAGGGATATTAATGTAAGTAATGTATGGAAGAAAAGGGGATGATTTTCCTATCTTGGCCGAAACTTTCAATGATACAAGAGGGAAGGAATTGTTTGAAATTGTTGACTTAGAATTGATTTGAAATGTGATATAATGATGATAAATGATATTCGACAATGTTGCTTATGTATAGGAATAAGTTAGAAGTTGGATTTTTTAACTTGAATTTGTGAATATAATTGGTGTAAAGGTGAGGTTGAGCAAACAAAAAAACAATTAGATATGGATTTTGCATTTTGTTGTAATATTCATAACTATCCAGTTTTATATACATTAGCATAATTCTCAATTCGATTATTAGATTAAACTGAAAATTTACCCAGAGTTCCCAGACATGATTTGACATACTGGGTTAAAGTTTCAAATCAATCGGAGTTCAATAAGGCAATACAACATAGACTAGAAAATGTTGTACATGTTCTGTTATCTGGTTCCTTTTGATTTATGGACTTCTTATTTGTCATGGATTCTTTTCCTAATGAACACTAAGATATTCAGCAGCAATGTGGATTCAGCAAACCCAAATATTTGGCAAAAAAAGTATTTTCAATTCAATTTTGAATTTGTTAGCACAATACACAATAAAGCATGTGTTTTATAAAACAAGAGATAATGGACATCTAAGCCACTTTGGCAATAACATCTTCATATAAAGTGAATAACACTTTTAGATTCCTTATAGGAAAAGATAGATGGGGTAGTCATGAGCAGTAAAAAAGAAGTAAAAAATCATATAAAAACAAAAGATGACAGATTACAGCACTAATAAATAATTTTGACAGCTTGTTTAATTCAAATTTTGTCAAAAAAATTTATTCAAGCTTTTGTATTTTATTTGGTCATGTTCAGAACAATAGATTTTTAGTTTTAGGAAGTATAAATACCTTTTTGAAAGGGATTGTAAGGGGCTTGAATTTCAGACTATAATAAACAATTTGTTTGTGTGTTTGAAAGAGTTCTCACACTTTGGTTTTTGAATGAACTAAAAATCAACTTATCAGAGAATAATTATCTTCATGACATCATTCATTATACTTCTCATTCATGATTCATTATAATCATTGGGTGGGGGTTTTATTTTCAATAGTATGGGTGTCTCAGTTCAAGGTAACTATTGTGTCACACTTTCAATCTTTAAATATGTTTTTTTAGCTTTAATGAGGCTGTTTCAATCTTTATTGAGGGTTACGTGACTGTGTAATTATGAGATTCGTGTAACTAGATGCATGTGTTATGAATGAATTATATTTAAATTTAAATCTAGAAGATGTTATTGAGAATTTGTATACTTAGCCTAAAGGTATGTTTAGGCTAAGATTGACTCTATTCATTTTTTAAGATCCTTTTTTAATTGGAATTTTTTTTAATTTCACCCTCAAACAACTCAATTTTTTTTTTTAGTTTTTTTTTTCAATTTTATCTTTTAATATTAAGTTGTTTGGGAATTGGAATTCATAATTTTTTTTTAATTTGCTTTATAAGTATTTATCCCAGTATCATGAATTTAGTTTTTTTTTCCTTCAATTCAACCTTCAATATTAAATATGCTGAAAATGGAGTTTAATATTTTTTTTTGAAGTTATTATGGTCTCGTGACTCAGGTCGTAGATTTAATAGGTTGACCCGGTGATGCAGGCGGAAGCACACAAAACAACAATAAGCATATAAAATAAGATGTAGAGTGAATATGATTAAAACATGAAAAACCATAAAAACCTTGTTTTATTTTTGAGAATATCAATATGATAAAGTCTGCCTCTTAAAGTGGTTTACAATGTCTTTTATAGGCTAGAAAATCTAACCTAGACTAGAAAAAAAAATCATAGCACATAAAGGAAATTAACGCATAATAAAAAAACAATAAATCCAAAAATATATAGGAAAATAGAAATGTTGGCCTAAATAGCGACTTCTAGGTCTAGTTTTTGTAGAAATTCCATAGTCCGAAGAGCGACACAATAAATCTTTATAGAGGAAACAACCTATAAAATCTTCTATAAAAATTTAAGTCCGTTCAAAGGATCGGATCTCATGTTATTGTCATTTTAAGTCATTATTCTGGTTTGGCATGATAATACCTTCTTTTTGGCCTATAGTTGTCCAATTAGTCCACAAAAATATCTGTCAGGCCATCCACATAATCTATTTGGTCTATTTGGGGAAAATCTCTATATAACTGCCTATAACCCCCAATCTCTATAAACCTAGCTACATCACCCAAGTTGACTTGAATTGTTTTTATAAGTTATTTTTTTTAATTGTTTAAAATTAGGTTGGTTAGAGATTGAATTTTATAATTTTTTTTATCTATTTTCTATGGGGTTATCCCGATCTCATGACTCAAGTCATTAGCTGACAAGTTAACCCGTATTGACTTAGATAGTTTTTTTCTCTTTTTAATTTAATTTTTTTTTTCAATTTCATCCTTCGATATTAGGTTGGTTAGGAATCGATCTTCATAGTTTATTTTGATTTGCTTTCTATAGGATTATTACAGTTTTATGACTCATGTCATATATTTGACAGATTAATCGAGTCATTTCAATATGTCATGATCACATGACTCGAGTCACAAATTTGATGGCTTAACCGAGTCAATCTAATATATTATTATTTTAATATTTTTTTTAAAAATACTATCTAATATATTTTCATATAATATTTTGAGTTTATTATTATTTTTTTAAAAAAAAACATGGTGAATTAAATCGCATTTAATTACATAGACTACAAAAGCCAACTAATAGTCAAATCACGTTGGACGCTCTGCTCGTGAAACTCGTGAGATGGGGTTTGATGGTATTTCACGGAGGCAGCACGCCTCCTGTAAATGCTTTTTAGTTGATGACAAAAAAAAAAAGAAAAAAAGAAAAAAACTTTTCAGCTTTATTCCTTTTCTCTTTTTGTTGGCAGTGAATGGTTAATAAGATTTGTTCAAGAGTGTTTATTAAGAATATGCATTTACTTATAACTAAAGACTATAAATCAGGTGCAGTTACTAAATGGCGAGCAACAATCGGATTTTCTGGTTAGATTTCCTGTCGATTGAAAGGCTCCAAATTTATAACTAAACTCAAACAGAATTGAGATGCAGTTTTTGAAATCGAAAAAATCAGGGTTTTTTTTTTTTCTTACACAAAAAGATTGAATTAAGATTCCGTAGCTTAGTTGTTACTAACAGTATTTCTAAGCTTGGATCTCAGGTCTATCATTGTTAATCTGGGTAGTTATTTACTGTTATTTTCCCTTGTGCAGTATAAACGCAAGGACAGGTTGCAGAGATTGTTTCCGTAAAAGAATTTTGTTATTTTCTCAAGTCTATCATTGCTGACCATATGCTTGTTCTTGTTAAGATATTCCTTTCTGCTGACGAAATGGGAACATTAACACTCGTTTGATTTTGGGGAGATCAATAGTTTTTTTTTTAATGATTTTTCAAGGTTCTTACCAATTCAAAACTTTTTATAAATTTTTTTTATTTTGTCTTTCATTGCTGTCTGAAATTAAATTCTCCTTCTTCTTTTAACTACTTGATTTTGCTACTTTTATAAGTTTTTCATCCATGTTGGTTGTTTAGTTTTTTCACTGTCTTAATGAAAAGCTTGATTAGGCAATGACAGAACTTCCTGCCTTTAATGGAACGAGCATCGCTGGGTTAGATTACCCCAAATAAATAAATAAATAAAACATTTTTTTTTATTTGGTTTGCCGAATGTCACGTAGGTACACAACTAAACTCGAAACAAAATCCAGGAGAAGCAAACAAAACATAGTGACACGAGTCAATATCACACGCGTCAATATCCTCTTCTTTCTAAATTATTATTCACTCGAACAATGATTTATTTGTTTTTTTTTTGTTTTTTTTTTCAATCAATGCTATTTTTTTTCTTAATTCTATCTTTTAATATTATATTTATTTTTTATTGGGTTGTTTTATTTTTATAACACGGATCACGGGCTTGACGAGTTAATCCAGTTGACAGAGAATTGAGCTTCATAATTATATTTTATTTTGGATATCTTGGTGGGTTTGACAAGTTAACCTAGGTTAAATTGAGTTGTTTTTTTTAATTTTCTTTTTAAAAAGTTATCTCGGTCTCATGACCTAGATCATCGGTCCTTCAACATTGAATTTTTTATTAAGTTGTCCTAGTCTCATGACTCGGTTCACGAGTTTGGTGAGCTAACCCAGTTAAGTTATAATTTTTTTCCTTCGATTTTATTATTTAATATTGTGTTTGATTGAAAATTAGACATGATTTATTTTGCTTTTCTTTTTATTAAATTATCTCAGCATCATGATCCAAGAATATTGCTTGGCAAGTTAACCCGAGTTGAATTGAGTTATTTTTTTGTGTCATTTTTTTAATTTAATTTCTTACAAATTTCATCATTCAACATTGGCTCCGATAATGTTAGTTTAGAACTGAACTTCATAATTTTTTTTATTTACTTTTTATAGGGTTATCTAGGTCTTATGACTAGGAGCACGAGTTTAGCAGGTTAACTCGGGTTAAACCAAGTCATTTTTTTTCTATGAGGTTATCTCGGTCTCATGACCTAGATTATGAGTTTGACAGGTTGACTTGAGTTGTTTTTTATTTTATTTTTTAATTGATTTGTTTTTTTAATCTCATTTGTACTTTGTAAATTTATTTCAATTTACTTTCTATAAGATTATATTGGCCTTATGACCAAGGTCACATGGTTAAGCTAATGAGAGATTAACTTGAGTTACGATGTCATGCTTAGTTTTGATTTTTTTTTTAAAAAATAAACAAATGAGAGATTTTAAGACTGCTAGTTTTTTTTAGCTAAAAAAGAAGAAAGGGTCATTTAGATAACTAGATTATTTTAAAATAAAAGTTTTTGGATGGCGAATTAAAGTAATGAGATTAAATTTTAAATTTATTTGTTTCATTTTCAAAATTTAAAATTAATCAATTCAGTTGAATATTATTGCTGCTAAGTAGTTTTATATGTAAAGTATAGAGGAAACTTAAGAAAAAAATAAAAAAAATGATTTAAAATATAATAAAATACAGGGAGGTCAAAATTAAAATTGAGAATATAATAATATAACCAAAATTTAATTTAATTTTATTTTTAATTTATGCGATGTAGTTAGAGTAGAAAAAAAATGGATGGGCTCTGGAGTGAGAGCAGAAGAAAGGAAAGATAAATCGAAAGCAGGCCGGAAAAAGAGAAAATGCAGGCTAAATCTCATGGGTCATGATGACCCAAGTGACAGTCCTATTTAGCCCAAAATCAAATATATGTTAGCCTTCTGGCTTCTGCTCATGTCGAGTGTAGACACTGTAGAGCAGAGAGCGAGAGCGAAATAAAAATCGTAGAAAGAAAGCTGCTGCTGCTTCATAAGATCAGAATCAGAATGGTGTGGGGTCTTTTTCCGGTCGATCCTCTTTCAGGTCAGTTTTACATCTCATTCTTCTTTTTCTTTTTTAATATTTCAATTTGGTTGGGAAATTACTTAATTAATTAGTTAGAATTTATCATGTCTCTTTGTTTCTCAACCCCTCTCTCTATACACACACTCAACTCAGCTGATTGTTTGTCTACTTAACATGGAAATTGGCAGGTGAAGACAAATATTATATCTTTACAAAAGGTGTCTACAAAGTTGGCCGAAAAGGTAATTTTGTTATTAATATTGTTTGGGATTACTGCACTGTAATTTCATTCCTTGATTGATCGATTGCTTGAGGCTTAGGACTTTATCACACCTGAGCTACTCTAGTTATGCTGATACCCAATTCGCCTGAAATAATCCAAAATTATCCTTGTTCTAGGTTGTGATGTAATTATTTGCAAAGACAAAGGTGTTTCTCGAATCCATGCAGAATTAGTTGTTGATGAAATGATTTCAATGGATCATCCTCTGCACATGAAATCTGACCTACCCTCCCGAGTTCTGATTAGAGATTGCTCCAAGTATGGAACATACATTAACAAGGAAAAGGTACATAAGTTCCTAAATAAAGAAACATCTTTAAAAGATGGAGATGTGGTTTCCTTTGGAACTGGTACTGCCGTCTACAGGTAAAATTAAGTCTTTTCCATGTTCGGCCTTTTGGTTTTTGCATGTTTGACATTTTCATCAGATATAATTTTTAAAACAGTAACAGAACTTAGATTAACTCTGGATGGTCAGTCTTAGAGCAATTTGTAAAGTAGATTAAGACCATAAGACATTAAAAAACTGTGTGTTCGTCTCCAATTTAACTATTGTCATGCAACTAAAATCTGGCAGGTTCTGTTTTGTTCCACTCGTATTTTTCGTCTACTGTTCCGAGTCCTTTCAAGTGGATCAGCTTCTTCGAGACAAAGTCTCATCAATTGGTAAGTTAGAGAAACAACTTAGCTACCTATAAAATCTCCATGTATATTTGCTTTTATATTATTGAGTTGATCTCCTTTTTGCCCTCCATTTGGTTTGGTTACATGTCCTTCAGATTGCAACATCTGTGACTTATGCAACCTATATTTTTCTTCCCTAGCCTACAGTTTGCCATTAATATATGATTACAATTGATAGGAAAGAAAATTTGTATTCTGACCAAAGCACAAGGCACATATTTGTGATAATATTGGTCATAAGCCATCACTGATAATTGCTGTTTTTCTCATGTGACTGGCGGTGATGTGCAACTAATGTGTTTTGAGAATTATTGAGCTTCATTTTCTATAAAAAACTGATATACACTGCAAACCTTCTGATCTAAACTATGACAGCTATTGATATGTTGAAAGAACCGGTGGTAGTTGGTTGGCAGGGTTATTAGTCGTGCTATTCTTCCTATGCAACTCAGGGAAGCATTCCATACACCCAATCCTGTCTAGTTTGGGATTAAAAATTAGTTGAGTGGACCTTCTTATGCAAATTAGTGTTGGTAGTGGTAGTGGGTGCCAGGTGTGTCAGTTACCATGATTGGGTTTGCAGTGCACTTAGAATCAAGAAATCAGAGATTTGATCCCTCTTTTAGTGTGGAATTTGGTTAACTTTCAATTGAACAGTGTAGATACAGCGTGTTTGTGACTTGCAAAAGACAATGAAGAGAAGAAAGGTAATGACTGGTGGTAACTACGGGTCTCATTGCTTTATTAACCAATCATGTTGTCTCCCTGCAGTTTTAATGCTGCCAGTTTTCTGAGAGCATAAATGGTATTGTTACACCATCACATTTTTTTAGAAGCTCGCCATTTTTTCTTTCTTCGGAAGTGATGCTTGCTCTTAACCCAAGCAGCTTTTTGAGTTAATTTAGTGGATTCTACAATTTACTTGAAAGCCATTTGCTGTTGCAAGATATTATAGTCATCCTCATGTTAGCATGCTGTCTTTTTATAGGTGCTTGCATTACCTACAATTTGAGTGAAGAGTGCACACATGTTCTTGCTGATGAACTCATGCCAGTTAAAGAACATCTTGTTGATGCTATTGTGTCTAAGAAACCTATTGTTCTCAGGAGTTGGGTTGAGGTACTAGTTTAATATCCCTTGCTTCTTATTTAGGGTTTAATAGTAGCTGATGTTCAAGTTAAAACCTTTTGAGCGCTAATTTTGGATGTTAACTAACAACTTTACTTTGATAAATGGAGGTTTGGAAGGGAATTGTAACTTTTGCAAACCCTCACTTGACACTTCCTCATTGCTTCTTTTCTTTTGTTTTTTGATTTTGGACGAAACTAAAACAGAATAGAGGAGTCTTGTAATGAATTTATCTTTTCATGAGAACGTTTGAAAATGGTTAGGATACACCATGGTGTTGCCGGAGCTGCTGCATTAACTGGGAGTGATTATGGATCCTTTTGGTGCATAAAATGTTAAGTTGTAAATAATAGCTATGTTTTCCATGGAACATTTGGGAATGGTTAAACAAGTCATATTTGGTGACACTAGAGGGGCAACAGTAAAATGCAAAAGTATTTATCTAACCGACATTATTTATTTATGTCTGTACAATCACTAATTACTGTATTATGATTAGTTGGTTGCAGAAAAAAGGATTGGATTAGAAATTCCTAGCTGGAGCTCGTAAGTATCATTTCAGTCATGGTTATGCCGATTTCTTAACGCTTATCTGCAGTTCCTTTTATATATTCTGATGAAGCTAATAAAATACATTATACCTTTTCCCTCAGCTATATTCCTACATTGACAGTGGAAGGAGTATCAGTCAAAGTTGCAGCATCAGGAACTCGTGCTAAGTGTTTGGAAGGATTCACCTGTCTACTGGAATCAATAAATATGGTAATAAATTGGATCTGGTTGACTAGCTCTCCTTGAAAAACTCAGGATTTTCTCCAGTAATTACAAAAATTTTCTATCACTTCTGATTCCCTTGGGGAATCAAAGTACTGTAACCTTCTGACACTCTTGCATTGAAGCGTGATATTTCAATTTTCAATGAGTACTTAACTTTAAAGTTGCCGTGTCTTAGACTTTGATATTTCATAAAAGCTTCAACTGACCCTTCATAACATTTGTAATCTCTGTTGACATGAATAGAGGACATGCCAAAATACACTGTTCTTATCTTTGCTATCAAAGGCAACAATGACATGCCAGCCAGAACCCTACTTCTCAGACTACTGTCTTTTCTTTTCTTCTTTAAGTTATAATATTGAAATTTAACTGCTTGTCTTTATCAGCTTAGTATTCTTATGTGCCTAATATCTTTGCGTGTGCATAACCACCCATGGACTTATTTAGCTTGTGTTGATTCAAAGATCTATGATGCCTACACCAAAATATTTCTCTCTTCAATTTGCCTCACCTTCCCTATTATATCTTAAGCACCTTCATTCATGGATCATGTTTGAATGGTCCAAAAAATGAGGGTTTCATTGATGTTTTACATCTCTATAACTGGATGTGAATATATGGCTTTGAGTATTGTGATTGTAGAGTTCAATATGCTATTGCTTTTGCACAATGGAAGGATGGTTTTGTCTATCCAATTGTTCATTATACTGTTGCCTTTGCCCACAGGGAGATGGTTCATTAATTGTCTGTGCAATCTAGGTTAATAATTTAGCTGCATGTCACACTTTGATTGTCAAGATGTATATGGAGCCATCTCATTTCAAAGATGAAGGTAAGCGTCTGGGAGAGTTTCAGAAATATTTTTTTTTTTGGATGTTCCAATTTAGGATTAACTGAAACTCGAAAGGTACAAGGTTTTGTTTTTACCATGAGGCTTATGGTTTTTGGGGGTTATTCCAAAAAAAAACAAGGCACCACTGGTTTTGTTCTTTGTGATAGACGGAGAAGTTTTTGCTTCTTTTATTTTTTATCTCAAAGAATAAAGAAAGTTAAACTGATCATGGAGGGAGTGTCTGGTCATTTTTCTTAACTGTTGTTGAAGATGACAATGAGTTAAAACAGGATGGATAGCTGCTGTTTCCCATTTTGGCTGATGGAGGAGGGCATGATATGATAGTGATCAGTCTATGGATGCGGTTGAATAAGAGTAAGGTAGAGAGATGAGCTATTCATCCACTGATCCATGCGCATTGTTTGTCCCAGGGCGATTGTTCCAATCTCTTTGTTATAGCGTGAATATTTGATTGGTAGTTTGATTCCTGTTTGGAAGCTTAGTTGTTTGCTGACAATATTTGTAAGCTTAGATCTGAAGTCTTATCATTATAAATCTGGGTGGTTATTTATTGTTATTTTCCCTTGTGCAGTACAAGTTCAAGGACAGGTTGCAGTCTCTGTTGGAAGTATGCGGCGCAAAGATTGTTTTAGTAGAAGAATTCTGTTCAAATGCCAAAGTATGCAATTCATGCTCTTGTTAAGATCTGCATTTTTGCTGATAAAATGGGAACTTTATCACTCGTTTGATTTTGGGGAGATGAATAGTATATTTTTTTATGAAATTTCAATATTCTCACCGGTTAAAAACTTTATTATCACTCATTTGATTCCGGGGAGATGAGTAGTGTATTTTTTTTATGAAATTTCAAGATTCTTACCGGTTAAAAACTTTATCTGAAGACTCTTATTTTGTTCGTTTGATTTTCGGGAGATGAATAGTATTTTTTTTTAATGAAATTTCAATATTCCTACCGGTTAAAAACTTTATTATCACTTGTTTGATTTCGGGGAGATGAGTAGTATATTTTTTTTAAATGAAATTTCAATATTCTTACCGGTTAAAAACTTTATCTGAAGACTTTTATCTTGTCTTTCATTGCTGTCTGAAATTAAATTATTCTTCTTCTTTTAACTAGTAGATTTTGCTACTTTATGCTATCCATGCTGGTTCTTTAGGTTTTTCAGCCTTAATGAAAAGCTTGATTAGGCAAGTACAGAACTTGAACTCAAGGCCTGCAGACTTGCCTCTAGTGGAATGAGTACTGTTGGGCTAGATTGCCCGCTGCTTTGCAAATATCTTCTTGTGTTACTGTTATAAATGCTTTGTTTAGCAGTAATTGTATCATAACGACTTTTCATAATGAACACCTACTTTTAGAGAGAGAATATTTGATGGGGAAAGAGTGAACAGTGACATAAAAATGCCATGTCTCCTCGAGACTTGAATTCTGTTCACTAATGTGAGATTTTTGAACTATTGATTGGGATGGCAGCACCTCATTTTTTAGGCGTTTAGGCTATTGGTGGAAACTTGTTGGACAGATATTCCTTTAGAATATATTCTTATAACATGGGAACTTGTAGTAAAAGTTAAATGAAGCTCAATGATCCTTTGTTTAGAAAGGAACATTGTACTTTAATCTCCACACTAGCACCCATCTTCACATGTCTGTTCATATTTACTAAGTTTTTTATTTTTGATGTATCTGACACATGTCAGTGCCAGATGCTTTTACAATTTCCATGAAACACAGGTTTAGATTAGCATCGGTACCATACAATCCTGTTCCTTTTCCCCCAATCTATATTTATGGATGCCTTTGCATAGCTAAGATGTCAATACTTCATCAGAACAGTAAACTATTGATCTACGTACTTTAGATATTTTCCAATCACTGCAATGGTCAGCCTATAAAGAGAATGTGATGTTGAATGGAGCATCAATGCTTTTTGTCAAAAACCTTGCATGGGGATTTTGTTTATCTTACAAGCAATTGTCATGTTTGACTTGTCTTATCTACTAACATGTATTGAGTGAATAATATTTTCCAAGTTTGGATCATGCAGAAAAAAACCATATGATCTTCTAATGCATGTTGGGTGAATATTTTCTTTCAGGGTTTGGATTGTGGGCAAGACAGTCATGTGGTATGCGTCATCCCCAGAGGATCACCAGACAAGTTTAATTTGTTCAACAAGCTGGGTTCATTGTCTAGAGTGAATGAGTTGGATCTGTTAAGAGCTGTTTTAGCCGGACATCTAGACTTGTCTGTTTTGGTATCACCATCTGGTCAGTATCTTATTTTCCAATGTACAGTGTGCCTTGCTTTGCAATTTGCATAAGCAGCATTACAGACAGGACTCGTAACAGCATTAAACATGGATCTACCCTCTTTCACCTTTCTAAGCACTTGTACTTGCATAATAGTTTGGTTAGTTGATCTGCATTGCAGTTCATTTTTGCTCCTTTAAGATAAAGAAATGTGTATAAACTTACTAAAATGAATTATAACGTCATCCAAAACATGAAAGAAAATCAAAGGAGTTGCCCAATCCTGCTGAGTGCCGGTTAGTTGAGTAAGTTTACAAATAAAATTTCCAGCAATTATAATGGTGGTTGTGTTGTGAATTCTTAGGTGTGATACATAGGTTTTCCATCTTCTAGGTGTGATTCCTTGAGAACCTACTAGTATGAAGCTAGCAGCCCTGTTAGTTTATCCCTGACTAAATTCCAAACCCTATATCCCTTTCTCTTTACTCTAATCCCTTTAAATCCTCGATTTCCAAGCCCCAATCCACCACAAATCCCTAGTAAGATCGAAACTTCAAATCTGTCCTGCTTCAAAAACTATTCTATCTCACAAAAATTACATCGAAGTGCACTGGTTCTTAAAAGTTCTAGCATTTCTCTAACCAGGTGCAGACAGGACTGCACAGATGACACAAAATTACAAAGTCTTGTGTCCTTCCTCCTCCTGAAACCAAAAGAAGAGATCAACATTAAATCCACCCCCTTTTTTCATGGAAATAACCTAGAATCTCCACTATAATTAAACAATTTACACCACATATCCCCTGAAGCTGGGAATGTAGAAATAAGTGACTTTCAGATGCTTCATTTTGATGATACGTAACATAACTAGTGGAATGTAAGGCCTTGCAAAGTTCCAATTTGCAAAATATCTCTAGTTTTAATTTTGTTGTGCACCAATATCGAGATGATGATTGATGGCATTTAAAAATCATTTACAGTCCTATTATCAGGCATTTCAAGAATATTTAGTCATAGGCCCTGTCATCCAAACTTTTTTTTTTTTTAAAAGTAGTGTTGGTTTTGTGATGCAATTCCCATAATAATAAATCTAGGAAAGCAATACTACATTAGTATTGGTATCGTCACTGAGATTTTGGAATCTCTTGTTTCTAGTTTCTGGTCATTCTGGATATGCCACTGTAGTTTCATTGAAGAAGCTTACAAGTAACTTGTTGAAGGTTGAACACCATGCATGTTATAGAGTTTCTGAGCGATTACATCGTTATGTGATTCAAAGCTAGAGAGAAGTACATGAATCTATTAGCCACTTTGAGGAATTATGCTTTGCCATGAAAGAGCCTTAAAAATCCTGGATGTTGCAGAATATGATTTTGGGATCATATTGTGGTAATGTGATACAATCTTAATGTGTGAATGCATATTTGCTACACAGAATCCTTGGTTTCAGCAGAAGTCTTTTTTGGTTGTGAAGGCCCAATTGTTTGGGATCTATTATTTCTCTTGCTTCTTTAAAGTAATCTGTAATTCAACTTCTTTTTCCACAAATTCCTATCGTTTCCTTCAATTGTAGAACACATATATACATGCCTTATTTAAATTACCATTATATTACACATTTCTTTGACGTAATGCTTGCTATATGTCCTCTTGCAGTTCTTGTTTCATCATCATGCTCTACTGATGAGACAGTAGTAGCAGATTCTGAGGCAGAAGTGGAAACACCAACATCAGAGCATTTCACTGCAGATATCTCCAATGAAGGAGCGCCAAAATATGTGAACAAACTGGAAATGTCAATTGACCCTCATCTTAGATCAGAAAATAACCATGTTGTAAGCTCTACTTACAGTATTGGTAAGATGACAGCAAAACGAGAAACAGTTGATGAGGCTGAAAGTGGAAATTCTGATATTATTTATAGCCAAGATTTAATCATTAGAGATTTGAATTTACCTGCTCAAATCAGTTCGACTCCAAATAATGAAGTTTTGAATTTCAAACGCTTCAGAAAGGTACTGGAATTTTCCCCTTTTTTACCAGTCTCATGCCTGGGAGTTCAGACTCAATTAGTTTTAGCTGGTGTATTAGAAAATCTTTGTCCAGTCATTTCTCTCCTCCACGGTTGTGATGGGAAAATATGTGGAGCTGATCAAATCCATGATTTTAGACTGAGAAATATGTTGAAGAAAGATGCCATTGAATTGGTCACATGATGCCTTTAATTTGTGTCCTTGGGATTCAGTTCAATTGATAAATTGTTATCTGTGCATGCGCCCTTGCCATCAATTTTATGTTGAATCAATGAAAACAAATAAAAATAAATGCTGCATCTGCATTTTTTTTCCTTATTCCTTTTCTCTTATTGCGGTTTTTTTTTGGGCATGCCTGTTGACAAGACATTAAGTAAAATTCTTTTGCTGTTTATCCTCTCTCAGGGTAACACTCAATCAGGGAATAGTTTCAACAATCTGATTCCATTCTCGAAATATCCATACAAGTAAGATCATGGTTACTATAGAGTAATGCTAGAGATACCATAATTGTTATTAAACTTTTTAACTAACCCATGTGGCAACCTTTTGATTGACAATATAATTTGTTCATTTAATTAAAAGACATAAGTTTGTGATTTGAGAAATTTGTGTTTTTTAGTAAAAGTGTTACCACTTGAAATAATACTTATCACATCAAGTCTTTGTTTGTTTCTTGATAGAGATTTTGACTATGGGAATCAGGATATGCTCGAGTCTGTGAAGGAAGAGAAAAGGCGAAAGCAAATGGAAGCAATTGCAGAGGACTTATTCAACACTGAAAAGGTGACTACCAAAACTTGTTTGGATGAATTGGAATGAGGGTTTAACTGTTAGAAACTGAGGTGTGTAACTTGATTAAGCTAAAATGGGACAAGACAATGAGAAATACTTGCTGCTTCCTAAACTATGCAGGGAAGGCGGCGTGGAGTTGCTGGTTCTCTTCACGTACTTCTTACACGTGGCTGACAACAGGAATGAGGCTACTGTTGATCATCTTCTTCATCGTTGTGCAATATCCACTAAATTCTGAGCTACCTTTTCCCTGTATCGGTATTCTTTGGAATGAGTTTGAAAGGATATGATATCTGGAGGAAATTAAGGGGAAGGGGGTAGTGTTGCCATATGTAGCAAGTTCCTTTGATGTGTGATATGATAACATTTCACTGGAGAATGAAGAGAGCAGTATTTGAGGGTTTGGAGCAGTAAGAACCCGATTCATTATTTCTAGACCATTTCCCTTTCTTATTTCTAAGTTGCACACCTGATTCTAACCATGCCCATTTGCTGTAGTGTAGCTCAAGAAATAAATGAAACTCGTTTCCTTTTTGTATTTCTTCTATTGCAACTTGATACGAAAAATATATTCCAATTTCTAATTAAGCTGGTAAATAAACTGGTGCAAATTTTTTTGTGGTTAATATTTTGGAGAAATGGATCCGCATGAAAACACATCACTTGACTGTAGATAATCATGTTTAGATTTTACTAGCCATTTAAACCGCGGGTTTTAATATTTTTTTTTTTTTAAATAACTAGCTATATAGATTGTTTCAATATATAATTTTTAAC
>Ga0307515_10008299_pt1 | contig 20269 bp, 1 predicted proteins | sample 17_EM_MG_FD_194513 | JGI IMG/M metagenome (GOLD analysis project Ga0307515, IMG submission 194513) | Populus trichocarpa ectomycorrhiza microbial communities from riparian zone in the Pacific Northwest, United States - 17_EM | ecosystem: Host-associated > Plants > Roots > Unclassified | place...
AATGTAAGGGGATCTTGTAGACAGGGGGCTATAAGGACACGATTGGAATAGGATAGATTAGTGAGAGAGACGAATCCTTAAGGAGGTAAGGCCTCTGGGATCGTGGAGACTATATACTACGGGTATATGCCTCCGGCACGTGACTGGTGACCATCCGAGGGGCGTCCGGGGGTTGTCCTGAGGGTAACCCGAGGTGTCCGCAATAATATCCCTTATAAAAAAGGACTTACTAACGAAAAACTCTATAAGCTCCTCTTTAAGAGGTATTACGACTTTACTAATATATGCTTATAAAAGGGCGTAGATATACTCCCCCTATATTAACCTAATAACTATACCATTAATATTAAATAAAGAAAAATGCTATTTTATAAGAGACCCTACTTAATATTAAAAGACAAACATCTAGTTATAAAAAAGTATATTAATAAGCACCTTAATAAAGGATTTATTTATCCTAGTATATTACTAGTAGCCGCCCTTATCCTTCTTACTAAGAAGCTAGGAGGAGGTATTTAATTCTACACTAACTATAAAGGACTTAACGCTATTATAATTAAAAACTAATACCTAGTACCGCTTATACGTAAGACCCTTAAGCGGCTTAGTTAAGCTAAAATCTATACTAAGCTTAATATTATCGCTGCCTTTAATTATTTCTAAATATGGGAAGGTAATAAATAGAAAACTATATTCGCATTACGCTTCGGCCAATTTAAATATATTATTATACCCTTTGGCGTATATAACGACCTAAGCACCTTTTAAAGCTATATTAATAACGCCTTATAGGACTACCTTAACGACTTTTGCTCTACGTACCTAGAAGATATACTTATTTATAGTAATAACTCTTTTAAATATATTAAACACGTTTAAAAGATCCTATAGCGCCTTAGGGATATAGGACTTTATATTAATTTAAAGAAATATAAATTCTTAGTTATAGAAGTAAAATACCTTAAACTAATTATTATTATTAAGGGTGTCCGTATAGACCCCAAGAAGGTATATATAATTACTAAATAGTAAGCCCTTACTATATTAAGGACGTATAAGCCTTCCTTAGTTTTACTAACTTCTATTAAAAATTTATATATAACTTCTTAGGTATAGTATTACTACTTATAGCAATAATGCAAATAAAGGGCCTTTTTATAAAAGGAAGTAAAATATATCTACGCTTTACCTAGACGCCTAAATACGAGAAGGCGTTCTAAGACCTTAAAAATGCCTTTACTAAAGCACTTATTTTAGCTTACTTTACACTAGGACAATAACTTTATCTTAAAACTAACTCCTTAGACTATATTAACGTAGGCATCCTTTCCTAAATAGGTAATAACAGTTTCCTTTACCTAGTCGTATTCTACTTATCTAAGCTTATACTATAAGAGTATAACTATAAGATCTATAATAAAGAACTCCTTACAATTATATAAGCGTTTAAAGAATTCTAACTAGAACTCTTTTTAGTAGAGCCTAACTAGCTAACTATTATAGCTTAAATAAATGCCTCTAAACCGAAGCTTGAACGAATACTATATTACGAAGATACTAAGCTAAGAAGAAGGAAAAGGGGTTATTAGGACTGTAACGGAACCTTATAACAGGAACTACGATAGGCTTGTTATTAGGCTAGGTATATAGGTAATATAAGTATAAAAGTTAACAAAGTAATAATAACTGGTGGAGTGGTTACCTAATAGATTAACTCTAATTATATTCTAAGAATCACTATAAGGAAGGAACTAATGGTTCTTAAATACATAACCGTACTCCTATAAAATCCTTCTTATACGTAATATACGTCTTATATATAAGGTACGTAAGTTCCTTTCATTCCTCTTATTTAATATATAGCATATTATATAACCTTAGCTACCATTCCTTATTATATAGTTCTATTAGCTTTATTCTAAACCGTGCCTAAATTAACTAACTAGCTTCTTTTAACTCCTCTCTAAGTAGTTATAATATTGTACTTAAAGCGTCCGTAATACTATCTCCCTCCTCTCTATTTTTATTTTTAAAGATTTCTAATATCTTTAAGTTGTTTACTAGAGGTATAATGTCCGTCTAATTAATTTAGTTAATATTGTTACTTATTATACCTAAAGCAATTTCTTCTTTATACGCCCAATGTCGTGCTCGCACTATTACTGCAATATTATCTCTTAGTAAGATTATACCGTCTCCATATTCTTGCTGTTTGAAAAAGGGATTAGTTTATGTTACGTTAGCGAACCTATCTTCGTAATAACCGTCCTTTTACTTAGAGTGCACTAAAGCGAATATTTATTTGTCTTATAACGTCCGCTCTACCTCTAATACTAAATATACGTGGCCTATTACTCTTAATAGTTGTCTAGTTCCCTAATTAATTTGTTTTAGAGTCTTATATTTAATCTATTGCTACGCGGCTAGATAGTAAACTGTCTTAAGCCCTTACTAAGTTAGAATGTTCTTAAGATGCGGAACAGAAGGCCTTAGATACTCGCATTGTAGTATCTACTCGCCTACTTCGTCTTAAGAAAGTACGTAAGAAGGTCCGTTTTAAGGAGTAGAAACTTATAAAATAGGGTCTATAGGAACTTAGTAATAAAAAAACGGATTCTCTTTTAACAGAAAAGGAAATAGATTTAAGTAGTTCGGCAACTGCTCTTTTTAGGTCCCCCTTAGGTGACTTATTTTTTAGCGATCCTTTTTTATTAATGCTGCCTGACCTAATTTCTTCTAATACTCCTATACCTTTCCTATAGCGTTCTTTAAATTTTTTAGTAGTTTTTAGGTAGTTTTAGTGTAGCCTATCCACTTAACCTTATACTATATTTCGTCGTTAATGTCCTTATAACTAACGATTTTTAAAATTTACTATTTGTCTTTTTCCTATCCTCTATATATGTCTGCTTTATAAACCAGTGGCTTAATATTCCTATATGCTGGCTCTAGTATTACAATATGCTATATAGGGTAAATCTTTATTTTAGCTAGTAGGTTCAGCTTAAACGTAACCGATAAAATTTTCTGCTTAATTTTAAAAGGTCTTAGTCTGATATAGTCTAACTTCTTACTTAGTCGTCGACTCTTGAAATTTTTGTGTAGTAGCTATACTTTATCTCCCTCCTTAAGATCTGGTTCCTTAGATCTCTTAGTATTATAGTACCTTTTTATTCTCTCTTATACCTTTTTTACTAATTTTATAAGGTCTATATAAAGATTTATTAGTATCTTTATTCTTTCTTTAGCTATACTACTCGTCTTCTTTACTTATTATGGTAATAATAATATCCTTAGCTTATATCCGTAATTTGCCTTAAATAGTAATATACCTATTCCTTCTTAAGGTGTTATATTGTATATAAACTATATAACTGGTAATAGCAATACCTAATTGTTCTATGTATAATTAATATAATGCCTTAGATACTACTCTAGTGTCTAATTTAATCTTTCCGTTTAACCGTCTGTCTATAGATAATATATAGTAGAAGTTACTACTCTAACTTCTTATTCCGCTAAGAATACCTTCTAAAATACTACTATAAATTTTAGATCTTTATCTAATATAATTTTACTTAGTGCTCTATATCTTGCAAACACTTCTTTAATATAGATTTTAGCGACATCTTCCACTAAGATTTCTTTTGTATATGCTATAAAGTACCCCCACTTTATAAGCTTATCTACTATTACTAAGATTGCGTTATAATCTTATTTAGTAATAAAATCTCTTAACTTTAGCAACTTAATAATAAAGTCCTATAATATAACCTCCTATAGTTTCTCTAGTATTTTAATAGATTGTAGCCCTCTATATAGCTTATACCTTATTAGTTTATTTCTTTAGTAATCTAGATATTCTTTTATAACTTTTTACGCTAAGCTTTAGATTCTATTAATAATATACTCCTCTTAGAGTCTTAATACTAAGCCTATAGCTCTATTGTGTCCTTAAATTAATCCCCTATAGAAATCTTCTATAAATTACTCTACTATGCTTTTTAGGATGTACTTAGCTTCTTGATTTTCGTATATATCCGCCTATAGATCTTCTAGCTATGCTTTTAGAATTCTTTATACTTAAAAGCTCTTTAGTGACTTATAAACTTTCTTTAGTTTTTCCTAAGTTATTATAATTTTTAGATAATTATATCTAATTAATCCGTCTATGTCTTTTCGTAGTAAAGCTCCTAATAGCTTCTTATTATTTTATAGTTTAGCCTTTTAACTTAAAGCGTCTACTTATGTATTATTGGTTCCCTTAATATACTAAATCTTAAAATAGTATTCTATAAGCATCTCTGCCTATTTAACCTATCTTTAATTAAGTTCCTTTATTATTAGGAATCCTATTAGGTTCTTATAGTTTATCTTAACTATAAATAGTTTCTCTATACCTTATAAGAATGCTCTCTATTTCTTTAATACTATAACTATACCTAATAACTCCTTATTGTAAATATTATAGTTTAACTCTAGTAGTGTTATCTTTTAACTATAGTATGCTACTAGGTGCTATTTATTTTAATATTTTTATATAAAGCACGCCCCTAGTATATAGTTTAATATTTTTATTTTTATAACTGTCTCTAGTCCTAGTTAATAGATCTTAAGAACTGGCTCTTAAGTAAATAACTCTTTAACTTTTTTAAAGAGTTCCTTTTACTCCTTTCTCTATACCTATAGTTCTTCTTTCTTTATTAATTACGTAAATGGCTTAATATCCTTTAACCATTGCGCTATAAACCTTTTACAGTAATTGTAAAACCCTAAAAATAATCTTAACTATATAACGTTCTCTAGTTCTTACCAATTCACTATAGCCTTAATTTTCTTCAGATCTATGCTAAGTTGGCCTAGTTTAATAATAAATCTAACAAAATTGGTTTTCCTAGTAAAGAACTCGCATTTTTTAATTGCTACTAGCATCTGTTTTTCTTATAGTCTCTTTAAGACCTATTTAACGTATTCCTCGTGTTTTTCCTTAGTTATTAAGTAGATAATAATATTATTAAGGTATACTATAATAAATTCATCTAAGTATTCTCTTAATACATTGTTAATACATTTCTAAAACATTACTAGTGCGTTTATAAGCCCAAATTATATAACTAATAGTTTATATAGTCCTTCCTTTAACCTAAAGGCTGCCTTTTACTTATTGCCTTCTTGTTATAGTGCTGTAATGCAAGTAGGCTAAATAACTACATTGTGGTATAAAGAGGAGAAGAAGGTAAAAGGGGGTATCGTATATAATTAGTAGGGCCAGCCGCCAAGGCGCTAGTAGTGGGTCAGCTAATAGTAGGAAATAGTACGAGACAGTACGGAACAGTATGCGTCAGGTCAGTGCCGTGACAGTACTCCCCTCCCCAGAAGGTTTAGTCCCTAAACTAAATAAGTAACTTATTTTTACTACAAAGATATTACTTCCGCTTACCGCCCTTAACTAAGCCAATAGCGATTTTCTATACCGGGCATAGAAAATCTTAATTAGTTAGCTTAACAAATAGAGTCGGCAGAACTCTATACCGCCACTATATAGCGTTTCTTGGCATAAAACTAACTAATTAAATAACTTCGACTGGCGGTCGAAGTTTTATAAGATCTTAACCACCCCAAATTATCTTTGTGGTTAGCCACGGCCTTAGCATAACTCTCCCTTATCTCATACCCAGTCTGGGGGTCCTAGCTTCTCAGGGTATTATTCGTGGAACTTTAGTAGTGCGCGCTCGCACCCTTTTAGGGATTTCTTGGGTTCCCAGGTTTCCTTATTATAATACTTCCACTTAATATAATATATTAAGCCGTGCTCGTCTATTTGTTTATTATATATATTAAGGATCTTTTTAAATTCCCACTTGTCCGTAATATTACCATTATTATCCCTTTTGGCTATCCTACCTATAACATTATAACGTTCCTCTTTATTAATGCGTGCTTAACCTAAGATCTCTTTAGGAAACTAGAGGCGGACTTTTAAAGTATAGAAAGACTTATTAACGCGGATATAGTCTAGGAGGTCAACTATAACTGCTCCTCTATAGATAGCTAGGATGGGCTAGGGTCTATCCTAGTTATTATCTCACTTCCTCTTAGGCCGGTTAGTCTTTATATTTTTAAGGCTAACTATAACCATATTATCCTTTTTAAATATTATACCTTCGTCTTGTTTTATATTAGCGTTGTCTTTATAGCGTCACTAGAAGATATAAGCTAGGGCTTTAAGCTAGGTTAAGATGCGCTTAAAGCAGTTAGCAATAGTATTAGCTTATAGGTACTCCTTCTTTATATATATAGACAGGGCTAATGGCTAGGGGCCCGCTAGTTTAACGCCCAGACGTAGGTTATAGCCATAGTTGGCAAAGAACGGTAAGATTCCCATAGTCTCGTTAACCTAGTTATTTATAGAAAACTCGGCAAGGGGGAGCCAGTCTACTTAGTCGTCTTAGGTAAAGCTTACAAAGGCGCGTAGGTACTTATTCATTGCTATATTAACAATCTTAGTTTAACCATCTATTTTAGGGTGCCATACAGAGCTGGGGCTTAGGATTACCTTTAGGCGCTAGTTTAGGCGACGCTAAAAGTTAGAAATAAATAAAGAGCCTCTATTAGAAACGATGGTATTTAGAGCGCTATATAGCTTATAAATAGTGTAAATAAATGCTTTAATAAGCTCCTCAATATCTAGGCTGGTAATAGGAATAAAGTATCTTATCTTTATTAGGCGGTTAACAATAACAAAGATATATTTATATGTTTTACTATTATAAAGGCACTTAGGCAGGTTAACGACGTAATTAATAGAGATATCGGTTTACGGGCGGACTAGTAGTTCTAGTGGTTTTAGGAAACCAGGCGGTGCTAAGTATAGGGTCTTTATACGGAAGCAAAGAGTGCAGTCTTATATAAAGGTAGCCGTGAACTATAAAATACCTGGCTACTAATACGTCCGATTAAGGAGGTCTAGTATCTTAACGCGGCCCGGGTGACCCGCAGGGCCCGAACTGTACATACGGTATATAACTTCTAGTTAGAGTTCCGGTAAATCAGGGACAAATACTCAATTCCTATAGTAGATTAGGCCGTCAACAATCAAATATTTAGATTTATCATAGCAAAGCAGCTTCCTAATCTGCTTAGGCCAACGGCGTACTTTACGGTCTTCCTATTTGCGTAGCGCAGCTAATATATTCCTAGCAAGTTTATTCTCTTTATAGGCATTCTTAATAAGCTCCTTAAGGGTTTTTTTCTTAGGCTCTAGGTCTATTACTGCAATAAAGTCTTTAATACTCTGGTCTTGGGATTCGCTCAGTAGTTCTTCTAGGATAGTAGGGTCAACTTTCTTTAGTAGTAAGACAACACGGTCTCGGTGTTATAGACGTTTGTTATTAGCATTAGTAGGTATAACGCCTAGGAGGCGGCTAAGAGCGTCTAGGATTATAGCTTTAATGCTAGGCCTATAGGTAATAACAAAGTTAAATTAAGAAAGGAACTCAGCTTAGCGGACTTAGCGCTGGTTTAGTTATTTCGTTATTATAAAGGTCTGGAGGTTCTTATAGTCCGTAATAATTTCAAACAACTGCTTAGTTCCTTATAGTTTAGGACGCCATTCTTCTAGTACCTTAATAATTGCTAGGAGCTCCTTATTGTATATTTTATAGTTATATTCGGGGGCTAAGTGCTTAGTAAAGAAGAATACAACTAGCTTAAGCTTATTACTTTCATCGGTTTAATAAAGTACTTTACCTAAAGCCCAGTTTAAGGCGTCTATCTCTACTACAGTCTTCTTTATATAGTCGTAATACGCTAGGACCGGTGCTATAGTAAACACTATTTTTAGGGTCTGGAACGCCTGTATTTGGTTAGGGCCCCATAACTAGCTAATACTCTTCTTTAGTAGCCTAGTTATAGGCTTAACTACCTTAGAATAGCCTTAAATAAATCGTCGGTAGAAGTTCGCGAAGCTAAGAAATTACTATAGTTCCTTAACTAACGTTGGGTCCTTCCATTCCTATAAGGCCTGCACTTTCTTAGGGTCTATGGTCATGCCGTTAGTCGAGATAATTAAGCTAAGGTATTTTGTTTTGGTAGTATAAAACTTAGACTTATTAATATTAATCTGGAGTCTAGCATTACCAAGTCTCTAAATAATTTCATTTATATATTTTATATGCTCAGTATATGTTTTTAAAAAAACAAGGACATTATTAAGATACGTAGTGTAGTAGTTATTAAGGGCGTTATATAAAATATGGTTAATATAGTTCTAGAATATAGCGGGCGCGTTATAGAGACTAAATGGTGTAACTAATATCTTATAGAGTCTAAACCGGGTAATAAATACTGTAAGCCACTTATGGCCTTTTATAATCTAGATCTAGTTAAACGTAGTGATTACGTTAAGCTTAGTAAAGTACTTAGCACTATAGAGTGCGTTAAGTGTCTTATAGATTAGTGGCAATAGGTACTAATTCTTAATAGTAACTATATTTAGGCCTTGGTAGTTATAGCAGATTTATATACCGCCACTAGGCTTCGCAGCAAGGAGGAGTAGTACGGCAGCTGGTAAGGTTAATTCGCGGATAAAACCCTTATCTAGCATCTTATTAATCCACTTCTTTATATAGCTAAGTTTAGCAGGTAAAAGTAGTCTATTTTTATAATACGGGGCCTAGTTTCTGGGGATAATCTTAATTTTATGGTCCTATAGTTAATAAGGGGGCAGCTTATCTGCGTTTTTAGGGAGGAAATACTTAATATATTTACGAAACTCCTTTAATAGGCGTTATAGAATGTTTTCGCAGGTTAATCCTAGTTTGCCTTTTAGGAATTTTTTAATATTAGTGTTGACTATCTTCTGGCGTAAAAACTTAGACTTAGTTTTTAGGTTTATCTTAAGGAAGTTATAAAAATAAGGGGGTAGCGCTTTACGGGCTTCCTCTATTATATAGTCGCCTTCCACCAGTTAGCGGAAAGACCTTTCTAACAGGTTTGGTACTTCTATTAGGCCTATAGGCAGCTCTTTAAGTAGCTATTAGTGCTCTTCTTATTTAACTATTTCTACTAGCTCCGCTATATAGATCCTTATCGCCTTTACGCCTTTTTATTTACAGAACTGGGTAAAATTAACGGCATAAGTGTATCTAATGTTGTCTAAGTTAGGGCGTGTCTGGTTTTCCGGTGCTACGGCTAGGCTAGCGCGGCTTGGTTAGCCTAGGGGGGTGGAAATAAGGCGGCGGCCCTATACGGTATATGCGGGAGACGGGTATAAGGTTAGGCGTTATGGGGGGGAGGTCTTAATTGCTCTAGATTCAGTCTCGGCTATAACGCCTTTAGCTATTATATATGCGGTCGCGTATATATATAGCAAATAACTTAAAATTAGGTATCTTATTGGCTAGCCTAGGTTAAGCGGGTGTATATAGGGGACTTATAGTTCTAGTAATATTTACTTTCTTAGGGGCGGGGCAGTGGTCTAGTCTTCTAAAATCTTTACTTTGTTTACTGTGTGTATTGGCTTACCAGTATTAGGTACCTCTTCTACTATTAGCTAACGGTATCTAAGCATTAGCTATATAATGCGTCTATATAGTGCTACTCGGTTATAATTAGGAATATACTATAAGAGACAGTTATAGGCATAGTACTTAGAGTTAAATTTAAGCTCTAGGGCGGGGAAGTCTATCTTTAGGTTGTGCTTTTTAAGCTAGGGCATTCCAAGAATTACTAATATAGAGGGTAATAACTTCGTGATGTAGAAGAGTATGGATTCTATATAGTGGCCAATTGTTATTATTACTGTAAAGTAGTGGGTAATAAAGCTAGATAGAAGTCCGTTAGTAAGGCGGAGTAGTTTTGGGACTAGGAGTCTTTTTATTATAATATTGTGCTTTTTTATAAGCGAGTCTTCGTCTATAAACGCTAGTGCTATACTACCGGTGTTAATAAGGCTTACTATTTTAATAAAAACTTATAGGAGTGGGTTGCGCAGTAAGGAGAGGTAGGTCTAAATAAGGATAGCATTTCTATCGCTATTTACTGTTCTAAGGTTAAGTAGTAGCTAGCTTAGAATAAGGTCTAACTAATCTAGTAGCATAGATCTAATCCTTTTATCCTCCTCCCTGTATAGTTCTGACCCTTAGAGGCGACTTAGTCTAAGGGTTAGCCTTTTAATAACTAGATTATAGGGCTTAGCTAGTGACTGTGGTCTTAGCTAGTATATCCTAATATATTGGTCTCTAACGGTATATATATACTAAGGGGTACTTTACTAAGGATATAGCCGGTCTTTTAATTAGTAGCGGCACGGAGCACTTATCCGTAGTTTGCGTACGGGACTATTAGCTAGGGCTATATTAGAAAAGGGAATTGTAGGAGTAGGTTTCTGTATCCGAACCCATGTCCCCATCCGCGGTTACCGTCTTAGTTACTATTCCCTCTACTAAAGAATCCGCCGCGGCTTAGAGGGGGTTAGCGTAGTAGTATTAGGAGGGGATTTGGGTTCCTTTTAGGGTCGTAAGTATCTTTTTAGTGGCTAGGTTAATTACACGCTATATAGAGTCTATTATCCATACAGTGTCTTTAGACGTCATTAGGGAGGCCACTACTACTACCGCTAAATTTAACGGCGTTAAGGTCTATTAGGTCATTCTACAGTGCTAGTGCTAAGGTATTATTATTAGGTGGTGCAGGTCTATAGCCGCTAGCGGTACTTAGCTTAGCGGTATTTAGCTTAGTATAGTAGGCGTAGTTTTATAGGTTATAAGCGAACACATCTATCTACTTACTCTAGCCTTTATAGTTAGCATCGTTAATCTTATAGCTAAGGGTAAGGGCTAGGTCCTTTATCTTAAAGGAAATATTCTTCTTAAGCAAATCCACTTTTTATTCCTTAGTCTTATTTACTTTAATTATTAACTTATTAAGCTCTACTTTCCAGGACTAGTAGTTACGCTCGCCTTAGATTAAGGTATCTAACTTATTTTTAGCTGCTTGGGTTATGTCTATAGTCTTATAGTACTTCCTTATATACATGAACATAGACTCTTAGTTGGAGAAGGTCTATTTACTTAAGTCGTTTGGGTATATGCGTAGTATATTAAGGCCGTGCTTAATATAATTATAGGCCTTATTTGTTAGCATGTCTAATATATAGAGGACTTCGTCTATTGGGGTCTTAAAGCACTTTACATCCCTCTAGAAAACGCCTTAGATCTTTATTTCCCATATCTTAAATTTTTCTTATTTTTTAGTTAGTGATCCCTTACCATTAAACAGGGTTAGATCTTTTGCTTTACGCTTTTTTCTCCAGGGCTTAGTTAAAAGAGAGGAGCTAGTAGCTGTATTCTTATCGGCAATAGTCTAGGTAAGTATAGTAATCTAAGAGCTTAGACTTTATATGGTCTTAGTATATATAAAGGCTTACTATTCGTATTATTGTACACGTAGTTTAAGCGTCTTAAGGGAGTTGATTTTATGCTAAGTTTCTTTAAGTTAGGACTTTATAGTTCGGCCTTTGTTATAGACGGCTTAAAAACCGTTCTTAACGCTAGTTAAAAAGGTTGTATATATAGAGAGGTACTAGAAGGTTTCTGCCATATTAAGGTCCTTAGGGTACTCCGGACTACTTCTAATTGCCCAGGCAATATAGGTATAGGAGGTATTAAAGAGGTAGGCGAGCGCTTCGCGTGGGTTTGTTAACGGGGTATTATCTATATTATAGTCGCCCATTTTAAGGGATCTGGGTAAGGCAATTAAAATCTTATAAGGCTGGCTGTGATGCTAAGATTATTTAAGACTATACTAAGATTGTCTAGGACTGTGCTAGGACTACGGTATAGTGTTATCGGTTATACCGGGTCATAATTATACTAGGGAAAACGGAGACAATATACTAGAAAAAGAAAGAAAATAAAGGTCGCGATAGGGCGTAATTAGAGATACTATAAACTGTTACAGTGCTGTAATGCAAGTAGGCTAAATAACTACATTATAGTATAAAGAGGAGAAGAAGGTAAAAGGGGGTATTATATATAATTAGTAGGGCCAGCCGCCAAGGCGCTAGTAGTGGGCCAGCTAATAGTAGGAAATAGTACGAGATAGTACGGAATAGTATGCGTCAGGTCAGTGCCGTAACACTTCCTTAATTCTAATCTAATAGTACGCCTATCTTAGATCTATCTTTATAAAGATTTACGCGTTACCTATTCTATCTTAAATTTCGCTAATTAAGGGTAAAGGATACCTATCCTTTCTAGTAATACTATTTAACCTATAGTTAATATACAGTCTTAGTTTACTATTTTTCTTTAATATAAATAGTACTGGATAACCCGCTAATAACTACAATGGTCTAATATATCCATTTTATAGATTTTCTTAGATAAACTCTTTTAATGCTCTACCTTCTTCTTTAGTAAGCTTATAGATTGGAAAGAATTTTAAACTTATTTCTGGTTCCAATTCTATTTTATAGTCCTATACTACGTAATTTAATAGCTTTTTACTTTCCGGTGACTATAGTTTCTTACTATACTTATAGTATCTCTTTAGTATATAACTTAGTCCTTTTTCTGTTTCTTTATAGGTTGCTCTTACTTAATACTATACTAACTTAGCTTATTGTTATATCTTATAGCGTTAAGTATCTCTAATATTAACCTAACCTATAATCCAATCGATCTTTAGATTATATTCCTATAACTAAGGCATTTCTAGTACTACCTTATCCTATCCTAATAGTAGGATATTAAAAGATATCTTAATTTATCTCCCTTTAATGGTTATCTAAATAGGTCCTATTTTAAGATTAATAATCCCTCCTCCGTAGGTTATTAGATCTCCTAAAATTGTAACTAATAGGTAAAATTACTCCTTCTATCTATAAGGTAGTCCCATTCTCTTAACTACTGCTAATAAAATATAGTTTTGCGTTACTCTACTATCTATTAGCGCTTTAAACTGCTAATCTTGCTATTTAACTTATAAATTTAGGTGTTATTCTTAAATTCCTTTAAGGGTCTAAGGCTCTACTACTAGCTCCCTTTAGTTCTATAGGCCTTTACTTTTCCTAACTATTAGCTACTTAATCCTATTACACTTAGCTTACTCTTTAGCCAATACCTAGTTCGCTTTTTATCTTTAATATACTATAAACACGTATTCTCTAAGTATTCCTACTACTATTATCCGTTTAAGTATTCTTCTATAAGGAATCTTCCTAGTTAAAGTATTAAGTCTCTTAACTCCTAAACTTCTACTAGGTGCCAACTATATATATACTTAGCGTTTCTATATTTCGCCTCGTCTAATAACCAATATATTCTTACTAGGTACTTTTAGTTCTTATCTTTTAGTGCTCTATATATATTGTATATATACAATCCATGCTAATATATAATATACTAGGTGTTTTAGGTCAACTCTTAACTTGTCTTTATCCTTAAGTTTAAACCTCTCGCGTGTTAATCTAAGCGTTATAACTTTATTTATAGGTACTATAATTTGCCTCTTGCTTTTCTAGTCCTCTAATTACTCCTTTAGATTCTTTAACGTTATAATTAAGGCTCCTTTAATATAACTTATAGCCTTTTCTATAATTAAGTGGTCTTGGACAACTTTCTTATCTAACTATATATAGAAATCTTCCCACTTGTCATTGTGTCGTTATCTATACCACTTTTAGTATAACCCTTTAAGTATATATAGCTTATCCATAAGGAAGTATCTTCTTATTACTACATTGTAATAGCCTTTTATATATTATTTTTTAAACCTAGTTAGAATCTCTAGATCCTCTTTATTTTCTAGTTTAGTAAGCCACTTAGCTCTTAGTATGCCTACCCTAGGCCTATTAGTGATTTTTTGTATTAGCGCTCTGTCCCTTATACGTCCTAATATACTAGATTTTTTATCTAGTTTCTGTTCTTACTATGCGATAATTCTTTGCCTAAACTCTTCTATAGTTTCTTTTAGTTTACGTTTTATAGATAGAACCTTAAAGTCTTCTTACTTCTTAATCTTAGTATTAACTCTTTAATCTTTAGGCCGAACACTGTGTTTTCCTAGTAAGTCCTCTAGGTCTATATATCTGTCTCCTAGTCTAACTGCTGTTTATATTACAGATTCTCTAATTTATAAGAAGGCTCCTTGCTTCTTTCTTATAGGTGTTTTTATTCATTCTCCGAATTCTTAGTCCCTTAGATTCTTTAATTTTAAGCTTGCTTCTATTCTAAGCTTTGCTTTAGCCTTAGTCTAACTAGGCTTACTTAGTATTCTTATCTCGTTTTAAGAGTCTTAAATCTTACTTATCTTGTCTTAAGAATCTTATACCTGTAGGAAACTCTATCCCAAGCTTATTTGTATATCTTTAAACTAAGCTATTACTCTACTCCATCGGTTATTGTTTATTATAGGTCCTTGAGCTTGCCTTATCTCGTCTTAAAAATCTTGGTTGTCTTATATCTTATCTTAAGAATCTTAAGCCTTTAGCCTTTTGCCTTTATTAAGTGCTAAAGTGGTTTACTATCCTACTTCTCTTGCGTCTTATAAAGCGATAGACATTATATCTAGTAGGGTCTTAATTCCTACTAATGTTCCCTATTTTATAGTGGAATTATTCTCTACCTCTAGTATAATATCTCCGAGGTCTGCTTACTCCTAGTAAGCGGCTTCCGTTGCCTTATCGTTATAAAATGTTTTGCCTATATTAAAGTTATTATCCTTAATGTCCGATCTACGAATTAGTTTATTAGTTTCTTTATATTCCGCTAAATATGGCTCTTATAGCTAATAGCTTACGCCGTACTTAGCGTCTTTATAAATTTAGTATGCGTTATTATAACAAAACGTAAAACTTTAGATTAAACATTCTTTTGTTCCTCGCAGTATACTATTATCCCTTTATACGTATGTGCCTTTTGCTATTAGTCTGGTTCCCTTTATTATATAGTAACTCTAACTATTTTTATAATCCCTTGCGAAATAACCCTGTTTCCCGCAATTTATATAAGCTCTGTTTTTAAACTATTAACTTTGCTATAGAGTCCGCCTAAATGTCTTCTGCTGCTAAGATCCCTAGTTTAGCCTCTGCTTTTTAGTTCTATAATTACTAGATCCTTAACCTCTAGGTTTTTATAGTTTCTTACTTTATCTCTTATAGGCTTCTTTAGTACCACTTAGGTTTATTAGCTCTACGCCATACTATAGTTTCTAACTTAGCTTTAGTTATTACGTACTTTACGCCTTATATAACTATAGAACTCTATCCTAGCCTCTCTTAGCCTATTCCCTTTAGTAGATTTAATTATTAATCTTAATCGCTTAATCTATTAGTTCCCTTAGGGTGTTTGTATCTTCCATTAGGATAATTACGTCCTAAACTTTAGCCTTAAGTCTTTGCTTATACTATGCTATAAGCGCCCTATTATTCTACTTTACTTACATTGCTAACGTTTAGAACTATGTTATATACTTAATTGCTAAAGTTTATTGCGTAATATCTTAGAGTTTTCTTTTTGCTGTGGTTGTTAATTTTAGGTCTCTAAACATTTATATAAGTTGCTCTGCGAACCCTTTTTAGCTTAAGAACATAAATTATATATCTTAGTTTATGGTTGTTATTTTATTTACCTATATCTCCGTAAGGTAAGATTTAAACTACTTAAGTGCTTTTCCTAATAGGAATAGTCCTGCGTATGCTATTTGATTTATAGGTATTAGCAGCTTGCCTCCTTCTTACGTAACTTTAAAGTGCATTTATATAAGGAATCCTTTAAGCTTTAATCTTTCTTCTAAGTACCTTTTAATTAATAGTAACTTAATCTTCGCTGCTCCTATCCTATTAATCCTATTTTTTAACATCGCATTGTTTTCTGTTAGCTAGTTAACTATCTCTTATAGTTGTCCGACCGTTACAGGTTGCTGTAAGTTAGTGTCTACTATACTAGTGTCGTTACCCAACCCCGAAGTAGTTGCCGCCGTTAATAGCGTTGTAGCTGGTGCTTTTAGTAGTATATTGTTCGACTTTCTGTATTAATACTGTAACTAGGTAATAATTGTATAACGGAACCTTATAGTAGGAACTATAATAGGCTCGTTATTGGGCTAGGTATATAGGTAATATAAGTATAAAAGTTAATAAAGTAATAATAACTGGTGGAGTGGTTGCCTAATAGATTAACTCTAATTGTATTCTAAGAATTACTATAAGGAAGGAACTATCTAGGTAGGGACTAAGGGTCCTTAAATACACAACTGTACTCCTATAAAATCCTTTTTATACGTAATGTACGTCTTATATATAAGGTATATAAGTTCCTCTCGTTTTTCTCGTTTAATATGTAGCATATTATATAACCTTAGCTACTATTCCTCGTTACATAGTTCTATTGGCTCTATCCTAGACCGTGCCTAAATTAACTAACTAGCTTCTTCCGACTCCTCTCTAAGTAGTTATAATATTGTACTTAAAGCGTCCGTAATAAGGACCGATATAAACAAATATATATAGTAAGCCGCTAAGGCGCTAGCTTTGGGCGAGCCAATTATAAGTTAGCAGAATTTAGCAGGTAACGTATAATAGCGCCATTATACTAACTAAAGTCCTTACGGACTATCGCAACCTTAAGTACTTTATAACTATAAAGTAGCTAAACTAACGCCAAGTATATTAGAATGAGTTGCTCTTTAGTTTTAACTTTAAAATTATATATAGATTAGAAACCTAATAGTCTAATATACTACTCGCAAGACCTTCCTTAGTTTAAAGATAACCCCTATAATTAGTTCTAATAATAGACAATCCTAAAAGCATAAAATTTCGCCCTAGGTATACTACCTATAATAGAGCCAACTATACCTTAGCTTTATACTACAGAACTAAAGTTACCTCCTAAAATTAATAAGCTTATTATTACGGCATATAACACCTCTATTAACCTATTACTATATTAATTAATTACCGTAAAGACCGCTAGCGCCTATATACTGCCCACTAACCTCTAAAGCTTAGGCTAGATTAATATAGCAGCCTTAAAAGTAAAAGAGAATAGGCTCTATTATAAAGGTCGCCTATTTATCCCTAACTTAGAAAATCTATAATGGCAACTAATTTAAATGGCCTATAACCTCTAATTAAGCGGCTACCTAGGTAAAGGAGGAACCTATAAGCTTTTTAGCCGATACTACTTCTAGCTAAAAATAATAGACTTAGTTAAACGCTTTATAGGCGCCTATTATAGTTATAAGCGCGCTAAGGCCTTTAATATAAAGTACTAAGGACTACTATACCCTCTACTAGTACCTATACAATAATAGACAGATATTGCTATAGATTTCGTTATTAACCTACTACCTAATAAACGATATAGCTGTACCTATAAGAATATCCTTATAAGAATATACTAACTTATAAAAGAGCGCCACTACGTCCTAACTAAAGGCGTAACTATTAGCGACGTTACTAATGCCTTCCTTTATAAAGTTTACTAACTATATAGGTTACCTAACTTAATTATATCTGACTAAGGTATATAATTTAACTCTAATATATAAAGGCGAATCTGCTAACGTCTTAGCATCTCCATTAAGATATCTATATCCTTTTATTATAAAACTACTAGGTAACTAGAAAACGCTAATGCTAGTATAAAAGTATACCTATAATAGGTAGTCGCCTATAATTAAGATAACTAGGTAGATTACCTCTTACTAGGTAAATTCGCAGCGAATAACTATATCTTAACTACTATGGGACTTACCCCGTTCTTCGCGAATAAGGGTTATCACCCTTAATCTAATATAGAGCTACTAGAACCTATTAATAAGAAACTACTATATAGAAAACACCTTAAGATGCTACTTACTAACTAGTATATAGACTATATAAAAAATCTACTCGACTACTATAAGGGAGAAATGGCCTAGGCTTAAGCAAAGTAGGCCTACTTTGCCGACTATTATAAAACGCCACTACTAGAGATACGTATTGGCGACTAGGTATAGCTAGATATACGCAATATCTCTATATAAAAGGCCTATAAAGTCACTTAATTATAAAAACCTTAGCCCCTATTTAATTAAACGAGTTATTAATAGGGAAGCTATATATAAGCTAGAACTCCTACCTACCCTAACTACCCGCGGTATATAGCCTATATTTTACCTATAGCTACTATACCTCTATTAGCCTAACCCCTTATTAGGATAGATATAGCCTAAACCCCTACTAGTACTAATCTAAGATAAAAATAAAGATAAGAATTATAAGGAGTGAACCGTTAAACGAATTATTAACTCTAAATACTTTAGTAGAGGTAGAGGACGACGGCTTTACTACAGAGCTATATATATAGAATTCGATATAGATTAGCCAGAATAGTAACTATAGGAAGACTTAAAAAATATAAAGGATCTAATTAGCGACTTTTACTACGCAAACCTATTTTTATTTTTATTTTTATATCTATTGTATTATACTACATACAATACTGCGCATGCAGCCTTAAGCTATAGCGCTATAGTTCTATATACATAAATCCTTTCTAGGCAGCTTAATATATACTAATAGCTATATCCTAGTAGTTTATAGTTTCCTAGTAAAATACTAAGATACTACAACTACTAGGGAATAAGAAGGTGGTAAGAAAAACTATAAGAAATCCTAACCCCTGTCCCTATCCTTTTGCAATTTATTTCTATCCTTTTGCTCTCTAATATCTTTTTAAAAGCCTAGTAGGAGTTGCCTTCTTCTAGAATCCTATCTGTTTTATTCTTCTATAAAATCTTCTTTACGTACTAGTTTAGCAGCTTTAAGAGTCTCGCAGTCTTTACTATTAGCAAAGTGTTTTTCTTTACAATTAATGCAAAGAGGGGTGGTATGCTAGCAAGGCTTGCCTGTTATTATACAGGTAGAATAGGAATGGCCTTTAGATAAATATGCAGCCGCATAGTATCTGCAGGCCCTAGTAGAGCACCTATCTCCTATATGGCCAAATTTTTGGTAGCTTGTGCACTGCGTAGTAGGAGAGACTTTAAGGTATTTTACTACCTTAGTAGCTGTACCTGCAATTGATATCTCTTTTTACTTAAGGATTTCTTATCTTTTTTCTTCGTTCTCTATAGTAAAAACTATAGAGCCAAATCTGGTTTATAGATTATATCTTTTTTCGCTAGATAAGATCTATCTAGGTAGTCCTTATATCCTTATAGGATTAAAGGTCTTAATTTCTTCTTTTAGAAGCTTAGAGCCTCCTTCTCCTAGGAAAGGTAGGGTAGGAACCCTATAGGCTATAATTTAAACCCATGGTTCTAATTTTTATTCTCTTTAAAAGGTAAAGCAGTTATGCCAGATCTCCTTATATTTAATTAGGAAATCTATATTATACTCTTCTGTAGTTATAAGGAGAATATTTTATTTTCCTTTAGTTCTAGCTATGGACACTAGTACTGGCTTTTTTACTTACAGTTTTAATGCAAATAGTTAGTTAACTTTGTTTCGTATAGAGAAGGTATCTAAAGGTTAGTCCTTTTTGTCTGTAATTAAGACTAGCTTCCTTTCTTATAGCTGCTTTTTCTTACTTCTAGTAGAAGTAGAACTCCTACTAGAAGGAAAAGGGGTTAAAGGTGGTGGTAGTAATAATAAGGAGGGTAGAGAGGGCGAAGAAGGGAGGTCCCTCTTTAGTCTCTTTGCGTAAGTTTTTTTAATAGAAGCTACCTCCTTACAGAGAGCTTTTACTTCTTCTACTAGTCCTTTTAGGACATTGTTTGCCTTCTCTTTTTCTTTTTCTTCTTCTTCTTCATCTTATATAAAGGAACTTCCTCCTAATAGAATACTTCGTATATAGTATACTAGCTATTTAACTTATTCTTTTATTTTTTTTCTCTTTTTTCTTCTTCTTCTTCTTCTTCTAGCCCTTTATAGGCCTGGGTTAGGCTTTCTAAAGTAAAGCTTAGATGTTGTTCTAGAGAAAAGAAATAGGAGGGTATATCATCCGTACTATTCGTAGTAGTTATTAGTTTTGTTATCTTTTTTGCAGGTTTTTGGTTTTCTTTTTCAGGAGAAGACTAAGGATGTCTTCTTTTTTCTCCTACCCTAATTGGGCTAGGAGAAGGAGAAGGGGGAGAACAAGTAGATATAGAACCTTTATCACTTATTTCTATAGGAGGGTTTTTTTAGACCTATTAGGCCTTGGCATTTTGTATCTTATATAGGGGTTCCTAGTTTTTACTATCCTTATACCCTTTCTCCTTACTAATCCTACTAGAA
>Ga0307515_10008300_pt1 | contig 20268 bp, 18 predicted proteins | sample 17_EM_MG_FD_194513 | JGI IMG/M metagenome (GOLD analysis project Ga0307515, IMG submission 194513) | Populus trichocarpa ectomycorrhiza microbial communities from riparian zone in the Pacific Northwest, United States - 17_EM | ecosystem: Host-associated > Plants > Roots > Unclassified | place...
GTCGAGGGCGGCACAGACAGTGTTGCAAGTCAACCCAAGGTCAACGTAATCATCCTCATTAACCATCGAGTCCTACACGGTGTGCATTTGATGAGCTCGCGGTGGATCTTCATGGAGTAGAAAGGAACTCACTCTTATCATCGTGAGGATGACGCCGACGGTGCCAAAGACAGCCTTGGCTGGCGTGATAGTCGAGAGGTTTTCTGCGAGATTCAAGCCCTCTATGACCATATTCAACGAAGAGAGGACGTCGTCTCGACGTTTCGATTGCTTGGACTTTGGATCCATGGGTTCGAAGTGAGGGCAGGAGCAAAAGGACGTTGTATCGGGAAGGCTGTGTGCAAGGCCATGGACCCTGATTGAGATGAGCGGGGACCGTTGGTGCGGCGCACTCCACAATGCAGAACCATTCAAGGAAGAAGCCGTAGCAGCTTGATGTGGAGCGGTGGGGTGAATTCGAGTCTCCCAGTGACCTTCTATGCGTGGGTCATCCTCTCATCATCTGTCTTTTCTCCCCGGGGCCAAGTTGCCACCGAAGTTCGGGGTCTGAGAATCTCAGAGTGAGGGAGTGTGATCGCCGGATTCGAATCGGTACTCCGCATCGGACTTCGCCCGAACGATCCCGTATACATCGTGATCATCTGTAACTTAACACTCGATGGCTAGACCATTCTTTCAAAAAACAGAACAGGATTTCCTTGTTCGTGTGTGACATGCAAACAGATATTTACATGGACCGCACGTCCCTCCGTATTCTCTCGAACAGTTCTTCGCCTACGTTCTCTCGACTTGGCCTTTCGAGCCGTCCCGTCTAAAACATGCTCGAAATACCCACTGGTCAATCATCCACGTCCGTTTGCATCCAAATTCGCGGTTTCCACGACCGGTCATCACCTCTCCTGGGTTTCTCGCTCCGTTCTCGGCCACACAGACCGCCCCAAGGCCCACAAGGCCCAGTTGTGTGGCGGTATGTTCTGTCTTTGTCACCGGCAATTACACTTTGCTGAGAGTTGTAGAGTCGCGGCGGAGTAGGCGTGACGGGTTCTGATTGGGGTTATGTCCGGGGCGCAGCACCCTCAGAAATCGTGCTCCAGGTGCGGGGGGACCCATCGAACCGGTCAAAGCGGCGCGAACGGAGGTTGGCACCATTGCCTTCGGTTGTGATTGGGTAGGTACCAGGCAACATGGATGGTGTTGGGTTTGCATGGGAGCTGGACACTGAATATTGGATGGTGGCTCATTGATCAGCTTCCTTTCCGTTGCGGTGATAGTGATTGGGAGGTTGGTTGTTTATAAGCGGTTGGCGATCGGGGTCGTGAAGGAGCTTCATACGGTGATACATATATATGTGATACGACATAAGCATAGGGACTATTTGTGGGTTATGTAGACTTACTTGGCCTCGCAGTCATCAAACAAGTCTCTCCAACTCTTCCGAACTTCTGAAGACAGAATAGATCATCTTCGTTGTGCCTGCACTCTTCGGGCACAGTCATCGCGTCGCCTAGACCTTTGGGTCGTCCAGAGAGGGTTGGTTCGAAGCTCAGATGGTCGTCGATCGGGCCGCGCGGGGCACGGTGGGCGGTGGTCAGAGGCATGACCAGACGATCGACCACGCGTGGGATGTTTTTGCAGAGCGATAGCCGGTCGAGGGAAGTGGTCCCCGGATGAGAGAGAGTGCTTGATAAGCTAGGAGAGGGGGAAAAGGTGTGGCTGTAACTAAACGAGTTTTATCAGTGTCGGTTATTTATACGGGAGGGAGACCGTTGGACTGACCTGTCCATCTCAACGACCACAGTTCGTACGGCAGGTTTGTTGAGAGATGGCGGCGCGCGCTCGGCCGCCCTCAACTCCGGACTCATACGACTGTGGAATTTTTAGATTTTCCCGACCGACGGAGATAGAAATTGACAGAAACTTACGGTTAGACCTTTATCGATTATCGGTGGTAGGTTCCCCATCCACTTTTGTACTGGGAGGGATGAGCCCGCTCTTGAGGTCGGGGAAGATGATGCGCTGATTCCGAACTTCCGGTTGTACGACTCGTTCTTGGTATTGGAGGGATTTCGCCATGTCTATTTCAAAGTCGTACAGGCAAAGATGGTGGGGGGCGGAACTTGAATGCAACACGCCGGATTTCTGACACGACGCATGGTATAGGACCCCAGGCTTCACTCCGAAACCACGAGCACTCCTACCCACAATGTCCACCCCTTGGATTTTGCATCGCCTCTATACGCTGGATACTTCCTCTCTCGATTTCTCGCGCAGCCTCTATTCCCTAATTCGCCACGACGAAAAGGAACAGTATCTGATCAGCCTTCAGGGACCGGAGTTGACTCGGCTGGTGGACTTGCTCGACAAAGTACGTACCGTCTCTCCGTCTTTCCAAATTTCATCAGTTCATGAATTACTCTACAGGCCCTCAGTGCCATCCCTACAACCGAAGATGTCGCACGAAAGTGTCTACACAAGCTGCAAGCAATCTGCGGTCACCACGCGACCCTACCATCCTCGTACATCACATCTAGTAAAATCGCCAGAGTGGGTGATGGCCCAATCGCTCTTGGTGGCACCGCCGATGTATGGGAAGGTACTCATGACGCCAAAAGAGTCATTATCAAGTGTTGGAGAGCTCCTCCGAACGGCAACCAGACCCCCAAGGTCCGTACACGGTTCAGCATTTCTCTATCACGTCCACTCAATGACGCCTGTGGTCACCGCAGTCATTCTTCAGGAGCGTCATCACGTGGAAAAGGTTAAGGCACCCAAACATTGTCCCCTTCGTCGGCGCTACGGCAGATCCCCTGCAAGTTGTCTCGAAGTGGATGCCGAATAGAACTCTGACGGAGTTCGTCAAGGGAAATCCAAGAACGAATCGGATTAACCTGGTGGGTCTCTCTGTAACTACCCTTGACCAACGACGTGATTATCCCATGAAGGTATTGGATGTCGCCGAAGGTCTCGACTATCTTCACGCAAACCACATTATACACGGGAACCTGAATGGGGCAGGTGGCTTTTTAGGTCGTTCCGGGCACCACTGATAACTCTTGGCTAGCTCAACATTCTCGTCTATCGCAACGGCCATGCTCGTTTGACAGTTTTTGGGTTCGCCTCGGAAACCGAGATCACACGGGAAGCGGACGTGTTCGCTTTCGGCATGGTTCTGATACAGGTTCGTCTACGTGCCCTGCCACACCCAGTGGTGGAGGTAGATGGATGGATTGTTTGCCTGACATCCGAGTGCTACCTAAGATTTTTACAGGAAGGCATCCGTTCAATGAACTCGCAAGCCCGGTCGTCACTCCAAACATTGTGGACGATAAGTTCCCGACCCGTCCGCAGGGGGCGGAAGCACTAGGTCTAACTGACTCGATATGGGGCATGGCAGTCCGCTGTTGGCACCAAGACCCCGCCCAGCGGCCAACGATGAGAGAAGTGGTTGGACTAGTACGCAAATCGCCAGTGTTTTCTCCCCCATGCAATCAAAATCATGACACATTCCCTACAGCTACAGGATTACTACCTTGTGGACTGAAATCACGGACATTCCAGTCAAGGTCTTGACCAAAAATATTCTACCGTTCTGCGAAGCAAAAGATGTGCTTTCCCTCGGTTGCACCAACAAGTTCTTCGCCCTCGTCGCAGCCGACGATGCATTCTGGAGACTGAAGCTGGCGGTCGATTACAATTTCACAGGGTCGGAGACAGCTAGGACGAGTGGGTGGAAATTCATCTACCAGAAGTTGAGACATCCACGGGTATTCGTTTGGGGGTATGTAGCCTTTCGTCCTTTCATGTTATGAGGCGTCTGTTCGTTCATTAGTGCGCTTCTGCTTACTTGCCCGATTTTAACCGCTCAGAGATGGGAGCTGCGGCCAACTTGGGTCGCTGAGGCACTCGAAGGCTACTTTTCCAGTTGAACTTCACCTTCCCGGTATTCGTGTGGTCAGTCTAGCAGCGAGTGGAATGTCAGTATTGGTTCCGTTCCCAATCTCTTCAAACACCCTCATCTCTTAATGTTCCCGTATATCGTCAGGGCGCTCCATGCGCTTGACGCAGACGGAAATGTGCACGTCTGGGGTAAGGCTGTCTTTAATCTTTGCTGTTTTACGTTAATCTATCCCGATGCTGACAATACGTTGCAATAAATTCTTCACAACTTCCCAGGTACACTGCGTGCGCGTGTTGTTAAAATGTCAGTACATGTTCCATTCGAGAGACACCCTCACATCTTATTGTCCTCGTATAGCCGCCAACCCAACCAGCTCCTGGGTTCTTTAGGTTCTTCAGGTAAGACTACCTTCGATCATTTCCATTTCACACTAAAATATCCGGATATTGAATAAACCCACAAGCCCGCCCGTCCGAAAGAGCGAAGAGGAACTTCTCGGAGCCCTACGGAACTGCTACCACACCTCTGAAACTCCGGTTGCCTGCTCCAACGCGCAGTATCAGGTAAATCCGTTCGTTGGTGCACAGATCGAAGTTTATCCTCATCTCCTTGGATCTGGCCCCTTGATTTAAGCTGCGGTGAGCTACATGCCGCGACTCTGGATGCCAATTCCACGATCTGGAACTTTATATGTTGGGCCAGACCGTTCCGACTCATCTCCCGTCTGCTTGACTGCTCGTCTCTGGAGACAATACCCATTCAGATCGAATGCGGCAGGAATTTCTCAACCGTCCTTACGAGATCCGGAGATGTATATGTGTGGTGGCCATTCGGAAACACCCTCGAGGGCCCGTACCAGAGAGCCATGGCTAAAATGGACAGGAATAATTCCCCGGTCACAGCGCTCAACGGGGGGGTCATACCGTGCCACACCTGGGGGATTATCATGGACCCCGCCAAGCTCCCGGTCCTTCCAGATCTACCTGACTTGCCAGCGACAGGACTGCCAGAGGAAGAGAGGAGGAAAGAGACAAAGTTGATCAAGATAGCGGCCTTTGACAGCTGCCTCGTCGGGCTGACGAACAAAGGCCACGTTCTCAAGATAGATGGATTGGCTAACGAGGAGCTTGTTCAAACCTCGCGTTACGTGAGTGAGAGTTCGCGGATGATGTGGCACCCATTTCTGAATTGTGATGCGCAGCTGCCGAAGCCTGTTCGAGCCTGGAGTTACGTGAGTGAGAGTTCGCGGACGATGTGACACCCACTGAATTGTGATGCGCAGCTGCCGAACTACTCTGAGATAGGCAGAGTCAAGAAACACCCGGCCTTCCGGGCGACTACAGGTGACCGCCGTAAAGGACCACCTCAAGTAAAATTGGCATCAAATACCATGCTGATTACCCACGTATGCTCCATCACCTCAATAAGTTCTGGATTCCATCCCTAAGTATCTCTCAACTTTCAGATTTCTGCACAATCCGACGTCTTCTTTGCCTACTCATCCTCCATGGTGCTCCGGGGAGAGGTTGTAACTACTCCAGGGACGCTTCCAACCATCATCCCAGAGCTCCAGAACAGATCTGTCATTTCTGTTGTCTACGGTCGCAACGACCTCGATTACAGCTCCTTCCTCGATGTTACTACCTGCTTTCACTTTGGTGCTCTCACCTCCTCCGGAAAACTACTTGCATGGGGCAGGGATTACTCAGGAGGGTTGGGCTTTGGAGACCGTGAAAATCTCCCCCCCGGAGGGTACCCAGAAGGGAGTCAGATCCGAGCCCATATCAGAGCCGATGTCAGTCCTTACCAGAAGACCACACCGGTAGATGTCACGGTTCCGTCTGAAGTGAGGTTTGACTTCAAGCTGAGGGCCGGAGGAAGAGTCGAGAGGTACTGTTTTGCAACGGCTACGGGTGACCATCACACGGGAGCCCTCGTCATTGACCTTGCGGGGGATAAGGTTCCGCCGGGAGGCCTCGAACAAAAGATCTAAACGAGTTCCGCGATGCTCACTCGTCCTTGGTGATAGTCTGTGGTTTCAAGTCTTGCATCCCGCAAAATTAGGCACTCAAACCGGTCGCGACAAGCTCACCGGTTGTCGAATGTAACAGAATGACAATGTGTATTTGCCGGCTCGCGCTGTGTGTTGTGGAATGTTGTCATATATTTATCAACCGGGAGCCGAAGGGTGCAGAATGGTGTGTATCTGTCGCCCCGCGAATGGTTGGTTTTTTATAAAGTAGTGAACTTAGGTATCATGTATGCGTTTGTCGCCCGCCCACTTCGATCTCATCCTTCATGTACCCTAAGCCGGTCTGGTTGATTTCTTAGTTTGATTTTTGGGACATTGTAAGATTGTAGCTACCGACACCCATCGCATTCGTAATGGAAGATGTCCCTGAAACGATAAAAATCCAAACCAGGGATATTCGAAGCCCATGGGAACAATTTACTCATGCTACTGTGGAACACGGAAAGGGCGGCCGGAATCCCGGCACCCGGAAATCGGAAGGAAAAATGGAGGCTGAATTGGCGCGTCGATTCACAATCCGTCCGGGGCTGAAAGTATCGTGATCGTTCACGTAGGGGAGAGGTCGGATATGTCCTATGATCCTCCTGACCACAAACCTTCATGATCTTCGAAGTACCGGTTGGGAACTATTGCGCCCCCAAAATGAGAAGACAGTCCTCCATAATGGCATCTTGTCGACTGAAATTGCTCATGAGCGGTGAGAACCATGGACGGGGGGATCCTGTGGCCCAGAGACCTCATCCACAACACCCACAAAATACCTGGTCACCAGTGTCTTATGCCCCTCCGCGCAAAAGCGTAATGGTACCCGCCTCAACTGCATTCCCCGTGCGTTCCGTTCTGCGGACGCGAGTTTTAGGGCTTCGGCCGGTAAACCCTGGGGCGAACCCATCGGATATTCTCGGATCCTGCGGCCGGGGGCGAACAAATATCCCCTCGAACGGGTCAGAGAAAGCCCAGTAGAATGGGTTCACAGAATCTCCAGAGACTGGACTGGAACAGAAAAGCGAGATTTTCCCGGGTCGCGGGGCCCACACAGCAACTCCGCCCACATTCAAACTTGAAGGGTAGTTCTAGGTCTGAGCCGGATTCACTACTGAAGGATCCGCTACCGCGGGTTCTCGCGGTGATGGGTCACACCATGTCCACGACTTCAGGGAGCGTGGAAATAGATCTCTTTAAGGTTGTCTGGCGTAACCCACGTCGTCAGCTACTTGATTGCCTCGCACACGGAGTTGTTGAGGTCGTTCAGCCTCTTCCCGTTCAGTTCCCGATCGAGGGCGGTGCAGACGTCGGCGCAAGCCAACCCAAGTTCGACGTAATCGGCCTGGTTGACCATCGCGTCCTAGGTGCGTTTCGGTCAGTAGCCGACAAGTGGGGCTGGGGGACTCACTCTGATCGTTGTGAGGATGATGCTGACGGAGCCAAAACGACCTTGGCTGGCGTAATGTTCGAGAGCTCCTTCGCGAGATTCAAGGCCTCGATGGTTGCGTTCAACACTAGGATAGTACCCTCCCCGGCAGCTTTCTCCCCAGCCCACCCCTCGCCCAAGATGCCCGGAACTTTGAAAAAATGGTTGATTGGTTGACCACTGGAATAACGCCGTATCTCTACCCTCGTTCAATTCGACCTTTCAGGTTGTTCCGCCTGAGGCGCATCCCCGAATCACCCGTCTATCACGCCTCCCCTCCCCCTCTCGACAGACCCCCGCCGATCCCCCATGTCCGTTTGCATCCCAGTCCGTGGTTTTTGCGACCAGCGACTATCTAGTCGACGCCCCTTCATCCGCTCATGGGTTACCAAACCTCCAGCACTGACCTCGCTCTCCTAGCCGTCACCGATCCTGCCGGACATTACCCCGAAGGGTGGACTGATGGTAGTACGAAATCCAAGTGCCGCACACTGCCAGCCATGGATGGAGTGAAGAAATCAGAGGATACTACGGGTCGCGAGGTTACGTCAGACATCTCCATAGTTTCATCTCCCTTGTTTGCCGAAGTCGCGAGGGAATCAGAGTCCCACAGTGCGTTGCAAAACAGTGGACCATTCTTTCAAAAAATAGAACAGGATTCCCTTGTTCGTGCGTGACATACAAACAAATGTTTACATGGACCGCACGTCCCTCCGTATCCTCTCAAACAGTTACGTTCATTCGACTTGGCCTTTCGGGCTGTCCCGTCTAAAACATGCTCGAAATACCCACTGGTCAATCATCCACGTCCGTTTGCATCCAAATTTGCGGTTTCTACAACCAGTCATCACCTCTCCTGGGTTTCTCGCTCCGTTCTCGGTTACATGGACTGTTCCAAGGCCTGCAGGGCCCAGTTGTGTGGCGGTATGTTCCGTCTTTGTCACCGGCAATCGTACTTTGCTGAGAGTTGTAGGATTGTCAAAGGATGGTGTAGTCACGGTATCTGTTGTGCGCTCAGAACGTCGTTCGTCTGACCAGAGTAAGGCAGGGATTTTCTGTTGGGACCGATAGCTGATGGGTGAAGTCGCGGCGGAGTAGGCATGATGGATTCTGATTGGAGCTATGTCCGGGGCGCAGCACCCTCAGAAATCGTGCTCCAGGTGTGGGGGAACCCATCGAACCGGCCAAAGCGGCGCGAACGGAGGTTGGCACCATTGCCTTCGGTTGTGATTGGGTAGGTACCAGTCAACATGGATGGTGTTGGGTTTGCATGAAAGCTGGACACTGAATATTGGATGGTGGCTTGAGCTTCATGGCGGGCCAAGACAGGAGGTTAGCACAGTGATCAGCTTCCTTTCCGTTGCGGTGATAGCGATTGGGAGGTTGGTTGTTTATAAGTGGTTGGCGATCGGGGTCGTGAAGGATACGGTGATACATATATGTGATACGACATAAGCATAGGGACTATTTGTGGATTATGTAGACTTACTTGGTCTCGCAGTCGTCAAACAAGTCTCTCCAACTCTTCCGAACTTCTGAAGACAAAATAGATCATCTTCGTTGTGCCTGCACCTTTCGGGCACAGTCATCGCGTCGCCTAGACCTTTGGGTCGTCCAGAGAGGGTCGGTTCGAAGCTCAGATGGTCGTCGATCGGGCCGCGCGGAGCACGGTGGGCGGTGGCCAGAGGCATGACCTGACGGTCGTAGTGTAGAATACCACCAGGCGTAAGATGCCTTTGCAGAGCGATAGCTGGTTGAGGGAAATGGAGGAAAGTCCTCGGATGTGAGAGAATGCTCGAAGACCTTGAGATAAGTTGGGGAAGGGGGAAAAGCTGTGGCTGTAACTGAACGAGTTTTATCACACGGTGTCGGTTATTTATACGGGAGGGAGACCGTTGAATTGACCTGTTCACCCCAACAACTGCGGTTCCTCCTTTTTGCCTTCAAGTTCGTACGATAAGTTTTTTGAAGGACGGCGACACGCGCTCCTGAGTCGTTTGGTTGAAAAAGCGGCTCCAGTCGAGTGGCTTTGGCCGTCCTCAATTTCGGACTCATACGAATGTGTAATGGTTAGATTTTCCCGACCGAGGGAGATAGATATTGACAGGAACTTACGGTTAGGCCCCCGTCTGTGGTAGGTTCCTCGTCTGCTTTTGTACTGCGAGAGATCAACCCGCTCTTGAGGTCGGGGAAGATGATGCGCTGGTTCTGAACTTCCGGTTGTACGACTCGTCCTTGGGGGCGTGACTTGAATGCGACATACCGGATCTCTGACACGTCGATGCATGGCAGGACCCCGGCTTCGCTCCGGAACCACGAGCACTCCTACCCACAATGTCCACCCCTTGGATTTTGCATCGCCTCTATACGCTGGATATTTCTTCTCTTGATTTCTTGCGCAGCCTCTATTCCCTAATTCGCCACGACGAAAAGGAACGGTATCTGATCAGCCTTCAGGGACCGGAGTTAACTCGACTGGTGGATTTCCTCAACAAAGTACGTACCGTCTCTTCATCTTTTCAAATATAATCAGTTCATGAAATACTCTACAGGCCCTCGGTGCCATTCCTACAACCGACGATGTCGCACGACAATGTCTATACGAGCTGCAAGCAATTTGCGGTCACCACGCGACCCTGCCATCCTCGTACATCATATCTAACGAAATCGCCAGAGTGGGTGATGACCCAATCGCTCTTGGTGGCACCGCCGATGTATGGGAAGGTATTCATGACGCCAAGAGAGTCGTTATCAAGTGTTGGAGAGCTCCTTCGAACGGCAATCAGACCCCCAAGGTTCGTGCACGGTCTGGCACGTCTTTATCGCGTTCCCTCAATGATGCCTGTGGGTATTGCAGTCACTCTTCAGGAACGTCATCACGTGGAAAATGCTAAGGCACCCAAACATTGTCCCTTTCGTCGGTGTTACGACAAACCCTCTGCAAGTTGTCTCGGAGTGGATGCCGAACGGAACTCTGATGGAGTTCATCGAAAGGAATCCAGACACGAATCGGATTGGCCTGGTGGGTCTCTCTGTGATCACCCTTGACCAATAGCGTGATCCCCCCAAGTTATTGGATGTCGCAGAAGGTCTCGACTATCTTCACGCAAACCACATCATACACGGGAACCTGAATGGGGCAGGTGGCTTTTTAGGTCGTTCCGGGCACCACTGATAACCCTTGGCTAGCTCAACATTCTCGTCGATCGCGACGGTCACGCTTGCTTGACAGATCTCGGGTTCGCCCTGGGAGCCGATACGATTACACGGGAAGCGGACGTGTCCGCTTTCGGCATGGTTCTGATAGAGGTTCGTCCATGTGCCCTGCCACAACCAGCGGTGGGGGTAGATGGATGGATTGTTTGCCTGACATCCGAGTGCTGCCTAAGATTTTTACAGGAAGGCATCCGTTCAATGAACTCGCAAGCCCGGTCGTCACTCCAAACATTGTGGACGATAAGTGCCCGGCCCGTCCGCAGGGGGCGGAAGCACTAGGTCTAACTGATTCGATATGGGGCATGACGGTCCGCTGTTGGCACCAAGACCCCGCCCAGCGGCCAACGATGAGAGAAGCGGTTGGACTAGTACGCGAATGGCCAGTACTTTCTCCCCCATGCAATCAAAGTCATGACACTCTCCCTGCAGCTACAGGATTGCTGCCTTGTCAACTAAAATCACGGACATTCCAGTCAAGGTCTTGACCAACAATATTCTGCCCTTCTGCGAAGTAAAAGATGTGCTTTCCCTCGGTCGCACCAACAAGTTCTTCGCCCTCATCGCAGCCGACGATGCGTTCTGGAAGCTAAAGCTGGCGGTCGATTACAATTTCACAGGGTCAGAGACAGCCAGGACGAGTGGGTGGAAATTCATCTACCAGAAATTGAGAAATCCACGGGTATTCGTTTGGGGGTATGTAGCCTTTCCGTCCTTTCATGTTATGAGGCATCCGTCAGTTAGTCAGTGTGCTTCTGCTTACTCGCCCAATTTTAACCGCTCAGAAATGGGTCCTGGGGTCAACTTGGGTCGCTACGATCCCCAAGGATGAATGTCATGGGTGCCACTTTTCCAGTTGAACTTCACCTTCCAGGTATTCGTGTGGTCAGTCTAGCAGCGAGTAAAAGGTCAGTATTGGTTCCGTTCCCAATCTCTCCAAACACTTTCATCTCTTGTTGTTCCCGTATATCGCCAGGACACTCCACGCGCTTGACGCTGACGGAAATGTGCACGTCTGGGGTAACGCTGTCTTTAATCTTTGCCGGTTTATGTTAATCTATCCTGATGCTGACAATTCGTTGCGATAAACCCACATAACTTCCCAGGCACACTGTGTGCGAATACTTATCAAGTGTCAGTATACGTTCCATTCGACAGACATCCTCACACCTTATGATCCTCGTATACCGGTAGGGGCCACATGATCAGCCGTCTCGGCCGTGTTCTGGGTAAGACTACCTTCGATCATTTCCATTTCACACTAAAATATCCGGATATCGAATAAATCCTCTGAAACCCACAAGGCATGAACTCAAAAATGAAGAGGGACTTCCCGGGGCCCCACGGAACTGCTCCCGCACCTCTGAAACTCCAGTTGCCTGCTCCAACGCGCAGTATCAGGTAAATCCATTCGTTGGTGCACAGATCGAAGTTTATCCTCATATTTCCTTGGGTCCGGTCCCTTGATTTAAGCTGTGGCCAGTCACATGCGGCGACTCTGGATGCCAATTCCACGATCTGGAACTTTTTGTGTTGGGGCAGACCGTTCCGACTCGTCTCCCGTCTACTTGACTGCTCGTCTCTGGAGAGAACACCCATTCAGATCGGATGCGGCGGGAATTTCTCAGCAGCCCTTACGAGATCTGGAGGTGTATATGTGTGGTGGCCATTGGGATCCACCTTCAAGGGCTGGTACCAGGAAGTCATGGCTAAAATGGACAGGGATAGTTTCACGGAGGCCACAGTACTCAACGAGGGGGTCATGCCGTGTTACACCTGGGAGGTTGACAAGGACCCCGCCAAGCTCCCCATCCTTCCAGATCTGCCTGACTTACCGGCGGCAGGACTGTCGGAGGAAGAGCGGAGGAAAGAGACGAAGTTGATCAAGATAGCGGCCTTTGACAACTGCCTCATCGGGCTGACGAACAAAGGCCACGTTCTCAAGATGGATGGATTGGCTGACGAGGACCCTGTTCAAACCTGGCGTTACGTGAGTGAGAGTTCACAGATGAAGTAGCACCCGTTTCTGAATTGTGATGCGCAGCTGCCGAACTACTCCGAGATAGGCAGAGTCAAGAGGCACCTGGCCTTCTGCGTGACTATAGGCGACGACGGCGGGGAAAGACCACCGCAAGTAGAATTGACATCAGATACCATGCTGATTACCCACGTATGTTCCATCACCTCGATGAGTTCCCGATTCCGTCCCTAAGCGTCTCAACTTTCAGATTTCCGCGCAATTCAACCTCTTTTTTGCCTACTCACCCTCCATGGTGCTCCAGGGAGAGACTGGGACTACTCCAGGGACGCCTCCAACTATCATCCCAGAGCTCCAGAACAGATCTGTCATTTCTGTTGTCTACGCCCGCAGCAACTCCGGTCTCGCCTCTCACTTGGGTTCTTTTACCCCTTCCCGCTTTGGTGCTCTCACCTCCTCCGGAAGACTACTTACGTGGGGCATGGATATAACAGGAACGTTGGGCTTTGGAGACCCTCAAAATCTCCCCCCCGGAGGGTACCCAGAAGGGAGTCAAGTTCAAGCCCTTGCCGGAGCTTCCCAAAAGGCCCCACTAGAAGTCACGGTTCCTTCTGAAGTGAGGTTTGACTTCAAGCTGAGGGCCAGAAGAAGAGTCGAGAGGTACTGTTTCGCAACGGCCGTGGGTGATGGGCACACGGGAGCCCTCGTCGTTGACCTTGCGGGGGACGAGGTTCCGCCGGAAGATCTCGAACAACAGATTTGAGCGAGTTCCGTGATGGTCACTCGTCCTTGGTGATAGTCCGTGGTTCAAGTCTTGCATCCCGCGAATTTAGGCACTCGAACCGGTCGCGACAAGCTCACCCATCGTCGGATGTAACAAAATGACACTATATTTACCGAGTCGCACTGTGTGTTGTGGAATGCTGTCATATATTTCTTAACTGGGAGCCGAAGAGTGCAGAATGGAGTGTATCTGTCGCCCCGCGAACGGTTGATTTTTTTAGCAGTGGGCTTAGGTATCATGTGTGCGTTTGTCGCTCGTCCACTTCGATCTCATCCTTCGTGTATCCTAAGCCGGTCTGGAGTTGCCACCGAAGTTCACAGTCTGAGAATCTCAGGATGAGGGAGTGTGATCGAGGGGAATCGGCGCGGCACTCCGCATCGGACTTCGCTTGCCTCATTCAAACGATCCCGCATATGATCGTCTGTAACACTCAATAGTTAGGCTGATACATGACAAGAGACAGGTTCCAAACGACGAGCGGTAGAACAACAAATACGAAACAACGTGCGCGAGTGGAGGAGACAAACAAAGAGGAGAGCATCGTGGAAGAGGAAGAAAGGAGCAGTGTTAACGAGCACAAGGGAAGGCAGGGTGAATCAACGAGATGTCGGTGACTTGCGAGAGGCTGAATCTGAAAAACATGAAGCGGCCGTCAATGCTTTCATTCAGTTCCCTGAGCTTATGACGAAAGGTTAATACTCGCAAGAAATAACTCCATTTGCAGGAACTCACAATCGGACTCCAACTGACCAGAGGAAACCGAGGCGTTCAGTTCCTCCTCTATACCCCGGAGGAGCTCTCTACACTCCTCCAAGGCCTTCGCAGCCCCAAGCTTCTCGTAAATTTCGGCCGCGCACAGAGCCTCAGACTTCGCCTCTTCGAGTCTGTCCTGCTCGTACCAAACCGAGGCCTGCTCCTCCGTCACATAACCGAGGTTGTATGCACTATTGACCACGTGCAATTTGGCGTGTTCGACATGAGTCTGTGCATCGTCAAGTCTGCCTTCACCGCGAAACAGCCCTGCCAGATTGTAATGAACCCCAAACAGGTCATCGTGCCAATTGAAGGAGGACGCAATCCCCAGGGCTAGCTCGAAATGATGAATCGCCTTCTCGATCTCACCCTTGGATTGATATATCTCGCTGAGACCACGATGAGATCCACAGACCCGATATTCCTCGCCCTCCTCTGGGAGGATGCTGATTGCACGGAATGCGGCTTCTGCGGCGTCGAATTGTCCGTCTGAACAAAACAACCGAGCAAGTTCGATCAAACAACCTGCCTGTCCTGCCGTGTCGCCAAGTCGTTCGAAAAGCTCCAACGCTTCTTTCACCGCTTCTATCCCTTCCTTGTGGAGGCCCATGAACCAATTTGCATCGGATAAATTCATCATTGTAATAGCAACCTGATGGTCACTCTCCTGCCCGTCCCTCTGAAGCTTCAATACACGAATGAGTAGTCGCCTGTTTTCCGCCCAATTCCCAACGAAGCCGAACAACCGTGAGAGATGGAACAAGCATCTTGACTTGTAATGATGATCATCCGGAAGACCTTCGATCCTCGGCTGAAGAATGACGAGTCGGGTTTTGTGCCAATATAGATGCACCATAAATTTTGCACAGGCTTCCCACACATCGTCCGAGTCTGCATCGACCATTGTGAAGATATTGAGCAGGTGCTCGACATTTACATCTTCAGACGTGATCCATTGTGACTCCCCAAAGCTGGATTGGGACGGATTGATATTGACCGACATCCTGGAAAAGTAATGTTCCTTGGTTGTGCAGAGGAGTGCGGATGACCGTGGGTCCTTGGGAGAGAGATAGTCTCGGAGCGGTGCGAGCATTGTGGAAAACCCGCCGCTCCGATACGTCAACGAGAGAATGCAGAACTTGTCAAAGATCTCAGCTCTGTTCGGGATGGAAGGAAACAACCAATCGAGGTTGTTCTCGTTGACACCTTGTGGAAAGAAGGCGACGACTTCCAGAAGCCCCCGCGCATCGGGCCCAAGTTCTTGGAATAGGGGGGAAGTGAGTGAAACTTCGATCGCCGCGGCGAGGCTCGTATTGTGCTCAGTTTGCAGCATGCTCGTTCGACGTTTCTCCCATTCTCTGCCCAATCGGTCCGGGTTCCATTTGCTTTGGTGTCCGACCGTAGCGAGCAACGTGATGGAGAGTGGGTGAAAGTCGAGTTCGTCCAGTATTTTGTCGACGTGATCCGACCGTGCGACACTCTTGTATATGCGGTAGAACGCGTCGCGCGCGGCATCGATGGACAATGTTGGAATATCAATCGTTTCGCAGTCGGGAGGAACAGTGGAGATGCGGGATGTAATGCATAGACAGACGGTTTCGAGCTGACTCAACTCTTCCACTATAGCATAGATCTCCCGGGCATCCGTCCCTCGAGGATCGAGGATGGACTCTGCATTGTCGAGAATTATGAGGACCTCTTTTGAGGACAGGAACGGACGGAGAGGAGCCAAGTCCTCGGGGTTCTCGATGCCTGCACCGACGACCTCCGACAGCCGGCTGAGCAAGTGGGTGCATGAGGCGGGGAAGTGGTCACAACGTATGAATCGACGGTCGTCGCCGAATCGTTGTTTGATATGATCGTGGTGGAGGACTGTCAGAGCGATGGAGGTCTTCCCGATTCCGCCAGCACCAATGAGAGCGATAGGCGCGAGGTTTTCGGCAAGACTAATGACCTTCTCGATCAACTCGCCGCGTCCGAAGCAGGCCCTTGGCGCCGGGGGAGGTGATTCACCGTGTTTCCTAGATGCAATGAGATAATGGATCCATTGGTAGATTAGATTTCTGACCTGGTTTGAGTCTACGCAGCAGTGAGTGGCCATTCGGTGATGGGGAAAGTGTGAGTGTCACTTACCGACGGGCTCGCAACACCACTTCCTTCCTGATCTCCCATAATAGTGCGATGGATATCGGAGACCTTATGCTCAAGCCCGGAAACGATGGCGTGTGTGTTCACGACACCATCGTGAATTTCGGAGACAGCCATGTGTGTATTTATAGTGAGTTCCGTCTGGGAACGGGGAGTTAGCGATAACCATACGGAAATGATGGAACGCACGTTGAAAACTTGAAGGATCCTGTTAAGGTCTGACTTCCAAACCGCGATTTTCTCCTTATCGTTTTTTGCGTGTAGGTGCCGAGAAATCACGTTTCGTCTGGCCTGTTTGATGGCACTCCCTTGAATCTCTCCCACAGCCCTGAGATCAGATCGAAAATGTCACAAACGAGTCGTTCAAAGTGCACCCCGTTGGCTTAACTCACGTCGTCAGCTGCTTGATCGCCTCGCACACGGAGTTGTTAAGGTCGTTCAGCTTCTTCCCGTTCAGTCCCCGGTCGAGGGTGGTACAGACGTCAGAACAGGCCAACCCAAGTTCGACGTAATCGGCCTGGTTGATCATCGCGTCCTAGGTGCATTTCGGTCGGTGATCGACAAATGGGAAACCAGAAGGAGACTCGCCTTGATCGTTGTGAGGATGATGCTGACGGAGCCAAAAACGGCCTTGGCCGGCGTAATGCTCGAGAGCTCCTTCGCGAGATTCAAGGCTTCGATGGTTGTGTTCAACACTAGGATAGTACCCTCCCTCCCCTTAGGTCGCTGGGACTCGGCCCCCATGGTCGAGACTGGAGGTAGTTGGGAGAGAACTGTGTAGCGTGGAGGCGGTGAGGACGGTCCCGAAGCCTAATATAGATGAGCGGCAATCTTGTCATGGCGCGCCTCGTGCAAACAGGCCCAAGTCACTTGGTGAAGAGAATTGTGTTCGCGGTGGCAGCACTCGAGGATGGTGTGATCGGCTTTCTCCGCAGTCCCACCTCTCGTCCAAGATGCCCTGACTCTTGAAGAAACGGTTGATTCACTGATCGCTGGAACAACGTCGTACCCCCCGGTTCATCCTTCTTTTGATTTGACCTTTCAGGTTGTTCCGTCCGAAGCACATCCTCGAAACACACGTCCATCACACCACTTGCCTCCTCTCGACCTCCCCGGATCTTCCTGTCCGTTTGCATCCTACCTCATGGTTTCTCCGACCGGCTACCACCTAACCAGCGTCCCCTTACCCATTCATAGCCGGTGCCGACTTCGTCCTCCTAAACCCCGCCTATACACTCCCATCCAACCTCTATCAGTCTCGTTCCTACCTCGTAAACAGGCCGAAAATTCGCATCGACGATCCGGACAGGCAGCTGCGAGAGCGGGACAGACGGATGCAAAAAGGGAGAACCACGTATGATACGAGGGTGCTATCCTATTTTGTATTGGATCCAGCCACGAAAACAGACAACATAGAGACGAACGAGCAGTGGGACAACAAGGATCCGGATGCGACAATGCGTAGGTACAGGATATCTCTTAACATTTGAATGAGAGAGGGAAGGAAAAAGAGACAGGAACTATAAGTGAGAGCGTATCGACGTGAGGAATTGGCAACTGAGTGGGCAACACCGTCACCCGGATTCGCTGGACACTGAATCTGATTCTGAGCATGTGCATGAAGCATTAATAAACGTGACGAATGGCATTTCAAACGAGAAACTCACCAGTATCGGTCGGTATATCAGGAATGACCGGCTTGTTAATTTCCCCCTCGATCCGCCGGAGGAGGGCTCTGGATCTCTCCAGATCCCCCGCAGCGCCGAGCTTCTCAAATATATCGACAGCACACAACGCCTCAGCCTTTGCCTTTTCGAGCCTGTTCTGTTCGTACCACAACTCAGCCTGCAGCCACATCGCACGACCCAGGTAGCACGTTTGATCGACTGCGCATGGCTTTGCGCGTTCAACATGAGCTTGCGCGTCGTCGAACCTGCCTTGGTCTTGGAACAGCCTCGCCAGGTCATAGTGAACGAAAAACAGCCGGAGGTTCCAGTTGAAGGAGGACGCAATTCCGCGGGCGACCTCGAGATGGTCGATGGCTTTCTCTGTATCGCCTTTGGAACCGCATATATTGCCAAGGAGCCGATGCAATTCCCAAACCAGAAATTGCTCGCCTTTCTCCGGAAGGAGGTCGATCGCGTGGGATGCGGCTTCTTCTGCGGCGTCGAGTTGTCTGTTTGAACACAACGACCAAGCGAGGTGCACTAAACACTGTGCTTGTCCCACCGCGTCACCGAGTCGTTCATGAATCCCCGATGCTTCTTGCGCCAGTCGAATCCCTTCCTCGTAGAAGCCCATCTGCCGATTTGCATCAGATAGCTGTCCCAACGTTTGAGCGACTGCATGGTCGTCCCCCCGCTCCCTACAGAGTTTTAAGGTGTGACTCAGGAGTCGTTTGCGCTCCGCGTGATTTCCGACCGATTGAAATAACCGTGAGAGCTCGAACAAGCAATTTGGCTTGGAGGGATGGTCATCTCGGAGCCCTTCGATCTTCGGCCCCAGAATGGTGAGCCTGTTTCCATGCAGAACGAAGTGCTTCAAAAATTTGGCACAGGCATACCAGACGCCGACTGAGTCCGCGTCAACCGTTGTGAAAACATCGAGCAAGTGCTCGACGTTCACACCCTCCGATATAATCCACCGCAGCTCTCCAAACCCGGGCTTGTTTGGGTCAGTATCGATCGACATCCGGGAAAAGTATCGTTCCTTGGCAGTGCAGAGGAGTGGAGACGATTTGGGATCCTTGGGACGGAGGTGATCCCGCAGTGGAGCGAGCATCGTAATGAATGAACCGTTCCGATGCGTCAGGGAGAGAACACAGAACTTGTCAAAGAAGTTTGTTCCGTCGGAGATGGTGGGGAACAGCCATTCGAGATTGTTCTGATCGACACCCCGTGGAAAGAAGGCGACGACTTCGAGAAGCGCTCGGGCGTCGGGACCGAGTTCTTGAAACATCGGCGAGGCCAGGGAGAGTTCGATCGTGGCGGCAAAACTCTTGTTACGCATTGTATCCAACACCCTCGTTCGTTGTTTCCGCCATTCCCCCGTCATTCGTTCCGTGTCCCACTTGTTTTGATGCGCGACGGTTGCGAGCAAAGTGACCGAAAGTGGGTGGAAGTCGAGTTGGCCCAGGATATCGTCGACGAGATCCGACCGTTTGGCATTCTTGTATATGCGATAGAACGCGTCGCGTGCGGCGTCAATCGACAGCGTTGGGACATCGAGGGTCTCGCAGTCGGAAGGAACAGCGGAGATGCGAGAGGTGATACATAGGCAGATGTTGTCGAGCTGACTCAGCTCCTCCACAGCAGCGTAGATCTCCTCGGCATCCGGTCCCTCGGGATCAAGGATGGACTCTGCATTGTCGAGAATTATGAGGATCTCCCTCGAGGATAGGAATGAACGCAGGGAAGTCAAGCTCCCGGGGTTTTCGACACCCGCACCGATGACCTTCGACAGCCGGCTGAGCAAGTGAGCGCACGAGGGAGGGAATTGATCGCAGCGGATAAACCGACGCTCGTCACCGAATCTTTGTTTGATGCGACTGTGGTGGAGGACCGTCAGAGCGATAGACGTCTTCCCGATGCCTCCGACACCAATGAGAGCGATGGGTGTGAGATCGCTGGCCAGGCCAATGATCTTCTCGATCAACTCGCCGCGTCCGAAGCAGGCCCTCGGCGCCGGGGGAGGTGGTTCTCCAGGTATGGTGGATGCAGATATAAGAGACTAGGTTCATTGTAGTTAGTAATGTGGATCGCCGACCCGGTCTGAGCCTTGCTACTCACCTGGAAATTGGCAATGGCTGTGATAATCTCATCTAGTTCAGACATTACGTCACTTCCCGTGTAACCTGCATTCTCAACGTATTTAGATATGTCTCGGAGCTTGTCGTTAATTCGTTCCAGCGCGCTAGAGAGGATTCAATGCGGGAGTAAATAAGGAGGAACCAAAGTGACAGACACGATCAGGGTATTGCTTTGTGTCGACTGCAGCTTGGGAACCACGTCCACACTGTTCGCCTCTAAGCCCAGCCTGTCCCAACTATTCA
>Ga0307515_10008302_pt1 | contig 20264 bp, 20 predicted proteins | sample 17_EM_MG_FD_194513 | JGI IMG/M metagenome (GOLD analysis project Ga0307515, IMG submission 194513) | Populus trichocarpa ectomycorrhiza microbial communities from riparian zone in the Pacific Northwest, United States - 17_EM | ecosystem: Host-associated > Plants > Roots > Unclassified | place...
GGCGTTGAACGCCAGCCGCTTGGAACGAAGCCCCGCCACCGTCACGTAGGAGCCACCATTGTCGATCTTCAAAAGAAGATCCTTCCCCTTCTGCGCCACCATGTTCCTGTCCTTTCCGAAATGAAAAAAGGCGCCCGTGAGGGACGCCTTTTTCGAAATAAAAATCTAAGTTGGACTTCAAATCGCGGCTTGTAATGACACCACGATATCCTTCGTTGGCAGGAGCCACGTCCGCTCCAACCCTTTCGCTGCGCGAAACCCGAATTTCGCATAAAAGGCTTCCGCGTCGTCATCCAGCGCATGAATCATAACTGCACGAAATGCCACAAGTTGGGAGGTCGATATCACCGAGAGCAAGGCATTCTTCAGTAGCGCAAGACCAAGACCTTGTTTTTGATATTTGCTATCGACCGCCAGACGCGCCAGCAGAGCAACAGGAATTTCCTTGGGCGCCTGATGTCCCTTTACCTGTCTAGGCGCGTTTTCCCGGCTGATCATGCCCGCGCACAGTGAGTGATAGCCAACAACACGATAGTCCGCATCGGCGATGACGAATGTCCGGCTATAACCCTGGTGTTGATTGTAAAGCGCCATTTCCTTCAGGAAAGCGTCCAACGAAGGCTTGCCGCTGTCGAACTCGTCTATTCGGTGATGATCGCCAAGCGGAGCCGGTTTCCGAAACATCTCCGCTCAGTCAATCCATTCACGATTTGTCTTGAAGAGTTCAACAAGCCGTGGATTCGCCTTTACAGGCTCCGAAAGCAATGCTTCGACGGCATCGAACACGGTGGCATCAACGCCGATAAATCTCTGGTCGAGCAACTCTTTCTGTGCCGAGTAATACGCCGCCTCGGTCATAAAGGACGTAACGGATTTACCGCAGATGGCTGCAGCGCGCGATATCACATCGCGCGTCTTTGCATCCATACGCAGATTGATGGTTTCATCTTTTTTAGCAGCGGACATCTGAAATCACTCCTTAACGTCATCTAAGAATGATGCAGCAGGTCTGTTCCTAGCAATGCTGACTTCACATATGACGCACGCCGTCACTTAATCATTCGTACAGACATTGTAAATACACATCCATTAAGTTTTGATTATGGCCTAGCTGATTTTTAGCGCTCTGCCTTTCACTCCGTCACCGCCCGAAACACCATGTCCGCCACGTGCCCCTTGGCCTTGGCATCCCGGCCAATCCGGGTGCGCCGGTGAAGCAGGCTGACCAGCGCATGGCCATCAAGCTCGAGATCGGCGTCATCCAACAGCCCCCGCACACGCGCCGCAATCTCCTGCGCCAGCCGGTTGCCGCCCTCCGCGGCCAGAACCTGCAGGGTCAGCAGATGCTCCTCGCCCGCCTCGCTCGCGGTTGATGCATCCAGGCTCTCGATCGCCGCGATGAAGATGCAGGGCCGGTGCGATCGTGTCTGCGCATGGTCATGAATCCCATCGGCCCCGACCATCGCCGTCAATGCGGCATCGCCTGATAGCGCCGCAAAGATCGCCTTCTGCAAGGCGCCGGCCGCGCTCATGGCCGTTCCTCCACGCAGCGGCAAACCACATAGCGCCTTGTCTCGTCCGGATCGTAAAAAGCCCGAACCGTAAAAATCCGGCCACCCTTGCGAAATCGCATGCCAGCCTCGATATCGTCGCGAAAACGAATCCAGATGCGATGCGTCACGGTGAACACCGCCGCATCCGCCCGCTCCTCCTTGGCCATGGCAACAGGCTCGATCCGTGCCCAGAGCGATGCGACGGCGACAAATCCCTGGACGATGCCACCCTGGCCGTCGCCGACATCGCTGCGCATCTCCAGATCCAGCCGCGCCGACATCTGCCCGGGGTCGAGAATCATGATCAAAGCCCCCGCCGGCAAAACGGCGCGATCAGCCGGTCGTATCCGGCCGGCACCGCCGCCGGTTGATCGTTCGGCTGCACCGCGCCGCGGAACTCGTAGAGCAGCGCCAAATGCAACAGCATCGCCCGCTTCAGCGTGTCCGGCACATCGGCGCCGGTCGCCCCGAAGCCGGCGGAGAAATCGATCTCGATGCCGTTGATCGTCTGCCCCGGAGCCGGTTGCCGCGGCAGGACGAGGCGCGCTGGCCGCGCCTGCCCGTCAAGCACGAAACCACTCGCATCGACATCGACCGCAATGCCATCGGCATCGTAAACCGTAACCGCTTCAATCGTTTGCACCGGGCCTCTGCCAATCTGAATCACCCGGGACAAAGGCCAGTCGTCGAGATAAAGCCGAAACGTCCGGGCGAGAAGCGCCAGCCCCGTTTCCCTCTCGATGTGCTCGCGCACAGTCCGGATCAGCGATGCGATCAGATCATCCTCGCTGCTGGCGTCGATCCGCAGATGCGCCTTCGTCTCGGCAAGCGTCAGCGGCTCGCCAATGGGCGATGTCAGTTCGGTGATGGTCATGAAAGTCTCCGTCGAAGGACAGGAAAAACAGGCGGACGCAGCGGGAGGGGAGCTGCGTCCGCCCTCGCGCGCAGCGGCAGGGAAGACCGCCGGCGCGAATGGTCGTACCCCTTGAGAAAGGGCTGCCTTACGCTTTTCAAGATGCCGCGAATTTGACCAGCTTGATAGCCTCGAAATTTTGCACTCCCCCGCCGACACGCTTGGTCGTATAAAAGAGCACATAGGGCTTTGCCGAATAGGGATCGCGCAGCACCCGAACCCCGGTGCGGTCGACGACGAGATAGCCGGCGGCGAAATTGCCGAAGGCGATTGCCATGCTGCTTGCTGCGATATCCGGCATGTCCTCGGCCTCGGCGATCGGGAAACCCATCAGCGAAGCCTGCTGGCCGGCGGCGGCCGGCGGATGCCAGAGGTAATTGCCGTCGGCATCCTTGAACTTGCGGATCTCGGCCTGGACCTTGCGGTTCATCACGAAGGACGCGTTCTGCCGGTGCCCGGCCTTCAGCGCATAGATCGTGTCGATCAGCGTATCGGACGGGCCGCTCGCCTTGAAGGCGCCGGCAGCCCCCGTGGCGATGTAACCGATATTGCCCCAGCTCCAGGCGCTTTCGGCCACGTTTGTGTAGCTCAAAAACCCCTTCGGCTTGTTGGTGCCGTCGCCGGTGATAAAGGCCGTGCCCTCCTGCTCGCCAAAGGCGATGTCGACCTCGGAGGCGATCCAGTTCTCGATATCGACAGCCGCGTCGTCGAGCAGTGCGGCCGTTGCCGCCGGCATGGCGTAGAGTTCCATGGTCGGAAAGGACAGTTCGGCCAGCTGCGGTGTCGCCGTCTGCGGCCGGGCCGCCGTTTCCGCCACCCAGCCGGTCGCCATACCGGCCAGCGCAAACGGCTTTTTCAGCACCGCCCCCGAAACCTGCCGCACGGTTGCCATGGAGCGGATCGGCGAGACCACCGAAAGCCTGCGGCCGATTTCCGTGTCCGTCTCGTTCGGCACCAGATAGCCGCCGTCGCTGGCCGAACCGATCGAGAATGCCTTGGCTTCCAGTTCGCGCAGCGCCTGCTCGTCGCCCTTGCGGATATAGTTTTCGAACGCCGCCTTGTGCTCCATCGCCTCAAGGCTTGTCTCGCCGCTGCGCCCCAGCGCTGGCCGCGCCTTCTTCAGCGCCATCTGGTCGATCAGCCGCTTCTGCTCGTCCATCGTGCGGGTGATGCGGTCCATCTTGTCGCGGGTGACGACATCGGCCGTCAGCTTGCTTTCCAGCTCGCCCAGCCGCCGGTCGTTGGTTTCCTTGAATGCCTCGAAGGCGCCCATGAAATCCTCGAAGGCGGCGGTCATCGTCTCCGGGGCCGTCTTGATCTCGGGCGCGACCGTGATCTCGGGCGCCACACTGTTGCTATCGGTCATCACTTTGTCCTTCGTGTCAGAGCTTCATCATCCGGGCCGCCCGCCGCATGGCGCGCACGAGCTCCGTTTCCTTGTCGCGGAAGAACCGCGCATTCTTGACGTTCGAAACCCGCGCCGATGGCAGCATCGGAAAGGTCACGATCGAGATTTCCCAGAGATCGGCTTCAAGGATGCGGCGCACGCCGGTCTTGCCGTCGGTCCTGGCCTTGACGGTCTGGAAGCCGATTGACAGCCCATCGAGCGCGCCCGCCTTCATCAGCATGTGCACTTCCCTGGCCCGCGCCACGCCGGGCGACAAAAGCCCCTCGACGTAAAGTCCACGCGCGTCCTCGCGGATGGTCTTCCAGGCCCCCAGCGGCTCGCCCGGATCGTGCTGGAACAGCATGCGCACGCCGCTCGCGCCACGCCGGGCCAGGGACTGCGCAAAGGCGCCGGGCGCGATCGCGTCCTTGCCGAGATCGACCTCGCCGAAGACACTGGCATAGCCGGAAAAACGCCCCTCGCCGGTCACCCCGGACAGCGTCAGATTGGCAAACTTCTTCGTTCGCCAGACAGGCAAGCTGTCGGTCGTCATGGGATATCTCCGAGATTTGGGGGGGAGAAATAGCGAGTAGCGAGGTAGCGAAAAGCGCAGAAAGACCACCACTAGAAAACTATTCACTATTCGCTATTCACTATTCGCTATACTCACTGCTTCCACCGTTCCGCCAAGCGTACAGCCGCGCCGAGCACCCACCAGGCCGAAAGACTGGCGGCCGCCGATCCGGTCAGCATCACCTCGGCTCCCGACAGGCTGCCGCCGATGCCGAGCCTGGTGACGATCCAGAGGCCCGCCGGGCCACCGAAAATCAGTCCGCAGATCAGGCCGGTGAAGAAACGCGAGCCTGCCTCACGCTTGCCTTTAGGCAGCATGTAGACGAGCGATACGGCAGCGCCAGCCGCCGAGCCGATACCCTTGGCAGCCCAAAGGCCCGGGTCATTGCCGAAATCAGCCATTTATTAAGCCCTTGATGCTATTGTTGGAATTGCGCAAGCATCCTGCAGCCGTCGTCTTCGGCCGCAAGGTGAGGCACTGCCTGACGCGGCGTCAGGCGGAGCACTTCTCTGAATCTTTTGAATCGGTTGCGGTGAGACGTTCAGAAACTGAATCCGCGACTTCATGCGCCGCTGCAGCAAGCAGGAAAGCTGAATCCGGCGATTGTTTCAAATACCTGAAAACAATCAGATATCCTCGAAGTCATCACTCGGGTCGGAGAAAATATCCGGATCATGCTGGCGCGCGTGACGTATGACGAGGACGCCGAGAATTCCGTCCAGCACTTCGTAGTCTATGAGATAGGGCGGCACTGAAAAGCGGCGCACCCCTCGCGGCAGATCCAATGCGTGTCCCGCCAAAGGAAATCGCCGCAGCATCTCCATCGCTTGCCGAAGCTGCTGGATCATCGCCGATGCAGCCCGCTTGTCGAAACGAGCAAGATACACCCGCTCGGCTCTCAGGTAAGCCGCAGCATCATCGTAAACGCGCAGCTTCATCTAGCCGCATCATCCTTGTTCAAAGTCTCCAGTTCGTCCAGCAAGTCGTCCATATCCTGAAACTTGCCTTGACGCATGCCTTGGCGGGCCTGCTCAATCTCCAGAATGTCTGCTCCTTCGTTGAGGAGATAATACCGCATCGCCCGAACCATCACCCAGCTGCGGGATCGTTCCGCCGTCTTGGCAATGGCCTCGATATCGGCCAATACATCCACCGGCACACGCAGCGCGATCGGATCGGACAGAACAGGCTTGGTCATCATCGCATCCTTTTGTTATACGGCGTATAACAAAATACCAGCAATGGTCCCTTCCCTCAATAGCCCACCGCCTGCCGCTTCTCCTCGTCGGTAAGGAAATCCGCCTCCTTCATCCGCGCCCAGACCTCGCTGCGTTCGCCGGTCAGCCCGGTGACCTGGTCGAGATCCGGCACCAGCTTCAACGTCTCGCCGAACCGCCCCGACAGCCAGCCGGAGAGAGCCGCGGCCGTACGAAAGATCATCGGCAGAACGGTCAGGCGGTAGAAGGCCCGATTGGCCTCCTGGTAGTTGGCATAGGTGTTGTCGCCGGGAATGCCGATCAGCATCGGCGGCACGCCGAAGGCAAGCGCGATGTCGCGCGCCGCGCCGTTCTTCGCCTCGACGAAATCCATGTCCTTCGGCGAAAGCCCCATCGCCTTCCAGTCGAGCCCGCCTTCGAGCAGCAGCGGACGGCCTGCCCGCATCGGCCCGGAATAGCCCTCGTCCAGCTCCGTCTTAAGCCGGTCGTACTGGTCAGCCGACAGATTGCCGCCCTCCTTCGGCTGATAGACCAGCGCGCCGGAAGGCCGGGCCGAATTGTCGAGCAGCGCCTTGTTCCAGGTCGCCGCCGCATTGGAGAGATCGAGCGCCATCTGCGCTGCCGCCAGCGGCGGAAAGCCGAGATGATCGTCGAGCGGATGAAACAGCCGCAAATGCAAAAGCCCCTCCTCGCCCGCCGTAATACGCCGCACGAGGCTGCCGACCCGGTATTCGTAGGCCTCCGGCCAGCCATCCCGGCCTTCGAGGATGCGGATGCGGTCCGGCCTGAGCAGATGCAACTCCCGCACCTCGCCGCCGACATCAGCCGCATCGACATAGGCATTGCCCGAGAGCAGCAGATGACCGTAGAGCGCCTCCAGGAAATCGATGCCCGCCATGCGTCCGTTCGGTCGCGCCAACAACGTCAATAGCGGATGCTCGCTGCGCTCCTCGGTCCCTTCATAGACAAGCAGCGGCACTGAGGCGGCGGCTTCCGAAATCAGCCGCACCGCCCGGTGCGCCACCGGATTGCGCATGAATCCCTCGCGCGCAAGGGCCGAATAGGACCGGCCGGTCCAGTGCGCCCGTCCCTCATGCGCAATCGCGATGAAGCCGGAGGCTGCCTTGGTTTCGCGCAAGGTTTCGCTTTCCGCCGGGCGGCGCCACGGCAGACGGAATGGATTTTTCATGATGTGCTTTCCTCGCATGCCGCGCCGGCGCGGCTAGAAATCAGCCTGCCTGTTGTTGTCCGCATGCGTCCGGCGAAGCGGCCCTTATCGCCGCGAGATACCGCTTGCCGTAGCCGGCCACGAGCGCCGCCCTGTCGCGCCCGTTGATGATCCGCCGGGCACCCGTCCAGTCTTCTCTAGCGGTCGAAAAATAGTCCCCGAGCCTCTTGCCGGTGAAGGCGCCGCTTTCCATGCCCTTGAAGAGAATGTCGACGGCAACGGCGAGCTCCATCGCCAGCTCCGGACGGGCAACCAGATCGATCCCTGTTACCTTCGTCATCTTTTCGTAGTTCGCCCGATGCGTCAGTTGGACCAGCCCGCGCCCCAGCCAGCTCTTGCCCTTAGCGTCCCGCCGCCAGTAAGGCACCGACACGGAAGGCAGCCTGCCCCGGCGCAGGGCGGCATCGAGAATGGCGATCGCCCGGTCGTCGGTCGTCGCCAGGGTTTCGCGCACCGGCTGTATCGTCCGGCCTGTCTCGTGATGCGCGGTCGCCAGCATATAGGCAAGCCAGCGCCTGTCCGCCGTTGCCGGCATCAGCGCCCAGCGATCGAGAATCGCCGCCATCCCATCGACCTGGCCCTGTGTCAGGATGCCGTCGAAAAGTGATGCACGTACCGCTTTGATGAAGATTGCCCGATCGAACGTCATTCGCGCTCCGCTTCTGTCCACAACACCCGAAAAATGTCGTGACTCTAAATCGATTTAACCAATTTAAATCGTTTAAACTGTTTAATGCCCTGATTTACTTTGCCTTTGGGATGTGGAAACTGAACACAGAAATATGACAGTGCCCATTCATCGAGGAGGATCGAATGAACGCCCAGAGCAAGATACAGGCCGACACGGCCCGTTCGACGGTACCGCAGCATATCCTCGACCGGTTCGAGAACGAGTGGCAGCAGATGCGCGCAAGCGCGCCGTCCGCGCCAAAACAGTCCCAGACCGACGACGACAAGCGCTGACTGCCTATCCGGATTTTTGACCCACCAGCGTACAGTCATAGGTGGAACCTTCCAGCTCCATCCGCGTTGTCTGTCGTTGCCGAAATCAATGAAAGGATCGCCCATGACGACCCAGCAAATTCCCCAGGCCCAGTTCGAACGCCTCGAAAACGAATGGCGCCAGATGCGCGAAACCGCATCGACAGCACCGAAGCCATCGGTATCATCGCCTCGCAAATAGGCGCCAGCATCCGGCACAGATGCCGCCATAACACTGCCCTTTGAGGGCAGGTTTATTGTGCATGAATTTTCAGCTGGCTCCCTCTTCTCCCCGTCGGGGAGAAGGTGGCCCGCAGGGCCGGATGAGGGGGGCCGCTGGCTCCGAAGTTTGTCGAACCACCCCCTCATCGCCTCGTTTCACTCGGCACTTCTCTCCGCTGGGGAGAAGAGGGAGAATGCCGCCAACGCCTGCAATCCAAAGGCCGCTCCTCTTCGCTTGAGGGTACAGAGCAAGCCTCCGGTGCGGGCCATACCCAATCAGCGCCCCCTTCAAATCCCCCTGACCCTCGGCTCGCCGCCGCCCTCCAGCATCAGCGCCGTCAGCGCCCAGACCAGTGCATCCAGCCGGTCCGGCGACCGGCCCGAAGACAATCCGTCCGGTCCGAAATCACACATCTGATCTTCGAGCGCCGGAAACGATCCCGCATGCACCACCCGCCCCTGCTCGTAGAGTGCCGCAACCGGTTCCGCCCGCAACCATTTTCCGCGTGAAGCCCTCACCGCCGTTACCGGCAGCTGCGCATCGATACCGCGTAGCACGGCAGAGACCATGTCGCCGCCCTGGTTGACCTCGGCGACGATCCGGTCGGCATCGAACCGCCTGTAGGCGCGAACCACCGCGTTTGCCCATCCGGCCGGGCTTGCGCCCTCCACCGAACAATCGGCCAGAACCACGCCGCGCGCCGTCCGGTCGAGGCCGGCTACAATGATACCACAACAGGATTCTCGGCCCCCGCCGGCGGGCGGGTCGACCGCCACGACGATCCGGCCGAGCGGCCCGGCATCGCGCAGCTTCAGCGCCTCGATGCGGGTGCGCGACCACAGCGCGTCCTCGCGATCCTCGATCATCTCGCCATCGAGTTCCTGCCGCCCGAGCCGCGTGCCGCCGTAACGGCCGGCCATCGCGGAGAGAAATCCCGGCGCCAGGTTTGCCGCATTGTCGCCGGTCCTGATCCGGCATGTCGTCGTGCCGGGATCGGAGATCAGCGCCTTCAGCACAGGCACAGGCCGCGGCGTCGTCGTCACCAGCGCCCTTGGATTATCACCGAGCCGCAGCGCAAACTGCAGCATGTCCCACGTCTCCTGCCCATGTTTCCATTTACCGAGTTCGCTGCACTAGTGAATTTCATGCACTTGCAGCGTTTTTTAACCCCGGCCTGCTATAGGGCTGAGAACACAGAGCAAAACGATGGCTAAAGCAGTGGCAAGAACCAAAGCATACTCATACGTGCGTATCTCATCAAAAGGACAGATCGAAGGGCGAGGTATTGCACGTCAGTTTGCTGCCGCACAGGAGTATGCGGCAAAGCACGGTCTCGAACTAGACGAGCAACTGAAGGATGTTGGCAAATCCGGCTTCCGGGGCGATCACGTCAAATTCGGTGCGCTTGGCGGCTTCCTCAGACTGGTCAAGGATAAGCAGATTCCGGTCGGATCGTATCTGCTGGTTGAATCCCTTGACCGATTGTCTCGCGAAGACGTGCTGATCGCACAGGCGCAGTTCATCGAAATCCTAAGCGCTGGCATTTCCATCGTCACGCTGATCGACGGGATGCACTACCACAAGGACAAGGACTTCACTCAGTTGATTATCTCGCTCACCTACATGAGCAGAGCCAACAATGAATCGCAGGAGAAGTCCAAGCGCATCAAAGACGTTATCCGAAACCGCAAACTCGACGCATTAGCCGGGAAACCCCGTTACAATCATCATCTAGCCGGGTGGATCACACAGACGCGGATTGGTGATTCCAAAGATTACGAATTCACCCTGAACGAGAAGGCCAAAGGCGTTCTCCGTGCTTTCGAATTGTATGATTCCGGTATGGGTGCGTGGTCAGTCGCGAAAGCCCTGAACACAGAGGGCCATCCCGTTTTACGACCCAAGCAGAATGTCGATGCGAAGTGGAAAGAAGCGCAAGTCCAACTGATGTTGCGGAATGAAATCGTCATCGGGACTTATCAGGCATCGGAAACCATCGACGGCAAGTCGGTTCCGCTTGGTGATCCGATCCGCAATTATTATCCCGCTGCTGTCCCTGATGATCTGTTCTGGCGAGTGCAAGCGAAGATCAACAAGCCGAAGCCGGTTGGCCGCTTAGGTCGCAGATATTCAAATCTGTTTGCCCGCAATACATCATGCAGCGGTTGCGGACGTATCCTGCGATTGAGCAAAGGCGGTGGACCGAACCGGCGTATCTCGTATTTCTCCTGTATGCAGAAAGCGCTTGTCGATGGTCATCCCTGCTCTGGCAAGTTCTTCCCCTACGACACGCTTGAACATGCGATCCTCACCTATGCAACCGACTTCTATGAGGCCGCCGCAACGGAAATGCAGGTTCCCGAAAAGAACAAGCAGAAACTTGAAAAGCAACTGGCCGAGGCGAAAACGTATCTGGCACGCATCGATAACGAGCGAAAAAACACGCTGGCGATGAGCGGCGAAGATTTGGACCCCGAAGATAAAGCCGAACTACTCAACAACGTTCGTGCATTGCGAACGAAGGTCGAGCAGCAAAAGGTCTACATCGGGGAATTGGAAGCCCAACTGCTTAATTCGCAGGATAAACGGGATGAATTGAAATCCGTGATGGATCAGATACAGGCTGAGCGTGCGAAATGGAAAACCGCGCCTGATGATGAAGTCATGCAAAGCCGATCACGCATTTCAGCGATGTTGCGGGAGTTCGTCACAACTGTTGAGGTTGATTTCGAGGCCCAGGAAGCGATTGTCTGGGTTGGAGGTTATACAAGCGCGTACAAGTTTGACCGAGACGGAAACCTGATCGGGACATTCTTCCTGATGCCTTCGCTGATGCCGGAATTGTATCCGCATGTTATCGACCGAACACCAAGCGGACGTATTCGGCAAATCCGCAAGGTCAACGAGGATATCGAGCGCAAGCCGATGACTGACGCTGATATGATCGATTTCATGCAATCGATGGGATGGAAAGCCGACCGCATCGATATGGCTTTGAAGGCCAGCAAGCGTATTCGTGAAGCACTGGCTTAAATCGCCAGTGCAGTAGCCCACAAATCGTCAACGGCTTCCGCTGACAGCCCAAGCGCTCCCGCAATCACAAGCAAAGCCGGAGCAAGGCGAGTAAACGAGGTAGCATATTCCCACTCGATTTCCGCTTCGTCTCGTGCCGGTCCCGCTGGCAGCGCATCGATTGCCGAATACACCGCCGCAAGCGAAGTACCCGAACGAACCAAAGCAAGTCGTAGTTGACGTGGGCTAATCGGTGCAAAGCCTGCACGCTTCTTTTCGATTGTCGGCTCAACAAACGGCACGACATCATGATCTTCCGTCGCAAGCCATTCGCGAACTGTCGGAGCAATCCCAAATGTATCTTCGGGACGACTGACGTAATCGCAACGATATCGTTCGCCATTGATATCTGTGAGTTCTACGTCAACGACAAAAACGTCCGTTTCGCGTGTTGCACGAACTGCAAATACTTCGTGTAGGATTGGTTCTTCAAATGTGTTTTCAATAGTCATTATGCTGTCCTCTGCATCAGGCACCAGTCCGAAATTAGACCACGGCTTCTGTATGTACCGGCCAAATTCGTTCCAGCGTTGCCGTGTGTTGCGTTGATGAATCCGTAATCCACGTCATTTCGGGTCGCGCAAGTAAACGATGCGTTCAACGCGGGCGCTGCACCGTCACGATGAACCATAAGTGTTGCGCCGAGCGGATAAGCCGCATATGTTGCTGATGTACCCGTGTAGACTTCTTCCGCTGTGAAACCCAAAGCGTGCGTGTGCGAAGTTGTCGTTACCGCGTTTGTTGAGGTGTTCGTGATTGAACCGGGAGTTCCAAGCGTAACCGTGCGAGTTGCAGCAAGTGTTCCACCACCAGTTAGACCGTTGCCGGCTGTAATGCTGGTTACAACACTCGCTGGCGTGTAACCAATTTCCGCAATCACTCGAGCCGATGTCGTGTTTGCATCAGTCCAGATCAACGAGTTGTTGACGTAGCCGTTCTTGGTGTCCAACTCGAAACGGAACACTTCACCGAATGTGACATCATCGGTTGAACTGTCGAAGTACACGTTGTTGCCGTTGACACGTAGTCGCGCCGAATATTCACCGCTTGTTGTATCGATGAGTTTGATTTCAGGCGCAGAGCCCGTCACACGGAGATATCCACCGCTAACGTTGACACCCGTAGTGCTCGATGTTGCAAGTGTGATAGCGCCGGTTCCTGCGTTGATCGATGCACCAATACCGTTGATGGTAGCGGATGTTAGGACACCGTTATTACGGAACATTATTTCATTGGAGTCCATGATAACGTTGTTGCTGTTGGTGGCACCAATTTGCAGCGCGTGAAGGGTCGAAACATCGGAGGCATCGCTCGTATTGGTCAAACGAAGCGCACCGGCAGTTAGCGTTGTGATGCCATCATATGCCCCAGCAATTCGTGCATTCGGCAAAGTACCGGCGTTCAAGTTGGAAGCGCTCTGATAGAACGATCCCTGCTGACCATCGAGCAAGTCGGCGTCCAGTGTTGATCCTGCACCGTCATTGCCTGCGGTCCAAATCTTCTGACCCCAGAGTTCACCACGCAAAGCAGCACGATCCAAGTTCAGCGCGTTTGGTGCCTCAAATGTGCCATCTCCTGCATCGTCCTGCTGGATCGAGAAGACACCACCATTCAGATAAATGCGCCAATCCGATGTATCGTTGGTCTCGATGAAACTGATGTACGGGCCGGTATTGGAGATTTTCAGATTGCCGGTCGTATCGAAATTTGCGTTGTTTCGGTAAAGGCTTGCAGCCTCGTAACCGTCAACTGTATCCGCATCCAATGTCGATGACGGACCATCGTTACCGGAGTGCCAGATCGTATTGGTCAGGCCAGTTGAGGCATCGTAAAACTTCAACGTGTTGATGCTGTTGACGTTGCCGAGAACCAAAGTGTCCCCGGTCACGTCATTGAAGATGCGGAAGCCGTTTGTATCAGAGGTTCCGTCATTGTGCTGAATGTAACCCTGTCGAGTGCCGTTCTTGTTGAAACTCATGTAGGGATCGCCGGTTACATCACCCGCTGGGGTATCCAAGCGAAGTACGTTAGCCGTGCCCGTCAGCGTCAGAACGTTCGTGGCAATCTGTGATGTCAGAGAGCCGCCCGTAGTGTCCGCCGCAAATGTCCATGTGTTTGTGGTGTCGTCGTAGGTAATCTTGTCGTCGTTGGCGAAGACAATCCCGTTTGCGGCGGAAACCTTCAAAGCACCAGCAAGCGTGATATCGCCGGTTACGCCGAGTGAATCAAAGTTTCCGGCAGTGCCAGTGATTGAACCAGCCGAAACCAAAGAACCTACGTTCACCGCACCCGAAAATGTCGGGTTTGGAGTGCTGTTGAGCAAGCGGAAACTCGTACCATCATAGGCGACTTCCTGCGCTTGTCCGACTGCGATTTGACCAGCGGTCAATGCACCACCACCGTCATTGCGGACGATTGGTTTTGCACCCAAACTGTTTACGTTTAGGGTGGTCGCACCAGTGTTCGCGATATGCGAGAAGAACCGGAATACATCGCCCTTGCGGAGCGCATCCGGCGCAACTGTATAGGCGATTGCCAGCGTGTTTGCGGTGCCAGTCGATGTTACCCAAACCGCGTTCTTTTCAGCGAGACGACGATTTGCACCCATAATCTGTCGGATAGTCGGTGCAAGTTTGTTCGGCATAGAGCCCGTAGGCAAGCCATCTGGCGGGGCGTTTGTGTTGCCGGAATCGCTCGGAGTCCAACTATTGCTTAGAATGTCTGCCATTGGCGTTGACCACCTTTATTGTTCTTATTGCGGCCTGATCGGGGTCATTGCCCCAGCCGATAGTCAGTGTCCGATATTTACTTGGGTCTGTTAGTTTTGGTCCTCTTGGTATCCGATGCTACGTAGATACTCCCGAATGGCTTCCTGCATTTCAGGGGATTCGCTTGCAGCGATCGCAGAGAGTTTCTGGACGTGTCCGCGCAGACCACCACGCGCAACCTGTGCCTCTGGAATACCAGCGAGCCAGTTCACGGTCTTCGGATTGCTCAGCAAGCGCGCCTGATATCCACGCGATACGAAGTTAAGTGCCTTGCCACCCATTACGGTAGCCGCACCAACTGGACCCGCAAACACGGCACCTAGCAGCGTGTTACGGTCGAACGGGTTCATTTCCGACATTACGGTTTGGTGACTTGCGGTATTGCTGTGGTTGTTTTTTGCACGATAGGATTTCCATGTGTCCGCGATACGCGCAACACGATCCAAATCACTACGATAGCCAGCACGGCCAGTTCCCTTGAACAAAACGTCCTTGGCTTCCGGTGCCATCTTGCCCCAATCATTCAGGAATGCAGTCGGGTTATAAGTCTCGGCACCATCGGCACCAACCTTCTTACCCATGCGCTCGACAACGCTAGCGGTGAGATTATCCCAAGTGGCTTTGCCGTCTTCGGCGCGTTCGACTTGGCGACGGATAAAGTTGAGACGAGTGCCGCCTTCTTTTGATTTACCCATCGCATAATTGAACACCTCTTCCGGGGCATTTTTGGATAGCACCGCAGCGGGAACAGACTTCTTACCGAAGCCATCGACATTATCGACATTGCGACGGAATTGATTATTGGCTTTGCGGAATGCCTGTAGCGCGTCGTCACCAGCGGTCTTTGCAGTGGCTTCCATATCCGAAGTTAGCGACTTGCGAAGTCCCTCCAGGTATCCCTTTGCAGCGCCATCAAGGTTCGGATCATTTGCGAGCGCACCAATTGCCGTGCGTGCTTCTTTTAGTTTCTCGAAACTGATGCCCTTATCAACATCAGCGACAATTGCCTTCGCCTGCTGAATTGTCTGGTCAACGAATTGGCCCTTATTCAGTTTCTCAGACGCACCCATCATCTTCTTGGATTCAGTCAGCGTCTTCAGGTATTGGCGTGTACTGTCACCGGCAGCGGGTGTACCTGTGGTCAACTTGCTGACATCATCATAGAGGTCATTGGACCGACCGAATGCAGCATCTTTTGCAGCCTGCATCGATCCCTGAACCATTTCGCCGACTTCCTGCTTTGACGAAGTCTTCGCAGTCGGATTTGTACGAGCAGCAAGGTCATCAACAGCACGACCGAACTCGTTACCTTGTGCTTCAAATGTCTGATTGATTCGAGGCTCAATATACTTTTGCCCCGCGCTCGTTGGCCGCAAAGCCTGTTCCTTCAACGCGGCGCGATTGCTACCGGAAACCATACCAACGGTCGGCTCACTGCCGATTGCACGGAAGTCCTCGACACGCTGACGAATAACAGCGGCATCATCAACCGGGCCGATAATTGCCTTCTTGATCGGGTGGAATCCACGAGAACCGGCAAGCAACTGTGGTGCTGCTTTAGGTGTCGGGATTGTCTTTCCGCCGAGCATACCAAGCGCGAATTCGTTTGCGCGGTCTTTGCCCTCTTCGGAGTTGATATCGACTTCACCCGAATATACCTCACCCGGCAACATGACCATCCGCTTAATTCCGCCGAGTAAGCCAGCGTTGGAATCGAAACTCTTATTGCCGTCCTTATCCACGGACATTGGCAGAATCATTCCCGTATAGGACTGGTCTTTCGGTTCTTCTTGAACTTCCTCAACCGGAGCATCAACAGGTGCTTCATCGGACTGCCACTGCATTTCCCAAGGGTTTGCAGGAGTTTCCTGCTTCTTCTCTTCTTCCGGGGCAGCACCCCAATTCATTTCCCATGGGTTAGCCATTATACTCTCCCAATTCCGCCGAGCCCGCCAAGGCCACCGCGTTGGGACATCGCCATAATCAATTGGTAAGGCTTCAACATCTGCTTCTTGCGTTCTTCCTCTGCGACCTTCGCGGGGTCCTGCATCAGTTCGACAGGCGCGGTATTTGTGCGGCCGCCTTTAGGAACAGCCGCGTTCAATGCTGCATCGCTCTCTCCGAACAACTTGGAGATATCACCGAGCATACCAACGGCCTTGTTCGTGCTAACGCCGAGAACCTTTTCCGGCATTTTCACTTTGCCGCCTGTGGCTTGCTCGATAAATCCACGCGTCGGAACATTGCCGTCTGCGTCTAGGTTCGCTGGCTGCTTTGGCGCACTGTCAGGATTGATCTTGTTTTGGATGAAACTAAACAGACCATCTTCATAGGGCTTGCCCGCATTTGGGTTAGCGGCATTTGCCGCGTCAACATTGGCTTTACCCTGTGCAAGCATCGCGACTTCCTGTGGGGATGACGTTGGACTAGCAGCGGCAATTTCTTCCGGCGACAACCCTGCGACTTCACCAGCCCAAGCCAATCGATTATCGAAGCCGTGACCGTTCGTGGGATTATCTCGCTTCCATCCCGAAGGACGTTCGTAAGAGATCATCGCGGCGGTTGCGCCGTGAACGTCTTTGGCTTCCTGTAGTTTGTTCCAAGCATAACGCTCCGAACCTGCTCCCGGTCCTTTTTCGCCGTTCATTTCGTGCATAACGAAATCCAACTGCGTATCTAGGTTGCCAGTGTTATCACCGGCAAAGGCACGGAAATTGCGAGCGCGATCACCATTCCACTGTCCGATACCGATGGAATCTGAACCATCTGAACCATCACCGGCATTACGAGCGCCAGTGTTGAACGTGGATTCCTGCATGAGATTGCCGACAATGCCAGCGGCCTGATATGGTTGAAGTTTGTACTTCTCCATCAAATACCGATACGAATATCGGGCATTATCGTTGAGTGCTGGCTTTGCCAAATTGTCACCTCGTCCCGTTTGCCGGGATCTTGTTATGTCTCCGCTTGATGCGGGTTAAAGGATTGCTTTCCAGTTCTTACGGTCGTTCGGATTGCCACCTTGGAATTCAAAGCCGTTGATGATCTGGCCGCGTGTTGGGGCACCCATATTTACCTGCGGACGCTTGCCGAGCATTCCTACGGGCTTGGCCTTATTGAAGTCCTTGAATGCAGCATATGGGTTCGGTAGGTCACGGATTTCCTTATCCGCATCTTGCCATTTGATTTCGCCCTTCTGCGCACGAGTGGCGATTTCAGCCGCTTTCAGTTTGTTCTCTGCAATAGCCTGCGTGGTTGCGGAAATAACCGCGTTACCCTCTGGCGAATTACCCAGCGATGGAAGCGAAGCCAAATACTGCTTGGCATCAAAGTCCGATGTCGCACCAGCACCAGCAGGGCGCATCTGCGGAGCGATACGAGCGACGATAGCCTTGTAAGCCTGCGCTTCTCCTAGACCTTCAATGTCAACGCCGATTGCTTCCGCATACGGACCAGCCATCGCCTTGAACTCGGCAACTTTACCAGTGCCGATGTTCTTGCCGAGTTCTGTTAGCATTTCCATGTCAGCGATCATCTGCGGAGCGCTTGCAGCGTTCGCCTGAATTTCGTCAAAGCGCTCTGCTGCTTTCTCGTCTGCCTTCTTCTGGAAAGCACCACCGTTTTCGCCGCTGCCAACGGTAACATTGTTCTGAGATGCACCCGCACGTTTGTTCTCACGCGACCATGAGGTGAAATCGATCGGAGTACGACCGGCGTCTTCTTCCTGCTTGCGATACAGATTGTATTCGGTGATATCCGTGGTCGTTTCAAACGGAGCCTCACCAGCCTTACGGCCCGATGATTTCGCTGCTTCCTGCGCCTGCAAGCCAGCATTAAAGCCGTTAGCATCACGAAACTGTCCATCAGGTCCAACGCTCATGCCCTTCTCGGCACCTGCCTGCTGTAGTTTCTGAATCTTGTCCAAAATGGAGTTCGCAGCGGACATTTCGCCTGCTGCCAAATATGCCTGATGCAACTGCTTCAACTGACCAATGCTGTAGCCGGTTTCAGGATCGACCGGACCTGACCCAGCGGCTTCGCCCTGCCCTGCGGCTGCTTCTGCTGCTGCCTGTCCTGCAAGGAGTTTAACGCGATCACCCGAAATCTTATTGTCGGCTAGGCCAATCTCGGAAGCATCCTTGCGATAGTTCTGATAAGCGTCCTGACCTTGTGCGCCGCTCTCACCCATGATGGATAGGAATGACTTCGGCATAGCGCTAGGACCACCACCGGCCATCATTGCGAGACTTGCACGCAACAGACCAGCATCGAGCGCTTCACGCTTTCCGGCGTCGGGCTGCAACTTGTTAAGTAGGCTATTGAAGGGGTTCAGGTTCAACGGAGCGCTATCAGCGGGCTGTCCTTCCGGCGCAGCAACAGGCGCTCCAAGCAGACCAGCCGGAGCCTGACCCTGTGCGGGTTGCCCCGAAGCAGGATCGCCCTGGCCCTGACCGGTCAAGCGCTTGAGAAGTTCTAGGATATCGAAATTAGCCATTATGCGGCCTCCTCAAAAAGTTTGTCCGCGATAACGCGCTTGATGCCATCCACTTCGATAACTGCCTCTGGAATGACCTGCTCGACTTCCTGAGCCATCGGACCAATCCAAACTGTCTGTTCAGCGTCGTTCTTGTAGGTGAATTCGTACATTGGAATGCCGTTCGGCAGGAAACCAACCTGACGGATGATGTTCTTGGCACGCTCATCGCAAAGCAGTGTCATCAGTGTTCCGGCAAGACCCGCAAATTGCGCTCCGCTGTTGGAGAATACCTGCGATGTCTGGTTGTTATAGCCACCACCGTTAGCCATGTTGATCATGTTGTTAGCAGCAACGAACGGCTGATTCTGCTGTTGATCCCACTTGGCAACTTCTGCCTGCTTCAAGAGGTCCGCATAAGCATCCTTCTGCGCACCAATCTGTGCCAACTGCTGAGACGGCATGAACTGGTTCTGGTACATTTGACCGGCCGTGTTCGCGCCCTGCAACTGAGTATTTGCCTGTGCGTTCTGATTGCCGAACTGAGAGTTCGCCGCGTTGAGCATCTGCGAATTGTTCTGGAATTGGTTTGCAATGCCCTGATTATACATATCGTTCTGCATACCAAGACCCTGCATCTGATAGTTCTTATCGAACTGATACTGAGCATTAGCAGCGTTTGCGCCCTGCAATTGCTGTTGGTTCTGCTGTAGGTTCTGATCCGACAATTGGCCCTGTGCGTTGAGCATCAGACCGTATTGATCATTGCGCATTGCCTGCTGCTGTTGGCTCTGATTACCCAACTGATTAGCAGCGCCCAAACGCATATTATCGAGGTCGTTATTCATGCCCTGCTGAGACAACGACTGCTGACCCAACTGGTTAGCGCCCTGCATGGCAAGATTCTGCTGATTGTATCGCTGCGACTGCTGAGAATCGTTTAGCGAACCATACAATTGCGTACCAGCCAAACGCTGCTGCTGCTGCGAATTGCTCGTGTTAGCGAGGTTCGCATTGGCGTTCATTTGGTTCTGCTGATCACTGTTGTAGAAGTTACCGATGGAGTTCTGCGCGTTAAGTTGGTTGTTTCGCTCCTGCGTGTAGTTCTGCATCATGATGTCGTTTGCATTTTTGGACATCGCACCAGTGAGTGCAGAATCCGCATTGTTACGAGCAGCCGCAAACGCGCCCGATCCCATACGACCAGCGGCGGCGAACTGAGAATCAATTCCCGGTGCAATCTCGTTCTTGTACTGGCTTACTAGACCGCTGTTGGCCTTGTTGATTGCCTCATCCAAATATGGATTGCTATTCAACATGGAGCCGTTCGCGGTTTGTTCGAGTATGGATTGTGCTGGATTTTTACCACCAGCCAATGCCTTAGTCTGCGCCTGCTGCGCTGACATTCCTGCGTTGGTGAACGAGTTAGCGGATGCTGCCTGCTGCGCTGCCGGGTTCACATAGTTGGTGTTCACGCTCTGCATTGCCTGCTGTGTCGCAGCAACGCCCGGATTCGTGTACGATCCTGTGATGCCCTTAGCGGCATTCTGTGTCGCGGCAACTCCGGGATTCGTGTAGTTGGCGTTCAACGAATTTGCGATCTGACCTGTCTTTGCAATGGTCGGATCGGAATAATTCATCGTGTTCTTGATCGTAGAGGTTCCCGGTGCAAGACCTGTCTGCGATCCTTGTGCGATGCTGTTGACACCGTTCTGCGCGGGATTGCTTCCCAACTTCACGCCGTTCTGCAAATTGCTGAGCGTGTTATTGGCCTGCGGTGAAATGTTATTTCCACCTGTAATCCCTGCAACTGTGTTCGCTGCATTCGTCAGGTTCTGTCCACCGCCTGTGGCTAGTTTCTCGGCTGCTGCCTG
>Ga0307515_10008303_pt1 | contig 20263 bp, 14 predicted proteins | sample 17_EM_MG_FD_194513 | JGI IMG/M metagenome (GOLD analysis project Ga0307515, IMG submission 194513) | Populus trichocarpa ectomycorrhiza microbial communities from riparian zone in the Pacific Northwest, United States - 17_EM | ecosystem: Host-associated > Plants > Roots > Unclassified | place...
ATGGGGAAATGTCTTTCCACAGTTTATCAGCATAGTAAAATAACTTAATAACCCTTAAAAGAAAAAAAAATTAAACCTAGCTTTAGGGGTTTTTTGTATTTTGGATTCTTAAAGAATGGTAAAATATTTTGAACTGGTATCTAAGGGCTTTCGCGTTTTTTCTTCATGGTTTTTTTTGGCAATAAACAAGTTGATTTAGGAGTGTGTTAGTAATTAAATAAATATAGATATTATTAAAAAAAAATTGATTTACATGTGCACTGTATGTGTCAATGCGTGGTTAAGGCTGCGTCATTCAAATAGTGCGTGGGGGTAGCCTGACGACTAAATAGTTGCTTCCAGGGCATTCAAATAATCTTGTGGCCTCTCTATCCAAGATAGCACGTGTGGTCAATGGACCACCAGATTAACGCCGACAACCTTTTTTGCCCAATATTCTCTCTCTCCCTCGTGATTTCCATGTTTACCCCTGCAATTTTTCAAAGCAACCTTTAATTTGTTTTTCCTTCAAATTTCGTCCATGTTTTTTTAATTACTATTTGTTTTAGTTGATATAATTTATAAAATTAGAATTGTTTTTCAATTTCATCCTATTTTAATTTTTTCTATGAGGTTATCCCGTTTTCATTTAATTTTTGCTTTGTTATCAAATAAAATCATTAAGATATTTTAAGAATAATTAAAAGATGTATTTTTATAATATTGACGATTTTTTGTTGTTATTGACTTTCTTATAATCATATTATTAAATTAACCAATTCGAATCAATGACTTGAGTTCTTAATTTTTCTTGCTCTTTTAAAAATACTATTATCATATGCTTGTTTTTTATGTTAAAAAAAATTTAATCCGACTCGTGGTGTAACACAAGCCTTATGAATTATGAGCATGTTTGATATTATAGTAACGGTTGTTTTTCAAAGTATTTTTTACTTGAAAATGTATTGAAATATTATTTTGAAAATTTATTTTTAATCTTAGTATATTATAATAATAATCTAAAATATATAAAAAATTTTCGAGAATACTAATTCTTTTAATTTCATAATAATAATAATTAATTTAATAACAAAAACCTCGTATATATTTTCGAGAAATCTATCTACCAAAAACCCAATTACTGTAATTTAAGAAGAAGAAAAAAATCTCTCAATCAAACCCTGGTGCTAGAGAGACTCGTCTCTCACTCGATCTCAACAAAACAAGCATACAGAGACAGAGAGAAAGCAAGAAAGCAAGCAGCAGCAGTGTCTGTCTCTCTCAGTCGAGATTGGAGAAATAGAAGATGGATGCGATGAGGAAGCAGCTGGATGTGCTCATGGGAGCGAATCGGAACGGCGACGTAAGAGAGGTCAATCGCAAGTACTACGATCGTGATGTTTGTCGCTTGTACTTGGTTGGCCTTTGCCCTCACGAGCTCTTCCAACTAACGGTATTGTTTTTATTATTATTTACATCTATTTAATCCATATCTAATATTTCTTTATCAATTTCTAAAAACCGTAACATAATGTCTGCGTTTTTTTGTTTTTGGATTTTAGAAAATGGATATGGGACCATGCCCGAAAGTCCATTCCCTGCAGCTGAGAAAAGAGTATGCTTCACATTTATTTGTATTTTATTTAGTTATTTACAAATGTTGAATTTATATAAGTGGAAGTTCTTATCACACTAGTTATGAAGAAGCGAGGGCGAAAGGTGTTGATAGTTATGATGTGGAGTTAGAGAATGTTATTGATAAGCTTATTGTCGAGTGCGATAAGAAAATCGGTAGAGCACTTAAGCGTCTTGAAGATGAGGACGCCAAGGCAGCTATTGCTATTTCAGTCACTGAGGTTACCCAGGTGATGGGCAGCAGCATTACCACTCTTTTTATTTATTTCCCTTTTATGTTATTTTGTTTTTTAAATAATTTGGTTTTTTAAATTGCAGACTCCTGAGGTTATTGAGCTGTCGAAGCAGATTAAGGAGAAGCTGAAAGAAGCTGACAAATATGGTGAGATTTATGAGAACTAGTTCTTTAAATTCTTGTATTTTAAGAATCCTTTGTTAATGATTCTATGAAATATGTTCGATTCTTGTCCTTCTGTTAATGTTAGAATGCAGTAACATTTTCCAGGAAAACTTGGCACTTTGGGTTTACATCAGAATGCTAATTATCTTGAAGGTTCCTGTTGTGAGCTAGTTTATGTGCTGAATTAACTTGCTAGAATGAAGTATAGTCCTTTGTAGACGATAATCGCTTCTGAGTATTTATCTTTAGTGGATTATTTTTACTAGATATCATGAGAATATTGGAGTGTTTATTCATGTCCCCAATGTTGATGAAAAGTCTACCAATTAGCAATTATTTAGAACATTGTTGTTGTACATATTGAAGGAGTATGAAATAGTTTTAAGTTTGTCAAAGTTATTGGGATAGCTTGTTGAGTGTTATACAGTTGTCCTAACTGTTACCTTTTTGTTTGATTTAGAATGTAAGCTGTCTTTGTTGTAGCATGTATACAAACTAATGTGGATAGTGTGCGCATGGATTTTACCTTTGTTATTTCTTGAAAAATTAAGTGTATTTGGGTGTGAATTGGCTTGTGTTGGTTTTGTACTGACATAAAATCTTGCTATAAATCTGCAGATCTTGAAGGCACAACAGATTTTAAGATTCAAGCTTTGGAAGAAGTGGAAAAACTCAGAAGTGAAAGAGCAGAGAAGCAGGTATAGAGTATCTCCTTAGTTTGTTGAGGCCACTGTTATCTTCAGCATAGGCTTGTATGATTTTTTCCCAAAAGAAAAAATATTTCTGCAATCTTGAATCTCATTATGACTTCTATGCATGTGGCAATCTTGTGTCAGTCTGCGCAACTTTTGGAGGCCTTCAATAAAGACAGGGCTTCTTTACCTCAACCTATGCCAAATCCCCCACCATCAGCACCCATGCCGCTACCTACTCCTGATCCTCGCACCCAGGAGATGATAAATGAGAAGCTGAAGAAAGCGGAGGATCTTGGTAAGACGCTAGTTGCTTGTACTTGTTTGTCTTTGAGGTTCCATTATATGTTTCAAATTAACGCAATATACTTATGTTCAATGCTTGTTTCCCATTGTGGTTGTGTTTTTCAAAGCTATAATAGTTATTTCTCCATGTTATCTCCCTTACTTTACTAAAGAACAAAAGGTCTAAATATAGAAAGATCCAAGAAGAAATAGTATTCAGTGACTAGCTCTTCTCATTTTATTTATTTAACATCCTCATGCATTTATAACTTGTTGGAAAATATAGCACTCTTACTAGGTTCCTTGACACCAATTGTCAATATGATGCCAAACCATGTTTGTGCTTGTCAACAGATAAAGAGAACAATGCATTGGAAAAGAATACATCGATCAATTTCATTAATGTGCTACTGGGTTTGGTTGAGTTGGGCTTTGTTAAGTTTCATATTTTTGGAGATGTATAGTTGAATGGAGAATGTTAGCATAATGCTCTTTTGAGCCTCATTTGGTTGTATGAGACACTATGCTTGAAAATCTAGTGGGCTTTAGGATTTATGTTTTGTGTTGCATGCACGGTCTCCTGTGTGCAGTTTAGAGATTTGGGTGACTAAAATATTTTATATTTTACCCTGCATTTTACCCTTTTATTTCCAGTATGTCTTGTGCAGTTCTCAAAATCTTATACATTCTTCAGGTGAGCAAGGGATGGTAGATGAGGCTCAAAAAGCATTGGAAGAGGCCGAAGCACTTAAAAAGGTTCTTAATTTTTAAATTTTGGCTTATGTTAATGTTGACCCTGGTGCTTTACTCCTTTCTATATATCTTGATTTATTTTAGTTCTATGGTTTATTTCTACCACTTAATACTTCTATTCTCTTCTTTTCAGCTTCCTGCCAGGCAGGAGCCTACTGTGGATTCCTCCAAGTATTCTGCTGCCGATGTGCGCATTGTGAGTATTTCTACTTGTTTTAATTTATCTGACCTCTCCCTCTTTTTGTTATTTTTCAATTCCAAAGGGAAAAAATCGAAAATGAAAATGACAAAGGTCACCAGTCTACAAATGAATCATGCCATTTTTTACTATCATAGCATTAAAAGAAAAGCTAGAGCTATGCATTTTGAGACCTGATGCATCAAATAACAACCTGACTGCTTAGGCTTGTGTACTCTTCTCAAAAGTTTTTTTATGTAATGTGAACATACTTACATAACCATCAATTCCAGTCGGGAACATGCATGTTCCAATGGGATCTTTGTAAGTAGTCAATGTCTTTAATCCTTTGAATAGAAATTTTACAATTATTCAGTTGAAATGTGCTTTACTTAAGCATGCAGCCTGCTCCCCCTGCCCCCCCTCAATAAAAAAAAAAAAAAGAGCAAAAAAAAGGAAAAAAATTATTTTGTAGTGGCAACGTCGGAGAAGTTGGTTGTTAAGGTTGGTCCATGCTTAATAATTTGGGTTCTCTATGCTATCCACTAATTCACCAAATCTGACTCCTATTATTTTTTGTCTCAGACTGATCAGAAGCTACGTGTTTGTGACATTTGTGGAGCTTTTCTGAGTGTGTATGATAGGTATAATTTTTATATTCTCTCTCCAAACAAGTGCAATCCTTTCCCTTTTTTTTCTTTTCATGAGGGAAACAAATAGTATTTGGGTTTCAAGTGGTTCAGCTTTTGACCCAACTATATACCTCCTTGTTACCAGCAGGCTTTTGGGCCCAGTTTTACGAGGATAACTTTTGCAGCTAAAGAATGTGCGTCATTTTCTGTTTTATATATTTGTAGATCATGATATTGTTAGAATATCATGGGGCAACTTATTATGCGTGCACTTCCCTTTCATTGTTGACATCCTTTTGAAAATGTCTTTCTGCTCTTTTCAGTGACCGACGACTTGCAGATCATTTTGGAGGGAAGCTTCATTTAGGCTATATGCAAATTCGTGAGAAACTCACAGAGCTTCAGGTATGGAAAATGAAAAAAATTGCTTGCTTGGACTATTTGTCAATAGATGCATTTTCTTTCACAGCTTGTTTTTTCAGGTTAACTGTGCAAAAACTGGAAATCTGTGTGTTGAACATACCAGAACCATGTCAATTGCTTATGGTCCCCAATTCTCTATTGATGAAACTCATATGTTCAATTGCTTATGGTCCCCAATTCTCTATTGATGAAACTCATATGTTCAAAATTCTGCTGCAGTTTACGCATTAAAAGCAATGGCTAGAATTGGCGTGCTGTGCTATGTGGGATAATCATTGTTGTTTTACCTCATCTTTGGGATGTCTTTAAGTCGGTATTGTGAATATGTTGGCTCAGGTGCTGGTATAATATTTCACATTATACTGTAGAGATTCTCAGTTCATATTTGATCTGAGTTTTTCTGACCTCAAAGAAGAATAACCTGTTACTGTTTATTTTTCTTTCCTTTTCCTTTCCTAACCTGGTATGGCTGCTGAACTTGGAAAGGCAGTAACTCTTTGCAAAAGACACCTGGTGTATTGGTGTCAAATATGCAAATACATTGTGTCTAATCTGTATTTGTAGATTGGCATTATGTATGCTAAAAGATCATTAGATGTTGGATGTATCCTAGTATTTATCTTGTCAAAAGTTAAAAAATTTTGTTTCATGATTGCAAAACATCTGATTTTTGCTGACCTTTTTTGGAAGAGAATATGTGGATCTTGATCAAAGTATTACAAAAAGTTCTGATTTGGTTTGTCAAAGAAAGCAGAATAGAAGATGATTTACTAAACCAGATTTCTTTCTTCTTCTTTTTCCGCAATTTAGTTTGAGAAATATTATTTGAGTCTATTTTGTCAAAGCTGTATTCTTGAACTTGGGTTAACGGTGATGGTGTATGGTATTGTTGTGATCTGGCTGTTGTAGTTGCAACTTCCTGAAAAATTGAGAGAAAAAGGGGGAAAGAGGTAGGAAAAAGTAAAATAACCTTCACTTGCTGTTTATTTTATTGAAGATTTTCATTAATGTGTGTTACCCCTGTACTTGTTGCATTTGTGCATGTATTTCAGTCTACATATTCCCTATCATTAACAAGTTTTCCTGTTTGGGCCTTTGGATGGTGTTGGACTGCTTGTTTGTTTTGGAGTGCTAAATTTATGTCAAACAATGCTCAACTGTTCAAACATTTGCAGTTGGATATAGCTGTTCCACTCATTAAACCAGTGGCAGTTTTCATTTGGGCTTAATCATCTGTATATCAAGTGAAGTGATATTTCATTTTATTAAAGAATGATTTTCAATTCTTCACAATTAATTTTCTAGGAAAACAAGCACCGCAAGGGTGACCGGTACGATGATAGAAGGTATTCTCATTTAAGCTATTATTTGATAGATCAAGTTTCTTATTGCAATTTTCTTCTGTCTTTCCTTCCTTGACCTTCAAATTACTGATAATTCTATCTTGTAGATCAAAAGAACGGAGTAGAGACCGTGACAGAGAATCAAGCAGGGATCAAGATCGGGGAGATAGCCGTGACCGGGGGAGGGATTATGATCGAAGGAGCAGAGATCATGACAGGTATAATGACCGGGATCGTGGATATGATCGTGAACCTGAGCGCTCCCACAGTTATGATTCAAGAAGTCTTCGCAGATCACGTTCTCGATCTAGGGAACATACAAGGGATTATGATCGCCATAGGTAGTTATTCACCCCTGTATCTGACTGTCTATTTCTTGTTTCATTTGTTTTTTAATCATGACTGCTTATCTCTTTTAACTGATTTTATTTTTTATTAGAGTTGGATAAATGTGTTTGTTCTTTTAAATCCAACAAAAATCATTTTAGAGTTCAAGTAGTTATTATTTTTGTGAGAAGTTTTTGTTATGCATCCACACGCTCCACTTTGGAAATAGAAATGATTCCAAGCATATGATGACCGGAAGATTTCCACATGATTTCAATTAGTATATTTCTAAAGGGAGCAATTATTAAGATGGTACCTCCCATATTGCTTGAGGGGGAAATAAATCCCTGTAATCATTTGAACTTGAAAACCTACTTTGCAAGTGAGATCCAATCAATTCCTCATTTCCTTTTCTCCCTGGGCCTCTTTATTCCTTACTCCTATTCTTTCTTCTCTTCGCCTCTCCAATTAACAGAGCATTTTCTGGGAGGGGAGTAGAGAAATGTCAATGCTCTGGACTTCCCGCTGCAAAATTTTATTTTACAAAAATAGATTTCAACTGTTACTAATTCAAGTTACTAGGCTTTAGGCTCTTATATCTGTCATCACTAAAGCTGTTTCCTTCGCATACAAACCAATCCACTCAGACAGTCCTGTGTTTACAAAATTAGATTTCAACTGTTAAGAATTTGATTGCTGTTACATTTGCCATAGCACCCCAGACATAATGCTTCCCCTAGACTATTCAGTTAACATGTTAGCATATTTGGTCACTGCAATGTGGATTATTTGATTGTTTTTGGTTCTTTTGTTCTAACTGTTTATACTGCGAGCATGTTACTGATGGCTTCCTAATTCTCACTTTTTCAGGCGCTATGACCGATATTAGGATCTTGTTGCTGAGCAGTTGGGTATGGAAATTTGTGTTTGTTGCCTAGGTCAGTAAACTTGTGGTTTTGAATCTCAAGTACGAGTTTCTGTCTTTCTGATACTTTCAGTGGAGTTTGACAGTTTTCTGCTAATATCGTGGACACCGGAGTTGAACTGTTTTCTAAGTTCTTTATGTTTATAGTCATGCCTGTGCAACATGAATTTCAGAGCTGCACGCCCTTTTCATTCTTCTCATATTATTATCCTTGCCTCCCCACCCGCTCACACAAGTGTCATGCGTGGCTCAGCCATAGCTAGGGTTTTATCTACAGAAATTTCCTTACCCTTAATTTAGTTTAGATTCAGCTCTAATGGCTTTATGCTACCGGTGGTGTTGAGGATGCTGCTTTGACAAATTGTAATTCTTTTTCCATGACAACAAATTCACAGAAGCTTTATTTTTGGGTTTGGGAAAGTTGGATTGGGTTGCCCAGCATGAAGCTGGTACCTGTTTACTTTCTATATTTGCTTACTGACGTAGTTTGCTTTTTTTTTCCCCCACCAGAGTGAAAATCAGGACACGTACATTCTAGATAAATGTTAGTAAAAAGTGTCCGTCCAGTGGCTGTGAGATGCAGCTGAATTCGATTTTGTTTTTCAAATTTGCCTGACATTTTGGATCTTCTGAGCATGTGCTCTCTCTTGGTTTTGAAAAGATTACTACACAAATATAGGTGCTTTTGGGTTCATCACCTCTTTTTTTCCCTCTTTCTATATAGGGGTTCAAAATCCAAGATGATTGTTTCTTTACTTTTTCTGAAAGGTTGAAGCAAGAAATGTGGTTACTGGTAGATTTTGTTGGCACCTCGATGAACAGAAGTTAATCTTATTGAAATCTACAACTACATTCAATTTGTCATTGTTCAGCATAAATTTCATTCTAGTAGTGGGTAAAGTGCCAATTCTTTTGCTTGCACATTATAATGTCTACTGAAATGTTTTAAAAAAACAGTAGTTACAAATTTAGCTATTTGCAAGCGGGTAAAAGGCACGTTCTTTGAAAAAACATTTGCCTTGTCGCTCATTTTAGATTCTACCCTTTACATGTACCACCGTTAAGGATGTGGCCTTGTGTCCGAACTCTGTTATTGTTTGCAGTTGTCCTCTGCGTAGTTTATGTCCAACGAAATGGTTCATCCTTCGGGGTTCACAGTATTAGTCAGTGATGTCCAAGGCCACTTTGGTTGTTTAGATTATTGACTCTCTTCGTGCTGTGCTGCCGAAGACTCGTTTTCCTTCCTTGTCGCCTGTAGTATGGATATATACAATTAAGAAAACAACAGGAGCAAGCTCTTGAAGCCGAGCGTGAAACTACTCTTGTTTACTGGTTCAACCCTATATATCTTCTCTAGATGATGACCTTTTTAACGATGTCAGACAGCGTTGTGCGTTTTTTCTGCTTATCATCACGTATTGGAGGGGTGTTTCCAAATGTGAAAGATGCTTTGCTGAGGACTTATATTTGATCCGCAATGCTTTTTCTACCAACAAGAAAGACGTCTAATGTTTCATTCTAAACTGTTGAAATAAAATACAAATGGAAAAATGGTGTGTGTTATTTAATGAAAACTATTTAATGTATGCTTTTTCTCATTTGATTTAGATATTTGAGATTGAAAATAAATTTAAATAGTAAAATTTGGAACATTGGAGCCCGAGTGACGTGTTAACAATACCAAGAAAGGTTACACCCTGATTCATATATAATTCCCTTTTTTATTGTACACTCTCCTCCGTTGTATTTTTATCGCGCCTTCTTCACCTCAAGCAGCACACACCCTCCCCTCCCTCTCTGAAAATGGCTTCCATCTCTCTCCTGCGCCTATCTCTCATTCCCACACCAAAAACCCTATCAAAATCCCACCCCTTTTCTTCCTTCAACCCTCCCTTAACTCCCTTTCTCAAATTCCCCCCTAAAACCCGTCTGTCACAAAAATCCACCGTCACCCGCATGTCATACAATCCCACGCCCGCCACAGATCGGTTAGTCTCGGCCGTTTCTTACACCCTCCCTTTCTTTAACTCTCTCCAGTACGGACGGTTTCTTTTCACTACATACCCATCTCTTGCTCTCCTAGTTGACCCTCTAATCCCTCTCTTAAGCCTCTACAGATCAATCCCATATGCAAGTTTTGTGGCTTTTTTTGCTCTCTACTTGGGTGTGGTGAGAAACCCAAGTTTTAGCCAGTACGTGAGGTTCAATGCTATGCAAGCTGTGACGTTAGATGTTCTATTGGTGGTGCCTTTGCTTTTGACCCGGATCCTCAGTCCGGGCCGGGCCGGGTTAGGGTTTAAGTTGATGGTTTGGGGTCATAATGCTCTGTTTCTGTTTAGTTGCTTCTGTTTTGTTTATGGGTTGGCAAGTTCTGTTTTGGGTAAGACTCCTTATTTGCCCTTTATTGCTGAGGCTGCTGGTAGACAAGTATGAGTGGTAACTTCTTTCTTAAAAACATTTCTTGAAAAAAAAAGGTGCAATTGGTTGAAGCCGTAGGTAAGAGGGTTTAGTACCAGTGGTTTGGTTGTTTTGGGGCTTGAACTTTGTAACTGAATTGTAGAACTGAATGTTCTAATTTACTAGTAGTGGTTTCTTTCCAAGCTTGCTCTTTATTCTGACATTTGTTGGCCAAAGATGATGTCTGGTTATGTGAATGAGGAATTGTCTGCAAAGCGTAATGATTTGTTATGAACAATGAGCTTACTCTCTCCGAGTGATTGGTTTTATTTTAACTGTGTTGATAATTAAATGTTGATTGGGATTTTGTTTTGTGAAACTATTTCTCTGTCCATTCTTGTTTCTGTTGAAAATTCTGGGATTCTTCCCTCTTCGTACTGTGTACTATCGTTTAAGAGGGGTATCATCCCCTTCTTCTAACGTATAATCGCCTTAGAATCATCCTCTTCCGAGTTGTTTTTTTGTTTGGATGAAGGCATATGTTGAAACCACTTCACACCTTAGAGGCGCAAGTTGGTTTGAAATTTGGATGTTGTTGTGTTCTTAGTCTTTTGCATGAAATCTCTCTCAAGTTAAAGGGAAATATAGAAATTGAATCACCATTTTGTTTTTTAAAAATTAAAAATCCTAAAATATACACTAGTTCTAGTATTTCAGGTTTTTGAATCAGAGGTTAGTTGTAAAGATAGACATTGTTTTTACCATATTTTTTCCAAGGTTTCTAATAAGTCAATGAACGAGAGTCTTGCAATTCAATCATTTTTTTTCTTTTTTCTTTTTTTTTTATATCTATGTTTTTTGTTTTTATTAAAAAAACATTTTGCTAGGTTTATATTAGTTTTTAAAACTAAGAAACTTATTGACTAGTTATTAAAACCAAGTTTAACCAAACATTATTGATTTGATGAAAACTTTATTAAAACTTATGTTTTTTTAAACATGTTTTAATGTAAAAAATAACATGTGAGGATCATGTTAATAAAAATTTGATGATTGTTTGTTGATGTATTTTTTTAGCATGTGTTAGGTTTGAGTCTTTAATCAAAACATCACTAAAACGATGTATTAGATCTATATGGATTTTTAAAATTAAAAGACCCATTAACCTAACTATTTAAAAAATTTAAACAAAAAATATAAAAGAGAAAAACCTTAACACAAATACAAAGGAAAAATAATATATTATGTTTCACAAAGACTCATATTATTCATTGTGGTGTGTGTATATATATATATATCAAAAGTCAGGCATAAAATGAAACAAAAACAACTTAAAATGACTAAAATGAAAGATTAGGCATAAATCATAACATTTATTCCAATAAAGGTATGAGTTTATCGCTTGATGAAGGTTGTTGCTACTACTACAAAAGAAATGTTGTTATTTTTGAATTTAGAGCCTCAAAACGATATAATTTGGAGTTTGGCCTTTCATAAAATTTTTAAATATCATTCTCAATTTTCAAATCATTTTAGCTTGATTTATTTAGAATTCTATAACTTCAAATGTAGGTTAAAAACTAAAACAAGATCTAGGCTGCAGTGAACTCTGGATAGATTCAAACTTCTCTACTTATGTTATGGTTTGAACTTCAAAATGATAGAAATGGATTTTAGAATTTTAATAAAAGTTTTAGACCAATATCTTAACTTTCCAACAAGACAAATAACATCTTAAAACCGAGGTGTTTAGCTCTATTTATAACTCAAAAACCAAATAGTGTTCTAGTTTCACTAGACCAAACTACCTCTTCCAAATCAAACATATCTCGGTGTATATCCTGTCTTTTTTTGTTTCAACCTTTTTTTGTTTTGTTTTGTTCCCCCTTATTTTTTTTATAGGTCCTCTTGACAGCCCCAAAAAACTTCATTTTGTTGAATCTCCATAATTATTGGTGACACTATTATTATCTTCTTGGCTTCATTTTTTTTTTCACTCTCTTTTTTTTTGTTGAAAAATTTGCTTTAATGGGTATTTTTTTAGGCCAAATTAAAAATAGGATTCACTCATTTTTTAAGGTTAAAACCTTGTTGGAATTTAATTTCTAACATAAGCTCTTTGACATGAAATATTAACATGATTAAACAAATTATAGGTGAATGAAAAAATAATTTCAAAGAGAACTTGGTTGACATGTTTTTGGTGTTTATAAAAACCCTTTAAAATAACTCTATTCCACGTAGAAAAGAAACAAAATTTTCTTCGTGTTTATATATTAGAAAGTTAAGAAGTTAAAGTCGGGTTCAAAGAGCACCCAAGTTTTTAGAGGGAAGTGGTCCTAAGAAAAATAGGGTTTGGGCTTAAACCCACATGTGGGTTATGTTAAATATATTTGGCCTTGGAACACACACGGACACGCGGCCAACCCGACTCGACTTTAGGCCTAGGCATGAGTTTGAGTTTATTGTAAAATAATTTTTTGGGTTATAAAAAATTATTTTTTGCCAACTAAAATTTAAGTTTAGGTTTGTTGCATCAAGAATTATTCTTCCAGCCCAATGCCTTATCCAGTCTAGCCCATGTTTTGTTAAGTCCAATCAATAAATAAATAAGTTGATTAATTTCTTCTATAAACATTTTCTGTAAACCTAAATAATTTTTCAGCTAAAAAACATCAAATTTATTATCAAAATGTTCAGATTTAATTGTTGTTTTATGGTGAGTTATCAAAGTTGATATGTCATGAATTAGTTGTGGTTATTACTAGAACTGATTCTTTATTTTTTTATCTTCTAAAATCCACTATAAAAAAGAGAGGTGAAGGAAGATTTTTTAACAATGTTTTTTTTTTTTTTTAAGATTTTACACACTCTTCCTCGTCTCAATTTTAGTGTTTTCTCCTCAAGTTTTAAGCTTTGACTTTCCTCTAAAATCTAGAGTTTGGGTTCATTTTGTTGAGAGATACTCTAGTCTTTGGTTCATAGACCTTATTTCGTAACGCATCTAAATAAGATGGTGGTGTTGGAATCTTGGAAGACTTATTGCAAACATCCTAGTTGTACCAAGTGGGAAGCAATAAATCCTTAAGAACAAAGAATTCATCTTTGATAACAATAAAAACTTCATCATTTTAAAGTCCCTTAACAAGTAAGTATTCTTTCTTGTTTTAATCTAAACAAAGATATATTGTTTGATTAGTATGCAGGGTAGGTTTTTGATTTGATATCAAATGTAAGTTTGGATATATGCTTAGTTTTCATGCTAAAATCCTTTTATAATATTTGTGTTTAAAGCATGTTTTCCATTAATTATTTTATTGCATGCTTAAATTTTTAAAGATGTATAAACTCTAGTATTTTATTGGACATCTTTTGTTTAGCATGCCTTCATAACGATAAACTAAACAATCCTTGCTCACTAGTTTAATAAATCATAATATTTTATGGTCAACAATATTGAGGTTTATCTATTTGAGTTTTTGTTTTGTTTAATTCCTTGTGAAAACTAGTTTTATTGTTATATTAAAGTTTTAACTTATATCTAGTTGTATATATTCATGTTTTATATGAATCTTTTTAGTTTAATGCATGTTATCCTTATGAACTATTCTTTTAAATCAATGGTTATATGTTTGTTTAGTTTATACATGAGTTTTTCTATTTTCTATGGTATGATCATGCCTTTTTTTAATTGTGTTATAACCTAAATTTGACTCATCTTTTCAAAACATTTTTAAAAAATCCAAAAAATAAAAAAATTCAAAAAACTGTGTTTTCGATATATTTTAACCATTCGTACATCTATTTTATAATTTTCAACTATGTTTTTCTTTTTGATGTCTTTTTCAAAAAATCAAAATTCAAAAAAATATTTTTCCGATGCCTTTGTGCCTATTTTATAATTTTAAACCTCTACAAAAAAAACTTGAAAAGAAAAAAATATCCAAAAATATGCTTTCGATGTATTTCATCCATTAATGCATACATTTCATAATTCTTGATTTCTTATCGAATTGATGTTAACATTATTTTTGAAAAATCAAAATATAAAAAAAATCAAAAAATCAAAATAAAAAACAAAATGGACAAAAGGTTAAAGTGCAAAACAACAGAAATAAAAGACCAAAGTGAAATTGAGTTACTTGGGGGTCAAGTAATTGAATAGAAAATTACAAAAAAGTTAGACTATAATTAGAAGGGTGAATATTATGAGAGGAGGGGGAAAAAGGAGAACTCTAATCATGAAAAGAAGAAAATTCCTAGCTAAAAAACCCCTGGCCTCTATAAAAACAAATTAGAGAGAAGAAAAGGAAGGGAAATTCTTCATCTTCTCTCTCGCAAAAACCAAACTTATATCTCTCTTATTTCTCTTCCCCACCAACTCCAGCTAACCACCTATACCTTTCACTGTCGACCACGAGCTTTTTTATGGCATCCCTAACAACAGGACAACCTATGGCGGCCATAAATAAATGAGAAACTGAGAGAGAAAAAATAAAAACAAAACAACAGTGAAGGATATAAAAAGACAGTAGAACACCAGAACTTCAAATCATCTGATCTCTTTTCATCCGTTACTTACCTACACCGTCAGCACTAAGTGGTGGCGCAACCTGTAAGGTTGTCGATGTGCCTCCCATCTCTACTATTAAACCCAAAGACACGTTGCAACCAAAACTATCCAGAAACAATTATAGTAGAGGGATAAAAAAGGTTGAAATTTGAATGACCAAATCTTTATCGCTGAACATCGATGATCGACACCACTACCACCAATAGAAAGCATAGGAGGTGATGCAGTCTGCAGGGTGGTCAACACACCACCTCTCTCCGTTATTAATTTGAATGACATGATGTAATTCTAGTCGTCGTTGCCAATATTTCCAGCACTATTCTAGCCACTCAGCCTAACTCTAGCTAACCTGGGAGGTCCATTTTGAACCCACAACATCTTTTAAATAATTATTTTGGTTTATTGTTTATTTTTATGTGTGTTGTGATGAAGATTTTTGGATTGATTGTGTTTGTGTGTGTACACTTGATTGATTATGTTTGTGTGTGAAAACTTGAATTTCTTATTTGATTAGTTTTCTAACATGATGTGTTTAACAGATAAATATGCATTGGAAATGTATTCAATATGTTTTCAAATCTATTTTTTTTATTTATCTTTATGCATTTCAGTCGAATCCCTCAAGTTGCATATTGTTATTTTATGTGTTCATTGCCATTTCATTGTCATCTCAAATGATATAGTGTTATTTTCTTTTTGTAAGAGAAGCATATTCACATTGCCATTTAGTTCAAATAACATACGAAAGTTTTTTCTCCATTCATGCATGTATGTTTATATCATATGGGTTTTGTACTTTGGTTACAAAATCCATCAAGGGTTTCGGCCCATATTAAAAGGCCTTGCTTAGAAAATGCCAACATTTCAATGTTTTAAAAAATACTGCCTTTCCTAAATTGTGTTTACTTAATCTCTAATAGAATTTTTCAATTTTGATATGTTATTCACCTTCAATATTCAAGGTAAATGATCTTATAACAAGTCATTACTTTGGATGTTGATTGAGAGTAGCACCTTCATTCTATATTTGATTTTTAAAAATCAAGATCTTCTTTTGAGATACATAAGTCAAATGCTCATTAACGATTCCTAATATAAATAAACCCTTAAAGGTTGTTACTATTATGTGTCGATTAGGTGTAACAAGAAATTGTTCACTAACAATGGTTATACATATATGAGTCTTTACTAGTTGGTATGTGTAAGTATTGGTTGGGGGCAACACTCTAAAATTGAATAATAAATATGATTTTTAATATAATAACACACCCAAGAATAAATAAATTTAAAATTGAATAATAAATATGATTGTTAATATAACAACACACCCAAGAATAAATAAACCCATAAAGGTCATTGTCAAACTTTTAGTCCAAAGGGACATTCAATATCACTAAATTTCTTTTTTAAACAGATGAATATATAATAGCTATTTGGATGTTTAGGACTGTTGTATAAAATCTCATTCAACCAAATACAAGTGAATCTAGTGCTATAGGATAAATGAACATTCCTCAGTCGTTGTCCATTGATCGTGGTTGCATAAATAAATGTTTATCGATAACCTATCTAGGTTTAGGGTTGGGCCAATTGAGCTCTATGTAGGCTCATCCCAGTTACTTGAAAAGACCACCAATAGTTATAGGTCTCGATTAAGAGTAACTGACTTTAGATGTGTTACTAATTATTATTAGAGTGAATAAACCTTCACCGGTTATCATATTGATAGCAACTGGGAATGAAAAAAATGACCAGGACTTTAGAATGGATAGGCTAAAGCCCAACCATCCACCTTATACTAAGGGTTTTGCAATACATCTATTCTTACACATGTAGATAGACCACTAATATATTAGGCATGACAAACCCATCAAGAATAAAAGTTAAGTAGCAATGCAACTTACCTTAGGTAGTGTCATAACCTAATTTTGGGTTCCCAAAAATTATTTTATAAGAAATATATATTTTCCTTCTTATTCAAAAATCCAGAAAAAAAATCAGAAATTTAAAATCCAAAAAAAAATTTCAAGACACAAGAAGGTAAGCATTTGAGGCGCAACATATCAAAATGCCAAAAAAATACTCAGATTAGAGATATTTTGACAAGATGGGCTAAAGAAAAAAAAGACCTGGTGGAAAGAAAATTGAGGTTGAAATCCAAACTTGATCAAAATTTAAAGAATTAATTAAATTTAAGGATTTCATTAAACTTTTAATGAGTTTACCTAACTTAATTAAGGACTTAATTGAAGAAAAAATTAAGTTTGAAAGTTAATATGACCAAAATTGAAAGAATTAATTAAGTTCAAAGGCTTAATTAAACTTCTAATGGGTTTTGTTGACTCAATCAAGTATTCAATTAAAGAAACATTGAGTTTGAAGGCCTAATTCGGGTCAATTTACAATAAATAAAAGATCAGGGACCTAATTGAAACTCTGGATAGCCTAATTGGTGCAATCATGGGCTTAATTGAAAGGAATCAAAAGTTTGAAGGGGAAATTAATGATGAAATTAAAAATATCCAAGACCAAGGACCATATCGTAAAAAACATCAAAAATTGAGGGTCAAAATTGACGTAATCAAGGAATTAATTGAAAGAAATCATGCCGAATTTAACAAAATCAAAAGATTAGGGATTACATTGAAAACAAAGAAAAGAATGAATTAAAAGGAACAAATGGTGTTGTTTGGCACCATTGTTCATTTTCTTCTTTATTTTCCCCATGAATGAGCTAGAAAGAGACCATTTTACAAAGCCATTTAATGCACCTCTCACATCTTAGGTAAGATAAAAGGCATGCTCATCTGGTTGACCTGACATTGTATTATGCCTCCAGCATGGTTCTTGTCGAGTGGTCACCCCAACAGTCGTTGCAATGCTGGTCCAAAACCCCTAACTCAATCAACATTTGACAATCTGGTTTGAGAGTACAAGGTTTTTTTGGTTTGTTATGAAAGGTCAGGATTGATTAAGCGGTTGGGAAGGCGAGGACGTAAACCAAGAAAAAAGCTGATACCCATCTCTTACTCTCCTATAAATGACAACCCAGTTAGTTTAAAAGGAGGGGGGCCCAAGGGGAAGAAAAAAATAGAGAGCTGAACCTAACACCACACAAACACAAACTACCTTTTCTTTATAGAAACAATCTTGTTTCAGCTAAAAACAGTGACATAATCTGTGTATGGTCAAGAATATTAGTAGTCTTCTCCATGTTGATAGCCTCATAGCAACTAAGTAGCCTTATCTTCCTTGTTCCAATCGAAAGTAACAAAAAACCCAATCCAAGTCAAGAGAAGTAGTTTGGAGTAGTTTAGTTCATCTTTATAACGAATCAGTACAATTTTTTTAGTGGCAAAAGTTCCAAGTCTTGGCAGTCTTACTTCTCTATTTTTTTCCATCGAAACTGTTGCGGGGGGGCAACGCCGGGACTGACACGTTTTTATATATGATGACGCCTCCTGATGAGGTGTGTCCTGTTGGGAAAGGAAAGAGTTTGAGTTTAATTATAAAATTATGATAAAGGTTTAGGAGTCACTACCTAGTATTATGGTTACTAGAAAACCTATGGTCTGCGAAAGTCTGAGTAAGGAATTGGTTGTACAAGGGAAAATGCATCACCCCCGATGCACCCTATGTAAGGTAAGTTGCATTGTTGTTTGATTGTTTTTCTAAGTCAAGTTCCTATCTGTTGATCTTTCTCTAAGATCTAAGGCAATTCTCCTTTAGTGAGAAAGTCTCTACCTTATTGGGTGAAGTCCTAACCGTTTTAAAGTCTAAATTTTAGTTTCGCATTTATTTTCACTTTGTATCTTTAGTACCTGAGGGTGTACTCTATTGTGTAATTTTACACCCTCAAATATTAAAGTCTACATCTGAACCCTAATATAAAAATGAACAAAATTATTGGTAAATGGTTTTTGATATTTTGGCCAAATCCTAATGGATAATCATAAACTGATTACAATATCCATTTCTTTTTGCTTTTTTAAGACATGAGAAAGATGCAATTTTTTTGCTTTTGCTTTTGAAAATATGCTTGAAAAACTTTTTAGGATCTGGCTGTATGCATGAAAACAAAATATTTTTTTATTTTTGAAAATGAGAAATTAATTTAAAAGTTTTGAGATTTTTTTTAATTTTTAATTTTTTTAAGAAATGTTTCGGAGAAAACCGAATATTTTAATACTAGATCTCTATCTTGCAATGTAAAAATATAAACCAATATTATATAAAATTGGTAGAAAAAACATGCAAGAAAATTACAAATTTTTTTAAAAGACTTTTGAATTTTTTTTGGAATTTTTTTCATTTTTTTATAATAATATTATATTATATTATTATTAAATATAATGGTTGGACCTGACCTAGTCAACTGAGCTGAACCTAGCCAAATTGGGCTGACTAGTAGCCCAACGGGTTTGGTCTCTTCTTTTCTTTGTTTTCGTTGGGCTGGGCTGCAACAAGTCCAGCCCAGCCCAGCCCAGCCTCGGGGGGGTTAATTATTTCCCCCTGCATGCAGTACGAATTCTCGTTCTGCATGCAACCATCGACCATATAGGGGGGAGGAAGAAGAAGGGGAAGAAAATGGGAGAAGGTTACCTGCCTTGAGGGCCATGACATCGGTAAGGATGTTCGGTCGGTGGCTTAGAAGGCTTCGGTGGAGGAAATGGTGGCCGGTGTCGGCTGTGGGGGGAGGAAATAAAAAACTACAGAGGAGAGGGGAACATGCAGTGACTGCTTCCAACATGAGGTGGCTGGTTGGAGGTCAAGTGGGTGGCTCTTGGCGAAGTTGTTGGTGGAGGGACTAGCGTCGAGGTCGTCATGGCTGAGGGCATGGAGGGAGAGCGAGAGAGAATGATAATGGTAGAGAGAAAAAAAAAACAGGGAACAATCTAGTTTTTTTTTATCTTAGAACCAAAATTCTCCTCAAAAGCTATGAAATCCACATCTATTTATAGGGGTGGAAAAGAGACATTTGGTCTCCACTAGTGTCAAATCTTGGCCCTTGGTTCGACCAGGAAGGATCCCAATTGTCAGTTGAAAGTAGGCATCATAGGCTGCCAGGTTTGTTGTAAAAGAGGGGCTAGTCGAGTTGGCCACTTTAGAGCAGTGTCACCGTCTTTGTGGTGTCAGTCTGTTAGAACTAACCACACTAGGGTGTAGTCAGATGTCATGTGATTATTTTTCTGTAAGTTTTATCCAATTAGGTAAAGAAAAGAAGCGTTAAATGCCTTGGGAAGTTGGTCACTCGAGCAGCTTTTCTGGAGAAGAAGACGAACAATCAAGTCTAAAACGATGCCAGTTTGGTAAATTTCACTTTAGCCCTTTGATTTGTGATTTATTCTTAGTTACACTCCTAGTTGGCTTCAAACTTTAATTTTATGCAATTGTACCCTTGATAAAGTTCAATTTAAGCCCTGGATTTCAGCGCCTTTTTTATTTTGGTCATTGGTCTCAGATTTCTTCAATTTAGCCCCTAATTGACCATTAAACTTTCAAATTTCTTCAATTTCACCCCTGATTTCAGCCGATTGGGTCCCTAGAGTTTAGTGTCTTTTGCAAAATGATCCTTGGCTATGAATTTTTACAATTTAGCCCTTAATTGACCCCAAAGCATTGATTTTCTTGCAATTGTACCTGTTGCACCCTTGCGGCGGAGCGGCAACTCTCGATTGATTTCGAGGTAGTTTTTTTTGTTGTGTAAGTTGCCACCTGGTA
>Ga0307515_10008306_pt1 | contig 20259 bp, 1 predicted proteins | sample 17_EM_MG_FD_194513 | JGI IMG/M metagenome (GOLD analysis project Ga0307515, IMG submission 194513) | Populus trichocarpa ectomycorrhiza microbial communities from riparian zone in the Pacific Northwest, United States - 17_EM | ecosystem: Host-associated > Plants > Roots > Unclassified | place...
CTACACCTCACGAATAGGTGCAAGGGCCTGGGTTTGGGCCCTAGGGCAAAAGCGATACCAAGTTATATACACCCCGTTGTAGAAACCCTTTGATGGAGGAGTAGATAAGAGACCTTAGTATGCAGGCCCGGGCGGAACGCAAGTGTTATTTATCAAGAGATATTCACAGGAGACTTGGAAAAGGAGCTAGGGATAGGCACACGACTTTAGACAGGCAATATACAGACGTGGCAAAGATGGTTTAAATAGCAGATAAGGGCAAGATAGGCATTTAGACACTCCTGTAAGGAGTCTTAAAGCAGTAACCTAACGGTGTTTTTCCTCCCGTTGATGTAGTACGGAGGCTATCTGGAGTATTACCTCTTACGTTTCCCTTGGGGGTTTTTTGTTTACCCAAAAAAATGGGTTTTTCTCAGTGTATATTGGGGTTTTACCATAGGAATTAGTCTGCGTGGACCCATTAGGGGGACCGGGTCGGACGGTAAATTGAATCTACTACTACTAGTTAATAAGATTAAGGGCAAGGCTACTAATGCCCTATTTAAGAAATTAAGGCTTATTATCTAAGGTTATAACAATAATAATAAAGAGATAATTCTTATATAATCTCCTATGATTTAACGAGCTAGTTAGCGAGTTATTATTATATTAGCTCCCTCCTTAATAAAGAATAGAATGGCGGTTTATTTACGAGATATTACTTAAGCCTATACCTAATTAGAGACGTACCTTTAGCACTTAATATTAGCATACCTTCCGGAGCAAATTCGCCACTAGTATCCTAAAGATATAATTATGGTTATGCTTAAGCCATTATATAAAATCGCAGAGGCAGGAACTTACTAGTGGGTTACCTACAGCAAGTACCATAAAGAGAAGCTTTTAATAACTACTTTTACATTTAATCCTTACTTCCTTATTATAACCACGGGAACCCCATTTGGAATCATTAGTATATAAACTAATAATATAATTATCTTAGGAGACGACCAATTCTTAGCTCTTAAAGAGGATAAGCTAATAAAGGCAAATCTTATAGCAAAACTAAAGGAAAAGCTTAATTTAATAATACCATTACTCTTTAATAGATATATCCTCTCCCTAAATAAGGATTCCATTACTTTACGCCAGAAGGGTTAAGGCAAGAAGATTAACGTTATTAACGTTAATTCTCTAAAGCAAGGATATATAGAGCAATGTGCTTATAGAGCTTATATTACTTCTATCTATCAACCTAAGGCTTTATTTAATCTCTCTATTACGGCTTAACACTAGGAACCAACTAAGGATAATATCCTTACCCTAAATAAGCGTCTTTTCTAGTAAATAAACTATCTTAATTGGGGACTACTCTACGTGCCTATTAACCTTTCTGCCGCTAAGCTCTTTATATTTATTAATAAATTATTTATAAATAATAAAGATTTTAGCTTCTAGCTAGGATATAAGATTATTATTACAAACAAATCTACTAGAGAGAATAACTTTATAATCTATAGCAACCTTATCTATTAGAGCTTAACTAAGAGTAAGTATATTACTTAAAGCGTTCTAGCGTTAGAGATATATAGAATAGTTAGCGGAGTTAATATGGCAATTGCAATTAGAACTACCCTAAAGATAATTATAGATTAACTTAAACTTCCCGTTATCCCTATAATCGTATATACTAACTTATATTCCCTCTATAAGTGTTTAGTTAAGCTTAGTACCATAAAGGAGAAGCGCCTTATAATCGATATTATAGCACTTTAGTAATCTTACGAGTATTAAGAACTCTTTAAGATTTAATAAATTAATAGCCAAGATAACCTAGTAGATGCGATAATAAAGGCGAACCCAAATAAGGCACTAAAGACGTTTATTAACACGAATACTCTACGTATATAAGTTAAAGGTTAGGTTAAAAGGGAGTCCCTAGAAATTTCTTAGTTATGTAAGGTCTTAAGATATCTAGGAACTTTAACCGCCGGTTAAAGTTGTCTAATTAGTCAGATTCTGTAGACCCTGACTTAACCCAGCAAATTAGGATTTTCCATCCCCGGGATAGAAAATCGCTATTGGCTCGCTTACTACTAGCGCCTTAGCGGCCCTCCGAACAAGATATCTACCTACAACTCCTAAGTAAGAAAGCACCACGTGCTAAGAGGCAAACTTTTAGAATAGCAAGACTTATATTATAATGGCAATAGTAAGTAAGGAGGATTAATATTTATTACGCTAGTCAAGCGGTATATATATATAGATGGCAACCGCAAAAGAAGAGTTGCCAGTGTTGGGAATATAGGCAAGTTGCCGTTACGTGTCGCCGCGGCACTAGTGTGGCAAGGAGCCTTAAGCTCCTCGCCCCCCCCTTAATGAAAACATCAAGAAGAACAATCATCATACTATCTACGAACCGTAGCTACGTGATATCACCTTGTGTAACCAACAGAAATAATAGAAAAGATTAATAAAACAAAACCTTAACGCCTATCCCTGTTCTATTTTAATTTAATTCTATTTTTTTATTTACTAATATCTATCTACTTAAAAGCCTAGTAGGAGCTATCTCCTTTTAAAGATCTTAATACTATTAGCTACTTTCTAGTAGCTATTTTATCCTATTTGGAAATAGAAAGAGTGCCTCTCTTCCTTTCTTTATATAAAAAAGCTTCTTTAAGGAAAGAGAAGAACTTATTTATCTTTGTATTTTCTTTCTATCTTCCCAATATAGTTTATATTTTAGTAAGAGGTATATAGAGCTCTATATAGCGCTATAATCCCTAAAGCATCTACCTTCGTCGTCCTTTTCTATTATTTTAGAGAAGGATTTAAATAAACCTTTTCTTAGTTTTAGTTAAAGAAAGCTAACTATAGTCTTTTAGGATATTTATCCATAGGAGCTTTAAAAGGAAAAGGGGTATTTTTCTTTAATTTTATTCTATTGCTAATTGTTTCCCCACTATTCTAGTACCTTTTCTCCTCCTTATCTCCCTAAGTAGGCTAGAAAAGTATAAAAAGATTGCATTTTTCTTCTAGAAATGTTATGGGACTTAGCCAATCGAGGTATAAGCGCCGTAAAGAACGTATGCAAGCCTGTGCAATTAGATTGTCTATTAATGAGGATATTAAGATAAGGAGCAGAAGGTGGAAAAGGATACGTCTATATATATATACCAAAGCTTAAGCGAGCCCCCTAACTAGATCCGTTACGGTACCATAATAAGAAAGGCCCTTTTTTGCTAGTTTATCTACTATTTTATTTCTATAAATTTCTAGGTAGCTAGGAACCTAATAAAAGTTAATAGAGATATTCCTACTAGCTAGGTATATATAACTTTGCGTAATTTTAAAGACTAGTTCTTGCCCTCCTATAAGAGAATTAAACTATAATCTCTTAATAGCTGCTTAGCTATCTATAGAGATATAAACCTGTTTCTCTTCTAGTTTTATTATTTTAGGTATTTTAGGGCCCTATAAACTATATAAAGCTTTGCGTTTATAATTTCCATATAAGGCCCTAGATTCTAGTTTATTACATATTTAATCCTATTTCTCTCTCCTATTTTATATACAGCTGCTATATTTAATTTACTATCTTTAGAGCTATTTATGTAGCATATATCTACTAAGTCCCACTTTAGGGATTTTTGTAGATTTTCTACTAGTCTTAAATATTCTTATATAGCTTCTTCTTTCTATCTCTAGAGATAGAAAAGGAAGCGGAAATAGGAGGAGACCACAGTTTTTGCCAATTTATAGAGATTCTCTCTATTTTCCAATTTTAGATTGGCTTCTAAACTCTAAAGATTAGAGATAATAGCTATGTTTTTAGCTATAATAGGTGCTTTATAGTAGAGTTTTTAGGGCTAAAGCTAGAGCTAGAACTAGCTGCTAGTTCGTCCCTATCTTTATTAATATTCTCTATATAGGCTTTTTTAATTACGCGGTTTTCCTTAAATTTTAAAATTCTTAATACGTAGCTATTATAAAGCCTTTTAAACCTAATTCTAGGAGGGGAGATAGAAGCCTTAATCTTTATAGCTTAGTTTAAAGATCCTTTAAACGCTTCTAGAACTAGTTTTAGGGCCTTATTTTATGGAGATTGGTAGCTAGCTAGTAGGTAATCTCTAAATTTGCTTTTCTACTAGCATTATACTCTATAGTCTACTATAGTAGTAATGTAGGCTATATAGAGCTATTAAAGGGCTTATAGGGATAGACCTCTATATATATTGCCTAGTCTTCTAATTAAATAGAAAGCTGCTTTTATTTTAGAGATTTTTATTTCTATATATTGCTTAAAAGTAAGCTTAGAGTCTAGGAATACTTCTAACTACCTAACTAGGGGTTTAGGGGATATTTCTACGTCTCTTAGCTTTAGCCCTTCTTCTATAGTAGTACGCTTATTATAGAAGTGTATAAGCTCTATTTTGCTAATATTAAAACTAATAGCAGCTTCTTTAGCTCTAGATATTAGCTCTAGCGCAATTCTCTCTAGCTTTTTATAATTAGATTTAGCTAAGTTTAAAGTAACTATAATTGTAAAATCGTCAATATAGCTAAGGGAGTAGGCTCCTTCTATTTATAGCCTATAGATATTACGTAAATATAGTAGAAATAAAATAGGGGATATAGGCGAACCCTATAGTATCACTGTTTCTAGTTTTACTTTTTTTTATACTTGCCTATTAAAGAAGAGCTATATCTTTCTATTACTAAGGAAAGTAACTACTGATTATATAAACACTATAGGTAGTCCTAGTTCCTTATAGATAGATAGAAGCTAGTTTTTAGAGATATAGTTAAAAGCCCCTTTTGCGTCTAGGAATAATATAGTAGCTATTCTTTATTTAGCCTTTTCCTACCACTTTTAAATTGGATATTATTTAGAAGTAGTAAGACTGCGTTTATTATAGACTGTTATCTTCTTTCTCCTAGTTATAAGTCTTAAAGTAAGCTAGTAGTACTAGCTAGGTATCCTAATCTAGTAGTAAATATCTTTTTTAAAGTCTTTCCTAGGCAGTTTAGTAAGGAGATAGGTCTATAGGACTTTGGTAAGAAATAGTTCTCTTTATTTGCTTTAGGGAGAATAACCTTTTAAGCTTCTCTCTAGACCTTTAGCTAATAGCTTAGGATAAACAAAATCCTATAGATTCTATATAGAAGATCTTCTATAATAGGGTAGGCCTTTTATAAAATTATAAAAGATATCCTATCTAGTTCTAGAGCCTTTTTATTAGAGCTAAAGAAGATTACTTATTTAACTTCTATTTTCTCTAGTTCTAGCTATTTTTATTCATTATCTATTATATAGTCCCTCTATTTTAGCGGGCTAGTAAAAGGGGGTTTAGGGAATAGAGTAGTTATAAAAGCTTTCTCCTAGTCTAGTAGTTCCGTCTTTACTATACTATAGACTAGGGATTATTCGCAGTATTCTCTCCTTTATATATTTTAGGGCAGTAAAGACCTCCTTCCTTATGCTTTTTCTAAAAAGCTATTCTAGTAGCTAGTCTTAGCTTTCCTTATTATATAGAAGTATTAATTTTTAGGTTCTTTATAAGCTTCTAGTCTAGAACTTCTAGTATACTACTCCTCCTAAAGTCTTTCTAGTTTTGCCATTTTTTATCTTTTCTTTAGAAGCTCTTTATTCTACTATATTTAAAAAAAATTACAGATTCTAAATCTAGAGATAGCTTTCTCTACTGCTAGCTTTATACTACCAGTAAGATCTATTACTATATTATCTACTAGTGTACTTAAGCTTCTATCCCTAGGTCTATAGGAATCTTCTAAAGAGGCTAGGGGGACTTTTTCTCCTATCTCTATATAGGGGTTTTCTTCTACTAGTTCTTCTAGTACTAAAAGTTTTATTTCTAGTTCTAGCTCTAGAACTTACTCTTTTAACAAAAAGTAGAGAATAGCTCCTAGTTTACCTTTTTTATAGAGAAAGGAGTTTCTTAAGGGTTTAGGTATCTTTACGTCTCTTTAGTAAATAAAGAGAATTCTATAGTTTTATAATTAGATCCTATTTCTTCTATTATAGTCTAATTATTCTAGGTATTTTCTTAAAAGTTTCCTAAATAAAAGGTTAGGTCTATAATAGACTTTCCCCTTATATTAAATTTATAGAAGGTCCCTTCTTATTTATCTAAATTTAGTAATTAGTAGTTATATTTATCTAGCTAATCTACTAGTTCTTTAGCCTCTCTAGTCGGATTCATAGCTAGTGCGTTCTACTATATATAGTATAAGTTATAGTCTCCTATTAGTATAAAAGGGAGGTTTATTTCTAGTTTTAGAATAGCCCTAAAGATAGTAGTTATACTATTTCTTTAGGTTCTAGAATTCTTATATAGTTGTCTCTTGTTATAGACATTAAATAATAGATTTTTTTTTAAATTGGCTATATGTAACGGAACCTTATAGTAGATACTACGGTGGGCTCGTTATTGGGCCAGGTCTGTAGGTATTATAAGTAAGTCAACAACGTAATAACAACTGGTGAAGTGGTTGCCCAATAGATTAACTCTAATTGTATTCTAAGAATCACTATAAGGAAGGAACTATCTAGGTAGGGACTAAGGGTCCTTAAATACACAACTATACTCCTAAGAAATCCTTCTTATACGTGATGTACGTGAGGTACATAAGGTACGTACATTCCGTTCATTCTCCATATTCCTCTTATAGCATATTATATAACTTTGGTTACTATTCCTTATTATATAGTTCTACCAGATCTATCCTAGACCGTGCTCTTATTAACTAACTAGCTTCTTTTAACTCTTCTCTAAGTAGTTATAACATTGTACTTAAAGCGTCCGTAACACTATCTCCCTTCTCTTTATCTTTATTCTTAAAGATTCCTAGCATCTCTAAGTCGTTTACTAGAGGTATAATATCCGTCTAATTAATTTGGTTAATATCGTTACTTATTATACCTAAAGCCTCTTCTTCTTCGCATGCGCAGCGTTGTGCTTATACTGTTACTACTATACTATCGCTAGGTAAGATTATACCGTCTTTATATTCTCGTTATACGAAAGAGGGGTTAGTTTGCGTTATATTGGCAAGTCCTTCCTTCTAGTAACCCTCTTTTTATTCGGAGTGCACCAAAGTAAATATTCGTTCGTCCTGTAACGTTTGCTTTACCTTTAACGCTAAGTATACGCGTTCTATAACTCTTAATAGTTGCTAAGTTCCCTAAGTAATTTATTATAGGGTCTTATATTTAATCTGCCGCTATAAAGCTTAATAGTAAACTTATAAGCGCCCTTACTAAATTAGAACGTTCCTAAAATGCGGAATAGAAGGCCCTAAATACTCAGATCGTGGCGTCTACCCATCTTCTTCGTCTTAAGAAAGTTCGTAAAAAGGGTTATTTTAAGGAGTAGAAACTTATAGAATAAGATCTATAGGAACTTGGTAATAAGAGAACTAACTCTCTTTCTATAAAGGGAACAACTTTAAGTAGTTTAGCAATCGCTCTTTTTAGGTCCCCCTTAGGTAACTTATTCTTTAGTAATCCCTCTTTATTAGTATTACCTAACCTATTTTCTTCTAATACTCCTATACCTTTCCTATAGCGTTCTTTAAATTTCCTAGTAGCTTTTAGGTAGTCTTATTATAGCCTATCTACTTTACTTTATACTATATTTTATTATCTATATCCTTATAACTAACGATCTTTAAAACTTACTATTTATCCTCTTCTTACCCTCTATACATATCTGCTTTATAGACTAATAGCTTAATATTCCTATATACTGGCTTTAGCATTATAATATACTATACTAGGTAGATCTTTATTTTAGCTAGTAGGTTTAACTTAAATATAACTAGTAAAATCCTTTAAATAATTTTGAAAGGTCCTAGTCTAACATAGTCTAACTTCTTACTTAGTTGTCGACTCTTAAAATTTTTATATAGTAGCTATACTTTATCCCCCTTCTTAAGATCTAGTCCCTCAGATCTCTTAGTATCATAGTATTTTTTCATTCTTTGCTATACTACCTTAGCTGTTTCTATAAGATTTATATAAAGATTTATTAAAGTCTCTATTCTTTACTTAGCTATACTACTTATCCTCTTTACTTAACGTGGCGATAATAATATTCTTAGCTTATACCTATAGTTCGCCTTAAATAGTAAAGTGCCTATTTCTTCCTATAGTGTTATATTATATATAAACTATATAACTAGTAATAATAATACCTAATTATTCTGTGCGTGATTAATATAGTGCCTTAGATACTGCTCTAGTGTCTAGTTCAATCTTTTTATTTAACCGTCTGTCTGCGGATAATATGCGGTAAAAGTTACTACTTAAACTCCTTACTCCGCTAAGAATACCTCCTAGAATGCTACTACGAATCTTAGATCTCTATCTAATATAATTTTACTTAATGCTCTATGTTTTATAAACACTTCTTTTATATAGATTCTAGCGATATCTTCCGCTAAGATTTCTTCTATATAGGCTATAAAGTATCCCCACTTTATAAGCTTGTTTATTATTACTAAGATTATATTATAATCTTATCCGGTAATAGGATCTCTTAATTTTAGTAACTTAATAATAAAGTCCCATAATATAACCTCCTATAGTCTCTCTAGTATTTTAATAGATTATAGCCCTCTATATAGCTTATGCCTTATTAGTTTATTTCTTTAGTAATCTAGGTACTCCTTTATAACTTTCTGTGCTATGCTTTAGATTCCGTTAATAATATACTCCTCCTAGAGTCTTAACACTAAGCCCGTAGCTCCATTGTGTCCTTAAGTTAGTCCTTTATAGAAATCTTCTATAAATTACTCTGCTATGCTTCTTAGGATGTACTTTACTTCTTAGTTTTCGTATATATCTATCTATAAATCTTCTAGCTGTACTTTTAGAATTCTTTATACCTAAAGGCTCTCTGGTAACTTATAAACTTTCTTTAGTTTATTTTCCTAAGTTATTATAATTTTCGGATAATTGTATCTAATTAACCCGTCTATATCCTTTCGCAGTAAAGCCCCTAATGGCTTTTCGTTATTTTATAGTTCAGCTTTTTAACTTAATACATCGGCTCGTGTATTGTCTATACCCTTAGTATACTAAATCTTAAAATAGTATTCTATAAGCATCTCTACCTATCTAACCTGTCTTTAGTTAAATTCCTTTATTATTAGGAATCCTATTAGGTTTTTATAATCCGTCTTAACTATAAATAGTTTTTCTATACCTTATAAGAATGCTCTTTATTTCTTTAATGCTATAACTATACCTAATAACTCCTTGTTATAAATGTTATAGTTTAACTCTAGTAGTATTATTTTCCGACTATAGTATGCTACTGGATGCTATTTATCTAGATGCTTTTATATAAAACATACTCCTAGTATAAAGTCTAATATATCTATTTTTATAACCGTCTTTAGACTTAGTTAATAGATCTTAAGAACTGGCTCCTAGGTAAATAACCTCTTAACTTTCTTAAATAGTTCTTATTGCTCTCTTCCCTATGCCTATAGTTCTTCTTTCTTTATTAACCACGTAAATGGCTTAATATTCTTTAACTATTACGCTATAAACCTTCTATAGTAATTATAAAACCCTAGAAACAATCTTAACTATATTGTTCTTGCCGAAATATCGTGAACTCGCGCCTGAGTAAAGCCGGTCATCGCGCACCACCCAATTTCACATAGAAATCGATGCAATTGATTATTTTTGCTTGCACACGCCGTTATAATAGGCCGTTGTCTTCCAATTGAGGTTATAAACCAAATTAAGCTTCATTTAGATCTTAATGAGTACATACCTAATATAGCGGTTGCTTTAGGGCTATTAAAAACAACCGTTTATAAGCTTTAATTAAACTGGGACCTTTGGGGCCGACTGTACGCGCCACCTAGTATAAAACTAGGTAGACCGGGCCTTCTTTTGGAGTATTAAAAGCAGGTTAGTATTCTTAGCATAGTATTAAGTTTTTTATTAACGTTCCTGCCTACTTATAGCAACTGCTTAAGTACCTTAAAGATAGGCCTACTGCGTATCTTAACGAGATATAAGACTTCCTCTTTAACGAATTCGACATCCAAGCCTCTATTACCACTATTCGCCATATTCTTAAGGCAGCTTAGTAGTCTTAAAAGGTAGTCTCTAAGCGTGCCGCTTAGTAAAGCTTATTGCTCCGTTATACGTGGCAGAGTAGGCAGAAAGAATAGCTTACCAACTAGCTTATCTTTCTTAATAAGTCGGCTTTAAATAAGAGGACTAGTGATAGAAAACGAGGCTGGGTGCCAGTTAGTGCAGACTATAAGGTATTAACGCTATATAAAAGATCTAAACAGTAGAGTATCTTACCAGCGTTAACGCTTAAAGGCTATATAGACCATATTATCTTTTAAGGAGCTTTTACAAGTGAGCTTTTTGAGGCTTTTATAGAGTATAAAGTCCTACTTAATTATATACCGTACCTAGGGCCGCGATTAATTATTATACTAGATAACGCATCTATCTATAAGTTAAAGCGGCTTTAAGAGCTTTGCGACTAGGCGGGTATTATTCTTAAATTCCTACCACTATATTCGCTAGATTTTAATCTAATTAAGGCGACTTTTAAAGATCTAAAGGCTTGGATAAAAAAAAACTATATACTAGCGGTTAACTTTAAGAGCTTTAATAGATTTCTAGAGTTTATAATTAGTTAAGCTTGCGGAGTTTACGCAAAAGGCTATTTTAAAAGGGCTGGCTATATAGTAGAATAAGGCTCTTTATAGAGACTCTCTATAATCTACTCTCTACTTATAGTATACTACTCTCTGCCGTTTAAACTCTCCTATTTTCTCTCTTATCCGCGGTAGCGTGCTAATTAGAAAGCTATAATCCTTCCAGATCTTAATCATTATATCTTTTAGAGATCTTATTCTATTAATATCCTAATTATCCTCTACTAATATATGCCTAATTAACTCCAGAATCTGCCTTTAACGCTTATTAGAATGGCTTAGCTAAGCCATTAGCTAGTTAAAGAACTGTGAGAGAATCTTACAATAATCCGTTTCTGACCGTACCGGGCTTAATTAAGTAGGCGGCTTAATACTAGAGGGAGGCGGGGGTTAAGTATACTGTTGCTAATCTAGACGCCTTATTAAGTTTAACTCCTAAACGGTAATTAGCTAAATAAGGTCCTTAACTTGCTTAGATAGTAAGCCTCCTACTACCGTTAGCTCTTAACTCTTTAGTAACTACCGTCTTATCTTCTAAGCTAACAGCTAACAGACTATATTTTGCGATAGCTCCTCAACCGTTAATATATCTAATTAGATCTCTCTACTCCACCTCTAAAGGATATAAGCATTAATAGGATAGTGGTGCTTAACTTAATTAGCTTTATTTCTACGTCTATTTTACTAGTAGGTGGCTCCTTTATTAGAACAGTAGCTATTAATATAAGGCCACCTACTTGCTAGAGCCGGAATCCTATTACTAGCAGCTTCCTCTACGGCAATAATATTAGGGAGATTGGCTTCTTAGATTTAGGTGGCAGTTCTTTTACTAGATCTTACTGCTTAGCTAAAGGAAGGTGTTAATAACGGTGCTAGTATCTCTTAGGGCTTCTCCTTAATTATATATAAGGTAAGATCTAAGTATAATAACTTAGTAGGATTCTGCTTATAAAGATCCTTAAGTAGCTTAGTTACCTTATATAGATTACAACAATCACCAATCTTGTAGCGGAAGTAATTAGTCTTTAATTGCTTTTTATAGGAGGCAGCTGCTTTAAGGCGATTAACGGTAAAGATCCGCGGTAGGCACTTAGCAATAATACTGTCTTGCTAGCGCTTAATTAGGTAATAGAAGAGGTTAGTGGTGTTATATTTTAAAGATACCGCACTAGGTAAGACCTCTCTCCTATATACTACCTTCTACCAACTTATAAAGCTAATAGGAAGCTCCTCCGGCTTCTCCTCTGGCTTATCCTCCGGCTGCTTTTCTAGCTCCTCCAGCTGCTCCTCTAGCTCCTCTTCCTCCTCCTCTTCCTCCTCCTCCTTATCTAGCTCCTCCTCCTTATTTAGCTGCTCTGGCCGTGGTAGCGAAGACTTTACAAATATTGGTGACGGTAGTTGCTGCGGTGGTTCTGTATAACGCTTTGCTTAACAATTTAAAGCCTTCTTTAAAATAAGCTTTAAACGACGCTTTAGAGTCCTTTTAGAAGCCTATGTCGGCGAGGTAGTAGACAATGCACGCTTGCGATTTTAGCCCTTATTGGCGCGACCAAATATACGTATAGGCGGCTCCATGGTCAACACCAGCAATTCTATACAATTGGCTTAATGCAGCTAGACCAAAGTATGATTTTACGCCGTAATTGTTGGGGGTGGAAGGTGTAGGCAAGCAAAAATAATCAATGGCATCAATTTCTATATGAAATTGGGTGGTGCGCAATGACCGGCTTTACTCCGGCGCGAGTTCATGATATTTCGGCAAGAACAATATAACGTTCTCTAGTTTCTACCAATTTACTATAGCCTCGATCTTCTTTAGATCTATACTAAGTTAGCTTAGTTTAATAATAAATTCTACAAAATCGGTCTTCCTAGTGAAGAACTTGCATTTCTTAATTGCTACTAGTATCTGTTCTTCTTATAGTCTTTTAAAAACCTATTTAACATGTTCTCTATATTCTTCCTTAGTTATTAAGTAGATAATAATATTATTAAGATATACTATAATAAATTCATCTAAGTATTCTCCTAATATATTATTAATACGCTTTTAAAACGTTATTGGTGCGTTTATAAGCCTAAATTATATAACTAATAGTTTATATAGTCCCTCCTTTAACCTAAAGGCTGCCTTTTATTCGTCGCCTTCCTTAATTTTAATCTAATGGTACGCCTATTTTAGATCTATCTTTGTAAAGATTTGTGTGTTACCTATCCTATCTTAGATCTCGCTAATTAAGGGTAAAGGATACCTATTCTTTCTGGTAATGCTATTTAACTATCTATAGTTAATATACAGCCTTAGTTTGCTATTCTTTTTTGGTATAAATAGTACTAGATAACCTATTAATAATTGCGATGGTCTAATATATCCCTTTTATAAGTTTTCCTAAATAAACTCCTTTAACGCTCTACCTTCTTCTTTAGTAAGCTTATAGATTAGAAAGAACCTTAAACTTATTCCTAGTTTTAATTCTATTTTATAGTCCTATACTATATATTCTAACAGCTTTTCGCTTTCTAGTAACTATAGTTTTTTGCCGTACTTATAGTATCTTCTTAGTATATAATCTAACCCTTTCTTGGTTTCTTTATATATCGCTTCAACTTAGTACTATACTAACTTAGCTTATTGTTACATCTTACGGCATTAAGTATCTTTAATATTGACCTAACCTATAACCTAATTGATTTTTAGATTATATTCCTATAACTAAAGCATTCCTAGTACTGCCTTATTATTCCCTAATAGTAATATATCGAAAGACATCTTAATCTATCTTCCTTTAATGGTTAACTAAATAGGTCCTATTTTAAGATTAATAATACCTCCTCCGTAGGCTATTGGATCTCCTAAAATCATCACTAATAGGTAAAGGTGCTCTTTTTTCCTATATGGTAACCCTATTTTTTTTAACTACTGCTAGCAAGATATAGTTCCTTATTGCTCCACTATCTATTAATGCCTTAAACTATTAATCTTGCTACTTTGCTTATAAATTTAGGTATTATCCTTAAATTCCTTTAAGAGTTTAAGGCTCTACTACTAGTTCCCTCTAGTTTTATAGGCCTCTACTTTTCCTAACTATTAGCTGCTTAATCCTATTTATACTTAGTCTAACTTAGGCTAATATTTAGTTCGCTTTTTATCTTTAATATACTATAGACAGGTATTTTCTAGATATTCCTACTATTATTATCTATCTAGGCATTCTTCCGTAAGGAATCTTCCTAGTTAAAGTATTAAGTCCCCTTATTTTTAAACTTCTATAGGGTGCTAACTATATATATACTTAGCGTTTTAATATTTTACCTCGTCCGTCATCTAATATATCCTTAGGTGCTCTATATATATTACATGTATTATCTACGCATACTATTTACGATAGTGTATAATATACTTAGTGTTTTAGGTTAACTCTTAGCTCGTCTTTATTCTTAAGTTTAAACCTCTTATATATTAATCTAAGCGTTGCGACTTTATTTGCAGGTACTAAGATTCGCCTTTCGCTTCTCTAGTCCTCTAATTACTCCTCTAGATCTTTTAATGTTATAATTAAGGCCCCTTTAATATAAGTTATTGTCAGATAACTTATATAGAGCTATTCATTGATAAAATGGGTTGATTAATTGATAATTTTAATTGTGTCTTAATCGTTGCTTAACCTAGGGCCCCTGGGCTTAGACGAAGATATTTACAATACACGTGACCCGTATACGTAACTAGTGCACGTCCTACGCCACCAAGAATACAGATTATCTGATATACCCCCTTAGCTTTGACCTGGTTAAGGACAAAGCTAGCCACCTTCTCGTGTCCGTCTATGCGTTAATTGAACCGTAATCTTATCTAAATTCTTCCTTCTCGCCCTAACCTTCTCCCTTAGGTCCTCCAGTTGCTTCTCCTTATTTAGCCGCTCCTTAATATCCACCATTCTAATCATATTAACGAAGCTTTTAAACCTCTGCTTGGGCAGGGCCTTTATAAGTCTATCAGCAATTATCTCCTTCGTTACTATCTATTGAAATTATACTTGTCTTATTGCGTATTCCTAATATAGCCAGTGTTAATAGATGTTAACGTGTCGGAGCTTTATAATCAGCTTTGCCGTGTCTTCTATAATTAGTTAGAGTGTTTAGGTGTTGTTGCATTTAATAATTAAGGGCTCGTTTAGCTATAACGTTATTACTTTAAACAGCCTACTAATGAAGATAGCTTCCTTTGCTGTCTGTAATAGGGCTAATAACTTGGCTTCTATGCTTGACGTTATAACTATACCCTACTTATTTACTCTCTAGGCGATCGGCCCCCTAAATAGCTTTATAATATATCCTTATAAGCTCTTTCTGTTAATAGAGTTATCTATAAATAATGTATCGCTAGTATAGATAAATAATTACGCTTTACTTCTACCGTCTCCGTTGTCTTGTCCTTAGTCGCGTATTTCTTTATTTCTCCCTCTACCGTTCATTCCTTCCTTATCTCCTCTATAGTAGATTACTCTACTCCTCGTGCTATATAGGTACTAAATAACTCTGTTTACCGCTTAATGGTGCTCTTAGCTTAGGTCCTAATTAAACCTTACTAGCCGTAATACTGTAAAGGCAATATCCGGACGTATTATAGTGGCTGCATAGAGTACTAAACCTAGTTTTCTCTAATATAGTATTATAGAAGCTAGTAGGGATATAGGACGGACTAATAGGTTTATATTAGGGGACGGACGCGTTAGATAGATTATACGGTAATTAGTAGGGAGGAGTTCCAATTCTATTATAGGAGTGTCTGGAAGACGCCCTCTAAGATTTATCTTATACTGGTTAGCTATCTTCTTAATATAGGCTTCCTAGGATAGCTATAGGAGCCTTTATTTATAATTGCGTAGTATATAAATTCCTAGGAACTATTTTAGCTCGCTAAGGGTACTTATCTGGTATTCCTTGCTTAGCTCCTTAATTGCTTTTTAAGCTTTCTTCTTATCTATCTTTTAGTAGCAGAAGACAATATTATTAACGTAGAAAAAGATAACTATTTTATCTTTTAGCATAATACACAGCTTCTAGGGTACTTCTTTAAAACCCAATTCGTTTAATAAGCTTGTAAGATTCTTCTGCTATAATAGTAGTAATCGTTATAGTCCGTATAGGGCTTTTCTTAAGCGCAGTACTTTGTCTGTCTTTCCTTTATTAAACCCTGGCGGTAGCTTTATATAGACGACTTTGTCAAGATTGTAATAGATAAACGCGTTAACTGTATCTATCTATATCGTCTCTAGGTCGAATTTTATAGTAATCGCTATTAGGGTTCGGAAGGTTGTACTAGCTAATATAGTAGCTCTTATAGGTAGGTCTCCTGGGGCCTGTTAATTTCTGTAGACTATTAAGCATGCCTTACATTTCTGGAGAAATCTGTACTTATCCGTTTTATAGACGAACACCTATATTAAGCTAAGGACCTGCTATTCCTTTGTGTGCTTCTTATCTGTTTCTTAAAACGACCTTATTTAATAATAAGATTGGAGATAGGCTTATTAAGCCTCTTAGAAATGATCTTAAAGAGGATATATATTAAGGTTGTGGATTAACTGAGGTAGTAGAGGTAAGTTCTTCCTTTATAATCTGATATTATATATTCTGCCTAATTTCAGCTTGCTGTTATTAAGTTAACTATTGGGGTTAAACTTCCTTCCTGCTAAGAAGGCGCCGTAATAGGCTAAGGTGATCCTTTTAGTGACAAAGTCTTTAAACCTATTATTATAGGCTTCCTTAAATGAGTCTTTGGCCGAGTTATTAAACACCCCCTAAGTGTTAAACCCGTCTCTAGCTTGTTAAGCGACGTCTTAATCTTATATATCTGACTTTATCAGATACTCAACGTAAAAGGTATATGAAGATTCTTTGTCTTCTTCCGTTGGAGGTGGCGTACGATATGTATCTTTAAGAGCTCTTATAAGCTTAAGGTCTGCTAACTTATTAAAGGTTTAAACTAGCTTATTAACGTCGTCGTCTTCCTCTTAAATTAACGGTTTAAATACTTCTTTATTGTCTTTTAGAAGAACCTTATTTTTGGTCTAGTTATTAGGGAGTTAAATCTTCTTAATTAGCGTGTCTAATTTAGCGTGTAGGTCCTTTAAGATATCCCTTTACCTATCGTTAAAGAACGTCTTTTTGTTAAAGATGACATCCCTTGTAGAGATAACGATACCCTTATATAGGATCCAGATCCTGTAGATATTGGTAGAGTTATAGCCGACGAGGTAGTTGATATGGGCTTGTGGATCTAGCTTACTTAGCCTTTTCTTCTTTAGCTAGGCATCCGACGTCATCGCGTACGCCCTATAGCCGTAGGCTTTTAGGTGCGCTAGTTGCGGTCTTCTTAATCTGCTATTAGCTAGGAAGGTATAGAACCTCTTATATAGCGATTTCCATTCATTGCTTTCCCGTGGCGTTCGATCTCAAAGATAAACTATATAGTTAACGATCTTGTCCTATAAGTTATGTAGTAGATTAGCAGCAATTTTTATTACACGTGCTCTTTTAATAATTACACCCCCTAAGCGTTCGGTGGTACCGTTCTATACTTGGGTATGTGGCGCTGAAGGCTTAAATATAATCCCTTAGGTCTATAGCCATTTAAGGGTTCTCCTTCTCCCTAGCTCATTATCTAATTTAATAGTGTTAACTTTAAGGTTATACCTTAGACGAATCCATTAGATAAAATCTTTAAGTACTTATAGTATCTCCTTCTCCTCACTATACGTTATTATAAAATACGGGAAGGTTCTTCCTAAGAAGGTATTATAGATAAATATAACTTATATAAATCTAGTATGCGCTTTCTTAAGGTTAGTCTAGTTAATATAGAGGTTAAAATAGGGTTTATTAATTTTCTGTTTTAAGAACCTTTGTAAGACCTAACGCTTAATTTTAGCGAGATTGTAATATTAATATTCCGTTGTCTTTAGGCCTTAAAGCTTAACTTCTAAGGTATTAAGACCTAAATAATAAAGGCTTATAGGTCCTAGATAACCTAGACGCAGATACTATAAACGTACATCTCCTTTTAAATCTGGATAAGCGTCTCTTAATAATACTCTATGCTTCCGTTAATATAGCAGTTAGCTTATATTAAACGCTGATCAACTTCCTAGTTAGACGTATTTAATAGTCTATTATCCGTAACGTTCTTCTATTTAATATAGGATTATATTATCCTTCCAAACTAGAAGATTGTTGTCTCCTTTATTATCTTAGTAGTATTTTTGTTTTTAAAGTAGACGGAATAATATAAGGTTCGTATTAAAGTCCGTATAAAAGGCAACGTCCTTAAGACATAGGATTCCCTTGCTCTTGTCTGGTTTTGTAACTTAGATAGTAATATCACTATAGCCTAGTATAGGCACTTCTAAGCTACCGGCGATGATATATTTATGTCTTAGAGCTTTCCTAAAGTTATAGAAATAAAAAAGGTTATTAAAAATGTGGAGAGTGGTTCCTAAGTTAAGAATAGTTAATAGCTTTAGCGGATGGAGTTAACTAGTGTAATATAATTTTAGGAATATCGCATTAGCTTTTCCCTTAATCTTAACTATCTTTTAGCTCTTGTCCTATTGTTATTAAGCTTTATTAGCATATAATTCCTTAAGCTTAAGTCGTTTTACTTAGGCAGCTAGATCCTTATTATACTCTACCTTTTTACATACCTTCTTTATACGTATACCCTCGGCATTAAATCCTTTAGGCCTCTTATACTTAAATAGATACTAATAGTTAGGAAGGGTATGTCCCTTTATATCGCATGCCAGGTATTTTAGGTTCTTTAACTTTTTAAAAGACATCTCTTTAGTTAAATTTATCCCTACCCTTTTTTAACTGCGAAATAAGCTGTTCCCTCTTCCCTTTTAAACCTTATTAGCAATAGAGATATCCTCTTTAGATTCTCCTGCGAAGTCTACGTTAAATATACTCCCTTTAGTAGTTGAGGATAGTATGGCTTTTAAGAGGTTTATAAATGCTTCCCGTAGCTCTATTACTACTTTACGGTATTCTAATAAGTAAGCCTTTTCGGTATTATTTACCTATTTAGTATATATAATAAAATAGGTTTCGCTTATAGGTTATATTATATTTATAAGGTCTATAAGCCAGATCCCATTAGTTATCTATAAAAGGTTATACTTCTCTACTATCTTTATTATATATTCCTATCAGTTAAGCCACGGAGTAACCTTCGCCTGCTTAAGTCCCTTAAGTAATTCTATATACTATAGTTGTACCTTTTTTATTATAAAGTTCTTCGAGGGCTTGGTGTCTTCTTTTAAGTAAGTTAACTATTCTTTAACTATAAGGGAAGGGTTAAGTAGCAGCTTCTTTTAAATTGATACTGTGGATATAATCTAGGTGCGGATCTGTTAAAGATAATCTTCCTATCTTAGGAAATACTTTATGTCCTAGTCGTAGTATCGTCTGCTATTATCATATGCTTTCTACTAATTTGTCGAGAGCTGTGTATATAAGGTTGCATTCTTATTAAAATCTATAACCTTTAGATAAGGTGGTTTTTTAAGTAGACCTTCTTAAGGTGCTTTTATAGCTGGGTTAATATAGGCCTAAATTTGCTAATCTATAAGGGCTCAGAGTTGCTATAGCCATTATTCCCAGTCTTCTGGCTTATTGAGGATGATTATAGTTAACAAACTCAATATTAGTGGAGTCATTTAACTGATAAGCAGATGGGAATTAAGATGGAATTTATTATCAGGATCGTCCTTATTATAGGATCGTCCTTATCGTCAGGATCGTCCTTTAATAATAAGGTAGAATCTTGTAGAATCTCGTAGAAACTTATGGAATCTCGTCCTGTGACAATTAAGGTAGGATTTTAATCAGGGTCGTCTTGTGACAATAAGGTGTCAGAGTCTGACGATAAGGTAGAATTTCTTTAAATAATTAAGTAATAGCTAAATAGCTTCTTGTGTTGGTAGACCGGGCTTATAACTATTAGATAACTCATATAGAGCTATTTATTAATAAAATGGGTTAATTAATTAATAATCTTAATTATGTCTTAATCGTTGCTTAACCTAGGGCCTCTAGGCTTAGACAAAGATATTTATAATGTATATGACCCGTATATATAACCAGTGCACGTCCTACGCCACCGAGAATATAGATTATCTAACAGTTATAGCCTTTTCTATAATTGGGTAGTTTTAGACAACTTTTTCGTCTAGCTATATATAGAAATCTTCCCACTTATTATTATATTATTGTCTATACCACTTTTAATATAACCCTTTAAGTATATATAGCTCGTCTATAAGGAAGTATCTTCTTATTACTACGTTATAATAGCCCTTTATATATCGTTCTTTAAACCTAGTTAGAATCCCTAGATCCTCTTTTTGTTCTAGTTTAATAAGCCACTTAGCCCTTAGTATGCCTACTCTTGGCCTATTAGTAATTCTTTATATAAGTGCTCTGTCCCTTATACAACCTAGTAAACTAAATCTCTTATCTAGTTTCTGCTCTTACTATAAGGTAATTCTTACTCTAAAT